>Ga0123354_10018102_pt1 | contig 11044 bp, 7 predicted proteins | sample TergutLab28metaG_2_FD_97872 | JGI IMG/M metagenome (GOLD analysis project Ga0123354, IMG submission 97872) | Labiotermes labralis P4 segment gut microbial communities from Petit-Saut dam, French Guiana - Lab288 P4 | ecosystem: Host-associated > Arthropoda: Insects > Digestive system > Gut ... | reverse complement strand
GCATATTTCGGCCTAATGTGACCATCATCAGGTTTACATCCGAAAGTATGGTGGTATTGCTTTACAGGATTGGTATGGATATGTCACGATGGTGAGATCTCAGCATCTGTGATGTTTGTTATATACTATTTATAGGGGGCAGAGGGGGGGGTTATCTGTAATGTGCGTTTTCCGGGGGGTGCAGCTCAAGTATGTCTGCTCGCTGCTGTCCTGTGTGGGTCTCCAGCTACTGTTTGTCCATATCCGATCTCTACTGCTGGTGGGCTTTTCTTATGTGTTCTGTGGAGAGGTGTAAAAACCAAAGAAAAAGAGCTGATCCGGGTTAGTGTGTGTGGGTAGGTGACTCGTGTGATGAGTTGTGATTAAGTGGTAAATGAATGTGTGTACTTACGTGTGTGCTCTCTATCCTTTGTATCTGTGGTGATCTCTGTGTCCAGTCCGTTTTGTGTGTGCGTGTACTTGTCTTCCATCTAGGGGGTGTCGTATTTGGCGGTTATGTGACCGGGTCCCAGACCTGTTTGATAATTATTGCTTGGCTATGTGATGGTAGTTGTCACCATCTACCATCACAGTTTGTTCATTTGCCAGTAATGGACATGCCGACATAATGTGTTGTGTTGCCTTATACTGATGCCATAGTCCACATTTGCTATCTATTTCTGTCTTCAATATTTATGTTGCATGAAATCTGGATTTTAATGCCTGATTTTGTGCTGCTAATATTTCACTTCCACTTTCTTCCATGTATATTTTCGTTTTCCCGTTTTTTAAGGAATTTCCAAATCTTGCTTTTGTACGTTTTAGGTCTTTCCTATGTATCTCACTTAATTCAATATTTGGTTTCATCTTACACACATTTTTGTTCTTTTAATTGTTAAACTTTTATTTATTTTTTTTTGTGGCTTATAATAAATTTTAGTAATTGGTTTTCTTTATATATCGCGTTTAAATACTCTGCAATACTGATTTCCTTTTCTTTACGGGTCGCATAAATTTGTAATAAGCTTCTTCGACTTATTTTCCTTTCTAAACAGAGTCCATGTACGTCAGCTTTTGGGTAGTAAATTTTATGTATCTTTTTAATCCGTCTAGTTTTCCTGTCGACTTTTGTAGTTCTTCGATACTCGAGTAACTATATCAAAGCTGTATTTTAATTGCCGGACGGCCAGTTATCCAATTGCTGCAATTTTATCTTTTGTATTAAACTCGAATTTCATTATCGTTCTTAAACTCTTCGTGCATCCTTTGTCAGTCTTACCTTCAATTGCTGAAGTTCCGCAGTTTCTAGGTTACTCTATGTCTCTCCTTGCTCGAGCTCTTGTATTTCTCTGCCGATGTCAAGTATTATTATTATTATCTTAATTTCCTCTCTTACCACAAAACACTTAATATTTAGACGTAATCCTGAATCCGATATCAAATTCTTCAGAAAACCTTGTTGTTTGGGAGATAAAACTTACGAAAAGAGAAGCAAGCATTTCCTATTATCCAATATATTGTATTTGGCACTAGAACCAAAATACAATATGAGAATCAAAAGTGTTTGTAGTTGACGAGTAGGATGATTACTTATTCTCTACTACTATTGAAGCGTTCCAGGACATGCACCACATTCACGCACTGAATTACTCACATTGGCGGCGACGACTGCAATGCACACGGAAACACTGGAACCAGTTCAACACACGTCTCGGACAAACCCAGAAAACCTAAATCTAGCTTCACGTAATTTGCGTAATTAGCATTTTATTAAATCACCTAGTCTAAAGGTGACAGTGACCTGAAAGGCGAAAGATTCCAGATCTTTAGTGAAAAGCAGAATGCTAGGAATTAGGAATACTTCTGTCCTGCAATAAATCGAAGCCCAGTACCTCGAATACGAAGTAATAATAGTGTAATGAATTAGCTATTGGGTTTTTATTTACCAATAATAGTTCTTTTAACTTCTAAATTTAAGAAGTTATTTTGAAAATATATATCTTTCTTTCAAAAGACAAGAAACACGTTTATCCTATATCTAGGAGTGTTCGCATTGATTCTGACAACAAGAAATATCTAACAAAAATTGGAATCATATAGAGTATTGCTGCTTTGGTTATATCTTGAATGTCATCTTACTCAGCTTCACGGAAATTGTAGTCCTGATTATTCCCCTTCATCTTTAGTTCACAGGCATGCAGTTTGTCGACAGTAAGCAACTCGCGATAACAGTAAACAATAGAGTGAGCGGTCCATATGATAGCTTATATTATGGTCCATATACCTTATGATGAGGTTCATGAAACTATGGTATTGGAACCCAACGGAATCACACCACGCCACAACTGGCTAATGCTGTTTTATTTCCTACCGTCCTTAACTGCCCGTTCGAAGCTATTAAAAGTTCACAAGATACAATATGTATAAAGTTCAGAGTGTGTGCTTTGACTAAAGCACGACAATTTACATAACCGGTTTCTTTTCGTATTCGCCAAATAGTTGAACATTTCAACACAAGACTGAACCATATCTCTTAAAAATGAGAAACATTATTCAGTGACATTTTAATGTACACACGAAATGACGCTCTTTCCATACCATTGTACTATAGTTCATAGCTAATGGTGCTGTCGTAACGCGAGTGCGAAAAGTGACTTCTACCTTCGTCGCATCCGCCAGTCCGCCAGTCCGTCTGTATACCTGTCTGTCTGTATGAAACGACTTGACTCCCATCTGACATATTCAAGTGAAAACTGACAACAGGACCTTTCACAAAAATTTGTTAACACATTACACTTTTAGTTAAAAATAGTAACAATCATAGTCATTTTACATGAGCAACTTCATATGTACGTATATTTATAACAATAGTTACCTTTGTCATTAAAGAAGTCAAAGCTCCTACATCTCCCACGGCTACCTTGTTTCTCAAGTTAATACAGATTTTTTGGTTCGCAAGTTCACATTCTTTACCACCGCTACCAATATCCCTACGGGTAGTACAGTTATTCTAGTTACCAATATTACCAACCTTCCTTCTTTCCTTACTTATTTACTTACTTACTTACTTACTTACTTACCTATTCCATGCAACAGAGCCCTTGAGAAGCTAAAAGGTTTTCAGCTAGTCAAGAAATTACCCGTATTTTATGGAATCAGAATTTTCATAACCGAATTTACCGGAACCCTCCAACTGTCCCTTATCCTGAACCAGATAAATACAGTCCATGCAAACCATTCCACTTCCTGAACATCCACCTTAATATTAATATCCCATCTATGCCTACATCTTCCAACTGGTCTCTTTTCCTCAAGTTTCCCAACCAAACCCTGTGTACATCTCTCTTCTCCCCCATACGCCCTAAGTGCCCAGCCCATGTCATTCTTCTCAATTTGTTCATCCGAATAAAATCGGATGAGTAAACATCATAAAGCTCTTCATTGTGTAGTTTTCTCTATTCCACTGTTACCTCGTCCCTCCTACGCTCGAATATTCTCCTCAGCACCTTGTTCTCAAACACCTGCAGACTACGTTCCTTCTGCAATGACAGCGACCAAATTTTACACCCATATAAAACAACAGGCACAATTTTAGTTCTGTATAGAATGTATTAATCTTTATATTTTTGGGTAGCAAACTCTACGACAAACTATTCTGCACCGAATGATAGCAAGCATTCCCAGACTTCAATCTGCGCTTCATATATTCCTGGATAGAATTTTCATACATTAGGTTTTGTTCCCAAATATTCGAAAAGTTCCACCCTCTCAAAGGAACTATTATTAATCTGTATTGTGACTTCGTCTTGCATTCTAAATTCGAGACAAGACTATGTACTTAATTTTATCAGCATTTACCTCCAGTCCAGCCTCATTACTAGAAACTACTAAAAGTTCTGTGTTTTTCTTTATAATTTTACTCTTCCGTCCCATATAATAACAACATAGGCATAAACATCCTTGCTAACTGAATCTTTAGCTTTCTTGAATTTTAGAAGTAGCTGATTCACCAATAATTGAATTTTAATTGTTTCTTTAGGTTTTAATACGTGCAGAACATAAACCCAGTAGTTGACGTTTTGCGTCCAAATCCACGCTGATGATCCCCAATAATTTCCTCTATGGAGTTAATTTTAACAGCAGGGTGTTGGATAAAATATTTTACGTAGTTGACAAAACGTGACAAGCCTCTCTAATTACTAAATCTATAGTAGGTCCAGGTGTACTTATGAAAGTTTCGGTGTAGGAACATCGTGCTCTTAACAAATAGATTTTTTGATGTGCCAAAATTTCTCTCCTAACACCATTATCATTTCTATCCTGATGCAGACTTTCATTCCCAAATTTCGGTTTGGAAATATTCTTTCTAGCCACTTGTGCATTAAAATCTCCTAATATAATTTTCATATGGTACATAGGAAAATACTAAAAAATCTGCTCTTTTTTTTAATAAAAACTGTCTTTTCAATCATCACTTTTCTCCGTACTTGGTGCATGCGCATTCAAAACAATGATATTACATCAGCACCTCTCAGAACTATATATGACATCCTATTACTAAGGAACTCTACTCTCTTTACTGGTCATACTGTTCTTAGTGCACATTACAAAAAATCCTGTTCAGAATTGACGATTTTCGTTTCATTTTACATAAAAAAAATACAATCCTCTATTCTTACCATACACCCTTTGCCCCACCTAAACTCCTGCATACCACCTAAATCTAATTTATACCTTGGTAATTCCCTGAGTACTGTTGTAAGTGAATATCAACTATACAGGTTCCTTATATTCCAAGTACCAAATCTCATGTTCCTTTTCCATTGTTTAGGTTAATCCAAAGGATCAATACAGTCCCGAGATTCAAGTGTCCGTTCCGTAACAAGGCAATTTTTTAAGGTGAGGAATTGTTAGCACTTACCCCAATTGTTAGCACTTCCCCCAATTGTTAGCACATACCCCAATTGTCAGCAAATACCCCAATTGTTAGCACATACCCCAATTGTTAGCACATACCCCAATCTCCAAGCTGGAGGAAAACGCTTTGTCGGCTGTCTGCGACTACTTATTCCATATGTTCGCAGCTACCCTCCACAATGAAGACCGTTCCTCCCCCGCAACCTGAGTACGCGCCATGCCGTAGTGACAGAAGACTCACTTATCATGGACCAACCTTCCTACAGTTAATTTTTTTCCCATTATTACATTGCTTACCAAGGTTTCCAATGTTCCTCTTCTTGTTATGGCTACTTTTGTTTAAGTGATTACATTGGTTACTAAACTTACCAATCTTACTGTGATTCCTACATTTACATTTGCTCCCAGTGTTACCTTGAAAACCAAGGTTACCATTGTTTCTACACTTGTTATAGTCATCTTTGTTACAGCGCGTAACTTGTTTATTAACTGTGTCACTGATTTTCTTCTTACCATGCTACATTTGGTTTTCTAGTCTACAAATATTTCTGTGTTTAGCAAAGACACCTTTCCTGCCATGGTTGCCTCGGTTACAAAATATTCCTTGCTTGCTATGGTTACGCAAAAAGCCAAGAGTTCTTTGCCTTTACGGATATTTCCTGTCTTATTTAATACAGTTTCTGTATAAAGTTCAACATGCGCAATATCTGTTGTCTGTTGAAAGGATTATTTCCATGGAACAGAGTTCTTTAGAAGCTAAATTTTCACTCAGCTGTTCAGAATACAGATCTCAATTTATGGAACTTGAAGATTCATTACCCTGTTTACATTATTCTCAATATACGTGTTTTATGATGTAGAAATCGGACTGTTATACAGGCCTATCAGTTGAGAAGAAATTCAATCTCCGGAAGTTTAACAAAGCTTTCAGTTTCAGACCATACAGTATCAAGTAAAAATCTGATTAATGTATGATTAAATGTAAGTGGTGTTAAAGAATTTTAAATATGACTGTTCTGGCTTGTGTGTTGAATCTGTGGTATGCTCAGTCTGAGTTCATGTTTCGTTTTGTGTCTTCTAAATTGTGACTTGGTTCGTATTATATTTTTGAAACTTATAATTAATATTTGAATTTTTCAATAGCCATTTTCCTGTTACTACCCTTGGACTAGATGTTCTCAGGTGCACATCTTAACGATTTTAATTTTCTGTGGTGTCCAGTGACTGAGAATGGCGCGATCAAATGTGTCCATCAGGTTAGGTGTTGCTTGACCTGACGACGGAAAACAGCCGGCTTCCATAACATCGTGATTCTTTAAAGATCAGACAATGGACAAAGACCAAAAAAGGAACACATTGTTAGCGAGTCACACATCATCGTCAGAGCCCTAGGGAGTTGAATTAATTTGAAAGTTTATGAAAGGAAGACGTTGCTCTTTAATACCAGGCACGGCCTCAGAAGATATATGGAAGAACTTAGGAAAATCATGAATGTTCCAGTCAGGACAAGTGGTCTCCAAACCGAGGTTTGAACCCACGATCTCTCGAATACAAACAAAAGCGCTAACCAAGCATGATATTCGTTGGTTCTGTAAATAGATTTTTTTTTTAAATTATAAAATTTGGAGAATTCGTCATTTGTGTCATTCTTACATTGAAATTTACAATTGTGATTGCTGTTGCTAGTGAGGGAGGTGGGGAGGGGGTTAGGAGGAAATGGGAAAGGGTTTGTTGCCACACACGATGGGGGCAAAGCCAACCCTGTCTATTGTCAACCTTATAATCAATTACATCATTGCCGAGAAACAATGGTGCCGTGTGATTAATCGCACAACAAGTGAACACTCTCGAGCAATTCGTCCCGCTATGCCAGGGGGCAACAGATGTTCCTCCCCATTAATCAGCCAGCAACCTCAGTCAGTGTTCGCTGATATTACATATAACGGACAGCTTCTGGGGTTCATACTCTACAAAGAGAAATCAATGGAAAACTGGACAAGTATCTTGTACTCATAAGGAACCTTCGATGACGCTGGCACCCGTAAAGTGAAGAAGCTGCTTAGCACAAGCTTTCAGGAGTTAAATGGTGGATGACAGTTACACTGGAAGACAAACGGAGTTCCGATCTAGTTTCTGGGTGGGCTTACATTGTAGTTTGAATGGGTGAAACAAGAAATATATTAAATAATTTGGAATGCCCAAACACGTGGTTAGGAAGATGCCATTGAAATAGGTCACATTTACCTAGAATACTGCTAAAATTAAAGAGGAAATCTCCTAGTTTCTAGGGATGGTTTTAAAATTATAAAATTAAACCTTATAGATTTATATTTTATTTTGAGGCGCCGTCAGTGTCTGAAGTTCTGTAGCGTCGAATTTACTGTTGGTTTGTGAAGGATAAATTGGAATTTTTTGTAATATGTATGAGGTCTGACTGAGTTAACTCCCAGCAGCTGGATCAAGGAAATGAGTAAACCCACGAAACACCTCAGTCGGCCTGTCCGGTGTTACAACCCACATTTGAATTGGACACTTTCCAAATGCATATTCAGAGATTTACCCGTACAGGAATCTGCTTGCTAAAATCAAATACTCCTTCGTGTCCGTTTATCTCAACTAATATCAACAGCTTCCTAACTACGTGAATGATTTCACTTCAGGTACACGTGCATAGGACGGAAGACCTAAATTCTGTGGAGTCCCTTTTTTATTATTTTTGATCGGACCATTTTAAAGGTCAATGTACTTGACAGCGTAAGTTATCAACTTGTGTCTTCCTTCATAATCGTCTGCGGAAAACGGAAGGAAGAACCTTATATGACGAATGTGGATAATTACCAGTTTAGTTTAATCCTGAAATCTGAAATTAAACAAAACGATACTTAAGAGCTAAGTTCCTGTAGCACACAAAACACATTATGTCTCCTTTTACGAAGACCAATTGTAAAATTCTAATTGTTTTAATGTTAACGCATGTGGTAAATATAGTTACCAATGTGCTGAAGAAGCTTATTTCATTCCAATGTTCACTTAACTTCTGAGCCTAATGAAATAGGTCTATTCGTTCTTGAATATGCGAATTTATAACAACGAGCAAAATTAAAGTTCCAAGAAAATATAACGTCTGACCACACTGAATATTTTGATGTATCTAAAGATCTAATTTTCAGCTGATGTTCAGATAAGTAATATGCAAGAATTCATTTGCTACGTCAAAAGAAACACGCCGCCCCTCCATTACGTGGCCAGTCAGAAAATTATGTTCAGAAAATTATATGTTTTTTTATTCTGTGTATAAGAAATATAAATATACTGCGTGTGTACAACGTAGGGCTTTTTACTGCCAATGCAAGTGGCACGTAGAATAACCACTAATCTTTAAACCCGAATGATGTAAAGACATGGCCATCATTTGCTGTGCAACCTTTACGGGTTCTTTCGTGACACATGTATAATTAATCACTGCTGAAACAGTTCCAAGTTAGTCGCAAGACATAACGTTAATCAAGAAGGCAATTTATGACGTTTACTCCAGTAACAACGTCTTGAGTGTCTGGTACAGCTGGAGAGCTATACGGCAGTTTTTATCAATGTTTAATTACTGAAGTTTGTGTCATTTTCTACAGCGATGAAAAATGACTTAGTATGCAGGGTACTGATAAAAGTCAAAGTGATTCTGAGGCCAACGTATGATTCAGCAACACACACAGTTGTTGTCCATCTTACAAACATTGTGAGTGTCAAGCCCAACATCCAGAATATCTTTTTTCTTTGTGCCTTTCTTTAGTTGGTTCGTTCTTTCACCTTTCCTTTCTGTCTCATTGTATTTGCTCTCTAACCTTCTATGACTTTTACTTTCTTCCATATCGCTTGTTTCCTGCCTTTCCCACTTTCCTTTTTTAGTTTTATCTATTGCTTCTTTCTTCCCTTTCTCTTTCTTCTTTCCACTTTTCCTTTTTTCCTTCTCTGTTTCTTTCCTTCTCCGTCTTTTCAGTTCTTTCCGTTCTTTTCAATCTTCACCTCTCACTTTGTCTTTTTTCTATCTACCCATCTTTAATTTCTTTCTTTCTTCTTGTGTAATGTTTTCTGCTTCTGTCTCGTACTTTAGCCTTCCCATGGTAAGTGAAAAGTTGTGCTGGCAATGATACGACAGCGAACGTGATATAGAATAAGTCTATTTAATGAAAAGGTCTAGAAACATGATAAATGTCAGTTACTACAGTTTCGTTCCTCACAACACAACCTAATGCAGTGTTAAATAAACGCTCAGGATATAATAAGGAGAAAATTCTGTTCCACTATCCTGTGCCGGATTATAAGGGTACATGACTGGCACCAGAATTCGGTAGCACGGTAACTGACGTAAATGTTTTATGGTAGGCCTGATTACTTCAGGTGTGAAACAAAGATCAAAGAACAGAGAGTTCGAAGAATAAAGAACTATTCTCAGTGCACAGTCATAATTTATATCATCACGGACTTCTAAGTTTCATTATATCCGTCTATATCTAGTAATAATTCTATACATTCAACTTACTAAGTGGAAATTTTCTAGCTATATCGGCTAATACCTCACAGTTATAATCAAAACATACTCGCAGTCATATCTATTCTCTTCTGAAAGTATGCCTGTAACTTACTCCGCCCACCCTACTATACAGCATACCAAGCAGAACTAGAGACCGAAGTTAATTCCCTAGCCTTTATGGCACATTTCACCTCCTAGTTTCGTTACATTAAATGCGTTAGCCTCTCTAAAGAATTCATACATAGTGCACTAAAATACAATTCTGTGACTTCCTATACTTACTTCATCAATTGACGCCCTTCAAACAAACTCATTTTCTTGTGGTATAACTTTAACTGAGAGACGGCGTCGTACAGTAACGTAGAAATTAATAAATTCTGAAAATAGAAATTTTAAAAAATATAATACTATCCTTTTGCCTGATATTTTAGTATAATGTCTGTCCCTTCCGAATGTCACGGTCATGTGGGTAACATATTTTTTTATTCAACTTATCTAAACAACTTTTTATGTACCAAAATAAACAAGGTCGAAACACAGTTTCTTTCCTATATCTTCAGGGAATCCTTATGTTAACACAAGCAGCAGCTTCGAATGTGTCCAATGTACGTAGACGTCTACTGCAGGAGAATTCTACTCCGTTCAGAGTACACGTACGTACCTCCGTTAAGACTGTACCAGTATTTGGGTTACGAGATGGGCCTTTAGATTTCGAGTGACGCAGCATAAATGGAGCTCAACTAAACCTCTATCGAATGTGCTTTAATATTTTAAATATTTTATGAAGTGATGATGTGTGTTTTAATTTAAACTGGTATGCGCCTGTGATTTATACATTGGACCAAATCGAAAGCACTGCTTGTTTTAACATAATGATTCCCTGAACATGGCATGCCAAGAGTTCCGAAACATATAGGAACGGAAACTGTGTATCGATTATATTTAATTTTGATGTATAAAAAGTTGGCTAGATAAGCTGAATTTGACATCATACACGGTACATACAGTGTTAAGATTCCTGTTCGTAATCCTGAGGACCCGCATTGGGATTTCGACATGAAGATCTTGGAGACTTCATGAATATTAATTCAAATTAAGAAGCTAAAACCGCGTCGTTTCACTTTCTTTTCACTCTTATCACTTGTCCGATAATTCAGCACTGATTAACTCAGAACAAAATTAAATAATACGTAAGTGAATGTAACTTTATAAAGGAAGAAGGCAGGTTAAGCAGGTTTGTGAACAAAGCAGCGAAAAGAATGCTTGAATTTAAGATGGAAGGAACAGTAAGATTCTGAAGGGAACTGCAAATGAGGAGTCCTAAAAATTCGTTATTTTTACCAAATATCACGAAGGCGATAAAAACAATGATGAACAGGATAGAAAATATACGTGTAAACGTAACATCCAAGTGCACACACGTAACCATTGTTGTCGAGCAAAAGTATGCACAGCGCATGCGTCATATTGGATTGTCATCCGTGGCCTGTCTGGCTGTAATATACAGGGTGTTTCACGACTTTAGGGCATAACTGCAGGAGGTGATTTCCTAGGTCTTTGTGATCAAAAAAGTTCAAATAAACATGTGTCCGATTTTGGACGGTTACGGAGTTATGACCG
>Ga0123354_10018101_pt1 | contig 11045 bp, 4 predicted proteins | sample TergutLab28metaG_2_FD_97872 | JGI IMG/M metagenome (GOLD analysis project Ga0123354, IMG submission 97872) | Labiotermes labralis P4 segment gut microbial communities from Petit-Saut dam, French Guiana - Lab288 P4 | ecosystem: Host-associated > Arthropoda: Insects > Digestive system > Gut ... | reverse complement strand
GTGCCAGTGTGAAAAAAAAACCATGCGCGCAAGAAACAAGAGATTTTTATATATATATATATATATATATATATATATATATATGTATATATAGGGTGTATATATACGTATATGGTGTATATATATATATATACACCGTATATATACATATATGGTGTATACATATATATATATACATATACACTCCATTTACGTTGTTGTAACCCTGCTTTCTTTCAATTCAGTAAATAAAACTAATCTACTAATAGATGTTATCGACACCATTACGGCATGTACCAGTGCACGCAACATTACGTCTGTTTTCATACCTTCATAACTGCAGGCCATTTACATTTCAATGCAACGGACGCTTTGATATTTAAATACACCTTCCGCTTGCACAGGCACATTCAAATTTAACACATGTTGCACCACGAACACTTAGAAAGGAAAGAATTATACGACAGATTACCTGTTTCGATACTTTATATGTTAAACATGACTTGAAAATTTAAAGCTTAAAGTAAATTAAACAATACGTAAAATTCCAGATCCTACTTAACAGAAAACACTCTGCTTCCCCATTACAAAAATTAAACGGGTAAATCGGATTACGAGAATATTCTTTTTTATTGAAAGAACCATACGATATACAGGGTGTTGGCAAAATACAAACTCTTATAGTGGCAGCATGTCGTAAGAAATGCTGCCACAACGCCCTGTTAATATAAGGAAATTAACCAGTGAATGTTTTTAATATGTGACTTTAGCAAGGAACAATACGGCTCCCTGAAGATGATCTTAGGATCGAAACATGTTGGAGCAATTTAAAGCGTTTTAGTGTGAAATTTTATATAAATTCATTAGTTTGTATAATTAAAGTGATTCTACGAAATGCACGGTGCAACAATAAAGATAAAAATAAATGTGTTGGCTTCGGACTTACCAAGTGAACAGCTGTATTTCACTTCACGCGAGCCACCATACTCACTCTTCTACTTAAGACGAGTGTTTAACTGCGTCTGAATGTCAACTACATTCAAAGATGACAAAATGAGGAACACGACGCTACTTACCTGCAAAAAAGAAAAATATTTGTTGTATTATTTCTTTTTGGTGGTTCCCCGAGGACGGCATTTTATATACCGACGTTTCGGAACGCGCTGTCTTGTTTCATCTTCATGGGTCTATGAAGATGGAACACGCAGTGTGTTTCGAAACGTCGGCATATAAAATTCAGACGCCGGGCAATCACCCAAAAGAAAGAATACAATATTAGCAACAAGGCGAAAGTTGGAAATCAAGAGGAAAATTATTTGTGCAATAAAAAGATTTTGTTACAGCGTTAGCTGTCATACCTGCTGAAAATAGTTAGGTGAGGGAGACAGAGAGGAGGTTTGCTGACACGGGTTGCTGTCACGGTTCTGAGGTTAAGTGGCAAAAAAAGGTAAAAAAACATCTTCAAAATGTTTAATGACTTTAAATTTCCGAATGCAGAATGATTAGAATAGCGTAACGGGGAGTTTCAGTACTTGCACTTCGCAACATACACGTATTATTCGGGTGGTCAGATCATGGAGAATCAGCAGGGCTGGACATGTGGCACGTAGGGGTGCGAACAGAAATTCATACACGGTTTTGGTGGGAAAACCTGAAAGACGAAAGGCCCCTTGGAAAGACCCAGGGGTACTTGGATTAAACGGATATTTGAAAAAAGACAAGCAATATACGTAAGACGTAACAATGAGCTGCTTTCGTGTAACCAATGCTGCAGTGGAAAAGCAGTAAATATTACATATTCGGAGTGTGCGTCTGTAGCCTTAGGTACACAGGACGCTATGCGCATACGCCGTACTGTCATCTGTGGCCTTTCCGGCTCTGCAATGCTTTTCCGCGTTATCTCATAAAGGGCACGATTTTCTAAAAAAAAACGTTATTGAGCAAAGAATATGTGTTTTGATTTTCTCTACAAAGTTTGTCTGAAACATTTAATATTCTAAGGAAAATTCGGCGAGATATTATTAAAATGTATATTGGGCTTCACGTAAAGTACCTGTTATTCTTGTCAGGTTTTTAATTATACTTTAATTTTCTCGATAAAATATACAAAAAAAAACATTCAGATACCAAATTTCATGGAAATCCGCCCAGTGGGAGCCGAGTTGTTCCAGGCAGACGGACAGAGAGACAGACAGGGCAAGATGTAGCTAATAGTCGCTCTTCGCAATTTTACGAAAACGCCTACAAGTGGATAACATTAACTGGCTTACAATAGGGTGTTCCGTAATATGCAAGGAATTTTGATCAGCTGAGGAACGCTTAGATTCACAAAAAGGACGGTTAGATAGTTGGTTACTTTGTTTGTCTGCTTTTTTTTCTGTTTGCATCTCAGGCTGTGACTTACCCAGTCGTACGTCACTACCTTAAAATTTCGGATCGAAAGCAGCCCGAAGCATGGCTTTTGCCCCTGTGGTCTGCTAACGAGTGCCAGTACGAGAGTATACGACACTGCGCAGTAAGAATCACTGGTGCTTGTTACCACGTGAGAAGGCAAAAAAGAACATGAATTTGCATGAACTCTTGCTTATTTTGCGGTACCTATTTGATGACGTTCTTACCACTCAGCATTCTTTGAATGCCGAAAGACAAATGGCAGTCACATTATTACTGACACTACAACAAAAACCAGACACATCCTCTGTGAGGAAAGAACATACAGTCTCATTTCTGAGACATAATTTATTATCTGTCTGAGGAAAACAAATTGTATCAGCGTCAGTGATAATGCAGACTGTACAAAAATTGGAAGCATGCATAATCATGGGACAAAAGTGAGTTATAAATATTATTACGCCTTGTGATGGATACAGAATAATATTGCCAGTTTGTTTGTTGAGATGTGCAGTAGCCAAACGTGTCTAATTATGGTATGATCATGAATAATGAATTACAAAACATATAGGAGCTACGACCAAAGTTTGTGTGAATTGACATTCTAACACTTGACGTAAACAGTCTAAAAACAACGAAAAATTCCTCGGTTGAGTGACGAACGGGAGAAATCCCAAATATACAGAAAAGTTAAACCACTAGATTTTGGAATATTTTATTGGACCGTCTTTACACAACAATATGGTGCAATGTTTTTATTATGTAACTATCAACATTGCACCATATTGTTGTGTAAAGATGGTCCAATAAAATATTCCATTATGCGTACACACAACGGGATGGAAAACCCGCAATTTACACTAGATTTTGGCCGGTAATCCTTTGGAAAACGAAGAAGGGGTGAAGTGGAGAGTTTCCGGGTTGTTACATAATCAATTAAGTAATATCTATAAGTATAAACGCGATTAATTATTTGAAGAATGGCACAGACACAAATTATTAATTGCCGGTAACGCCCAATCCTATATCAAAGCAACGATTACAATGAGTCATGAAAGAACACTTAAACTTAACCTGGGACTGTCGACTATACACCTGTTTGTAGCAGTCCACTTCTAACGGATTTGTGCCGTCCAGCCTATTATTAAATGGGCACAGGCTTTCTTTCCCCGGCGTAAGGCGCCCAGGGCGCGAACTTGACCCTTCACTTCCATCTAGCGCCGCGGTTAAAAATGCAGCACAACATTTACTTCACCCATATACTTTCATGGCGTGCACAGGAATTTGCTTTGTTACAACTGAAGGTCGAAAATCGTTGAAACTGCATAGCTATACAAATCCAGCTTCTACCTCACAGAGAACACAGTCAATGTTCATTATAAAGAATAATCAGTTGAAACTTTTAGGGTAAATAATCGCCTTATGGTCTGAGAACCACGACAGACGCATAAATATAGTCTGTGGACAAAATTCACGTTCTTTAAATGTTGCAGTAAATGGTACACATAGTTACCACTAACCTTTAAACAGTTCAGCATCACACCATGAAACTAATCGGTAATGAGATATAGGTCCACGCGTTTTTTTATGTCAAATGTCAGTTTCACGCTTTGGTCACTTTGCCCCCGGGGAAAGGGACCCCAATGCGCATTAGATAGAGGGCTGGGTGGGTCCACTAATTGGTTTGAACGCGGTGATGGATAGAAAATTCTCTACCTTCGTTGGTAATAGCAGCACACCCCTACAGTGTACTTTTAACTTGTACAGCACCGTACTAAGACAGCCTGGATAACCTCGTACAAATGAATAAGTTACGGTCTTGAAATCAGAGAAATCGCCATTTCCGGAAGTGGTAAGAGTTTTCATCTCAACTTCAAAGCCTCAAGATCGGCTCTGAGGCCCGATTAGCCTTTTATTTAATTGTCAACGCCAGCCACTTGCCTGGGAAAAGTAACCGGAACTTACATCACCTTGCGCGGAAGTTAAGAACAAGTGGAGATATACCTTCACCACCCCTTCCCCACACTTTTTGCACAAGGATAAATTTACCCTTACAGTACGTGAATATTAAGGGAATATTTAGGTGTCTGAGCTCTTCCTCTATGGAAAGGACCGTTCATAATTCAGTACATTGAAAAGAATGCATTGCGTTAAGCTGTGGTCACCATGAGAGCAAGCAGGCCATGTTGCAAGACGCAGAGTTCAGTGGCCAGTACTGTACTACTACGCTAGATTGTACGCGTGATCAGCCAGTGGGGTACATGGTTGGAGATCGGGGTGAGACGAAGGGGGCAGGACCAAGTCTCGTAAAGCATGGCGGGAAATCGATACGCAGGGGCTGCATGCCGACGTGACGTCACAAGAGGACCAGGTTGGTCTGGTTTGGATAATGTAGGCCACGCACTACCGAAGACTCACACACATTTACACATGAACTTGCATGCACGCACAAACACACATATACATACATACATGCATACATACATACACACATACAAACATACATACATACACACATACATATACACACACATATACATACATACATACATACACATATACATACATAATACATACACGCACACATACATGCACACATACATACATACATACACATATACATACATAATACATACATACATACACGCACACATACATGCACACATACATACATACATACATACATACACACATACGTACGTACGTACATATATACATACATGCATATATGCATACATACATACATACGTACATACATACATATATACACACATGCGTACGTACGTACATACATACATGCATACACATACATACATACATACATACATACACACATACGTACGTACGTACGTACATACATACATACATACACGCACACATACATGCACACATACATACATACATATATATATATACATACATAAATGCATACATACATGCATGCATGAATGCATACATGCATACATACCCACATACATAAGCCGAACAACTGGGAATAGTCAAAGTCCTTGAAATAATAGGAAAACTATATATCAATGATAAATTCCCGAGATCAGCAACAGTAAACACAGATAGCAGAATCACACTCCATTCTCTCCAGAACACAAACAGTCACAACTACCTCATAGAGGAAATCAGGAAGTTAGTAATCGAGCTCGAGCAACGCAACTGGACAATAACAGTCACCTGGATACAAGCCCATGTAGGAATCTACGGGAACGAGCTAGCAGATAAGCTAGCCAAGGAAGCCACCAGAAAAAATAACATATCCTTCAAATAATCTCCAAAAATGAAGTAGTACAACAACTGAGTGACCAGAGCATCGCCAAGTTGCAAACCCAATGGCACCGCAGCACAAAAGGACAAGCAACGAAACAATTTTTCCCGGTAATCAAGGATAGACAGACCAATAAAATTAAATTAACACCAAACCTCACTGCAATAGCCACAGCACACGGCAAAACTAAGGCCTAATTACACCGCTTTAAAATAATAGAGTCTCCAGAATATCCATGCAACAGCGGAACACTTACAATACGAATGTACCAAACTACAAAGGGACAGAGAGAGAAACTCATACACAACATTTCAAATCAAGACAAGTGGCCGGTGAACAAAAGTGATCTAGTGAGCAAACACATTACACATTTCACGCAGTTTGTAAATTCAATAGACTTTGAGAGACTATGATCTCACTAAACACCTTAACAACCGTAAGAACGATACAATATTAACAAAAGTGATCATATACTTGCAGTAGATAGGGACATGCACCACAACGGAGTGAAACTCTAATATGAACAGCCAAACCTATATATGTCACATTAACTGTTTATATTAACTTCCAATTCCTATGTAAATGACCAAACCAAGCGTGTAGTATTACCATTGCACGGTAATGGAGCATGCTGTTAATAAATTATAATAAAATAATAATAATACATACATACAAACAACATTCATGCAGTTACAGGCATACGCAAAACGTATTCCAAGTAATCCATGAACAAGTTTACACTGATTAGTCCCGTGCGCGCTGGGAAGCATATTTACACTGACGTGCTTATCTTTACTGCCAATCGAACAGTAATATCAGTTCCGGCGCAGGAATAATACAAGGAATTCAGAGCACAATTCAATAACTAACTGTATTATTGCATAGTTTACTTCCATAATTGTCTTATTATCATTTCTTCGTTAAATTTCAATACGTAACAACACTGAATGTGTACAGAAACTATACTTACTTGACGTGAAATTTAATAAATATAACACGGATGTTAAATGTACGGAACATGACCTCATAGATTCGCATCGTCGCCATGTTTGTAAATCTTGACTGGCAACCAATAATGCTCATGTCCTGTACACGTGTATTTGCAATCTATCATCGCGGCAAATTTCACCTGCCTAACTCTAATGTTTCATTAGTTATCACTATAAAACCGTACGTTACGAGAAAATGTTCGCAAAGTAGATCTGGGCATGCGCATATATGAGATACGCCAGCGCTCTGCACATGCGCAGTACAGGGACGCTGAAGCTCATACGTGCCGAAAAGCCGAAGGGGCTTCAGGAAAAATGTTAGTTAAAATTATCCGAACTACAGGGAATCGAAACTGCTAGCCAAAATTTTAGCAAAATTATTCAATCTGAAATCTCAAGAAAATCCGTTTATCTGTTCTCGAGTTGTTATATTTCGTACAGACGGACGGACGGATGGACAGAGCAATTTAATAGGCGTTTCGCGGGAATAAAAGCGCTTTTAAATATTACCCATCTTTACGTACTTAGACTATGAAGCATTCTCGGAACTGATAAAACAATTATTTTTACGACTAATCAACAAACCAAGATCCAAATCCAAGGGTCTGTATTAATAGGCGTGGATGTGGAGAAACGACAGGCTATTTCGAGTGAAAGTACACTGGATACAGTTGTCCTTCCACTCAGTTTCACAGCTGAGCTGGACGTCTGAAACTGTCTGAGGGGTATAAATGGCATTTGAACTTTGGCAAATGGAGATTTTCAAAGTGTTCTTGAATTAACGAATTCTAACTAACTTCCTGAACAGACAAATTCACTAATGTGTTTGTTTATTTACTGGTAGTTTATTTTACGACGCAGCGTAAATATACGACGCCGAATGACTGGATGATACTGAATAAAACATTCGAAAGGATGTAGAAAGCAGGGTTATTTTAGAATAAAATATAAATTTCCCTCACGTAACTGAGTAAAGCAAAGAGAACGTTTGTCCTTTTAGTCATGTCTGGGCACAGATTCGCACTGTGAACCTCCAGAATGTAAGAGCACAAATTCACCACTTGGGAGAAAAGTGCTCGCAAAACGGACGGATAACAAATAACGCAAAAGTTTGTAAACCCAACCGGGAGCGTTCACAATGACATGCGTATTGTTGCATCATCTGAGGGAAGCAAAATAGGTATTCAGTTTTGATTTCGCATTTACTCTAAAACCCCGTAGAATAAGTATGATTCTGGGTCACATCGATCCATCAGCGCTGCCAACAGACGAATAGAATGAGGTGCGACTTTATCAGGATTTCGGACCCGATCAAGAAATAGAGATTTAACCCGATTTAAATTCCCTCATCAATATCCCGGATTAAGCTTTTGGTCTGGAAAATAAGTGATTTCTTGAGATGACGCCGTGTAGTAAGTCACAGAATTGACCAATGTTTCGGGGGGGAGGGGAGGGGAGGAACTTGTTGCCAAAGCTATAGAAGGACATAGCAGGTCCCACCAAAACTTTGGTACATATCTACCAGATCACACGGTGTCACATCGTAGAAGACATCAATCTTCATTGTTACAGCCTAAGAACCCCAAATCTCACGAACGCCATCACTGTTCTCTCTAAAATTAAAATTTTCCATCTTTTCATGTATCTCCCAAACATGTCTTACATTCCAATTTATAATCACACAGCAGTTTCGAAATCAGTTTTCCATTCATTCTAAATGCCATCTGCCATACCTAAAGTATAACGAATTTTAGAGCCTATAACGCCATATCTAACACAGAATTCACACCAGTTCGTAAGAGATGCTTTCTTTAGTAACATAAAATAAAAGCAATAATATTAATAATTTCTTAATTAGATAACAAATTATTATACTTTGATAAAAAAAAATTACCCTGAGCCATGGGATCATGTAGTTAGATTATGTATGTTTGCATATAGCCTACTGTGATACATAATTGTGAAGTAATAGCATTGGTGATTCGGGCTTTGGTGGCAGAATATTTAGGCTATACCGAGTTTTATGTCGACATTATTATTATTATTATTATTATTATCATCATCATCATCTCCTTTATGCAGGGTATTTATACTTATATTCCTGAGACAAACTAAACCTAGGGAATACAGTGTTGCAGTTGTTCTGTTGTTACTATTCATGGTGCTTATATCGTTAGTTTCAGTGTTGAATCTATTGTATTTTTACATTAGTACTTTCCGAAGTATGTGTGCAGTGCCCAAAATGGCTGTTTTCTGTAGTTCCTTGACTTCATGTTTTCCTGGTATTTCCTGCTATTTCACGTATTTTCTGAACGACTTTGAAATAGTCCCATTCGCCCCTATTATTAGCAGTATCGCCTTTGTTTTTACATTCCACATGCGTTGTATTTCTATTGTAAAGTCTTTATATTATTATTATTATTATTATTATTATGATAGACACATAACACGTGAAGACGTCATAAGCATAGAATTTTCATTATAATGTAGAGAAGTGCAGGCCAAATGGCCAAAATATGTGACTTTTTTCAGTCTAATTTTAGGTACTCCGAAGCAGTTTTACGAACAAGCAATTAATAAAACTAAAATACATTTCGTTTACTGAGGAAAGTTTGACTTGTCCGATGATTTCACTCCCACACGGTCATGGTCTCGGCCCATACATATTCACAACCCATTCGCGCACGCGCAAGGTGAGTCATGTGAACAAGTGACGCAAGCAGGTGGGTCGATGTGTAGAAGGGCCACTTAATGACTAGGCGGAACAGTGAATGATACAATGCGTACTACGGGGAGTGCGTGAAGGGACGCACACTCACGAACTCAATTATGTACAGTCAATAAAAATTTAAAGTGGCCCAACCGATTTTTTTTTTGAATGTGCACAGCTGCTGTGTGTGCATATTCAGGGGTCCCTGAATATCATACGTTTCTATAACACACTTCTATATATATGTATAGCAAATATGCCTACTGCAGAGTAGACACCGCGTAAGGTAAATCAGTCCCATTACAGGCCCGAGTTGCCCAGAGGGTTCCAGAAAGTTAAGGTTCCCAGATTATGTGACAATGGCCCCGGATGGTGGTAGGTTGTCAGCCTTATGCACCGACCGCTTTTTACCCCCAGGAAATACTCCTGTTACTCATTTCTGTTAGAGGCTGAGTCGACCCCAGGGCCATAGTGCGATCGGAAGGATTATATCAATGAAAAATTTCCGATTCGTAGCACAGCACCTTAACCACTGTGCTACCGCGTTTCCCAGACATCGCGTGCATTTGAGTATTTATAATTCAAATCACGTTATTTGATGAAACTTATGCACGTAAATTGTGAAATTTTGAATACAGCGTCATGCAAGTAAAGTCCTCCAAAGAATTCTCTTCGTCTCATGGATTTAATATGATGATAATTCATACTTGATAAACTAAGTTACCAAAACGAGTACTCTGGTCCGTGGTTACCAGAGTTGCGGAACATAATGTCTTCATTTCCATGCTGAAGATGAAGAAAGTATGCTCTTCCAAAATGTTATTACGTAACACTCTGCTTTCGGGTCTAGATAACGTAGACGATATATTCCCCCGAAGTGTATGAAATCATTTACCAGACTACACGGTTCCAGAGCGCAATACGAATTTGATACAATTCACTACTATTGAAAATGATCCATTATCAGATTCCTCCTCCTCCTCAGTAATTACCGAGGTCTCTTTTGTCTGAAATTAAATCTGCCGGGCCGTGAAACTGACCCTCAACCTATCTAGTGCAGATGTTAAGAATGAGTGGAGCTATACCGCACTCCCCCTGTCTCCATTTCGCGCACAGGCAGAACCTCACATTCTAATATAATTTCCTCATTAAATATTTACATAACTGCAAACTTATTTTAAATATTTTTACATTTACAAAATGCCTAAAATTGTTTCTATTTTATGAGACTTTTAATTAGGTGTGTTTATTATTATTAAGGGAACATTTACTTAATTTTCGGTAAGAAGGGCTTAAATTAAATGTCAGTTTCGATTTATGGCAACTTACATAGATTTGGTCCTCCCTGTTTGTCTAATTCTGCTGTGATTGTCGGTCGGTCCTGCCTGTTTGTCTAATTTCGCTGTGATTGTCGGTCCTCCCTGTTTATCTAATTCTGCTCTGATTGTCGGTCCTCCCTGTCTGTCTAATTCTGCTCTGATTGTCGGTCCTCCCTGTTTGTCTAATTCTGCTCTGATTGTCGGTCCTCTCTTTTTATCTAATTCTGCTCTGATTGTCGGTCCCCCCTGTTTGTCTAATTTTGCTCTGATTGTCGGTCGTTCTTCCCTGTTTGTCTAATTCTGCTGTGATTGTCGGTCCTCCCTGTTTGTCTAATTCTGCTGTGATTGTCGGTCGTTCTTCCCTGTTTGTCTAATTCTGC
>Ga0123354_10018099_pt1 | contig 11046 bp, 5 predicted proteins | sample TergutLab28metaG_2_FD_97872 | JGI IMG/M metagenome (GOLD analysis project Ga0123354, IMG submission 97872) | Labiotermes labralis P4 segment gut microbial communities from Petit-Saut dam, French Guiana - Lab288 P4 | ecosystem: Host-associated > Arthropoda: Insects > Digestive system > Gut ... | reverse complement strand
CCTTATCCCTACCAGGAAGGAAACAAGCTAATGTTTCTGTCAGAATGGCGTGAATTTCCTTCGGCGCCTTGCCTTGCAGGGGGGAAAAAAACTTGATGACAACTCGCGTCTCGATGTTACTGAAATCGCGCGCGTCCCTGGCATGCTTCCGAGCTTGTTTCCTTCCCGGTAGGGCTAAGGACTTATCAGCACCCCTGTATGCTACTCCAGAATATGCATGTGATATTGCTTCAAAACTTCGCAGGCAATCTTGTTTTTTAAGCAAACTAGCTGCGTGCCACCGCACATTCTGGATCCAGTAATTTATTAGTTATCGCCATAAAACCAAACTTAAAGAAGGAATTCACTCATCTTCCGTCTTGTAATGTTATGATGCACAAAAATAAAACATCTGTCGAAGTTGTATATTTTTATTGTCAATTAGTGTACATTACTTCGGGACACTAGTAACATGCGATAGTGTATCTCGCGCTTTAAAAATTATAGTGTTTGGAATTAATTAAATATATTTGTGTGTACGTAAATGGCGCAGTTTTCGTAAGAAATGGCAAGAAAATTGGTTTAGCTGTTCACAAGTGGAAATGAGAGAAAGACAGACAGAGGCGAAAACAAAATCGTGATTTCAAGAGCCTACATTTTCCCTCCTATCAAGTTAAGTGTCCAAAAAGCAGGGTACTGGTTACTATTTTGGCAGGTTAATCTGTATAACACGCAGTATTGACAGTTTCTTCATGTAGGTTTTATACCAATATTATCCTCACATGTGCATCTAACAAGTAATCACTTTTCAGCACACATACAGAGTTATTAGAAATGAATGTCGGGGTTTTAACAACTTGTCATACAAAATACACTTGAGATAGGATTATATGTATTTTTTATTTAATAGAATTTAATAGAGCACCCGTAAGGTATGTAACAAAAACCTGGAGTGTTGTTCTATTAAATAGATAAAAACATATACTCTCTTCTCAAGTGTTTTGTGTATGACAAGTTGTTAAAACCCCGACAGTCATTTCGAATAACCCTGTATTTATCACGGTTTGCTACACCTTCCCTATCTGACACGTAAGAGCCACATTTTTTAAATGTCAACTTGCCATTTCTTTTTGCTTTATTGTGATTTGTGTAACCACGAATTCAGTATTTCATATTGTGCTTAGAAAGTATATGTGTATTGTCCCATGTGCAGGCTATGAAGGCATGGGAGGGAGTGGGGGAAATATTTTACCATTTTTCTTTTACCTCAGCACTAGATGGAGGTGAGCTGTGGCCTCACTCACCACTCGCTTTATCCTCGGGAAAATAGTTCCCGAAAAAATGAATAAGAGCCTAGCTTAGCCCTAGAATCAATCCAGATTGTTTGGAAAAATGATATATCAATTGCCTTAAAGAAAAAAGGTTCTTTTATCTCTAGTTTTCTCTGCGCCAGACTGTTTGTATCTGAAAGAGAGTTCTCGCAACGATGCATGTTTATATGGTATTATGGGATGCGACGCCGTGTAGTTCAATACACGTATATCAAATTACATATTGTTCATGCCAGAAGACACTAAACATAAACATTTCTCTCTGCTTCTACGAGTTTGAATATTCTATGTTCCATTACGTTCTCGCTCAATTGGTATCAGTAAGACTATGTAATTAGGAACAAAATCATAGAAATTAAGACAGGGGTGACTCTTATTGTCCTGTTTGTTCCACGCAAGAACAATACAGTTGTTAGATTTTCATTCCGCGGCACGATTTTCAGCAACAAGGGAGCACCTAAAGAGTCGAAGTAATTGTCCACCGAAATGTAATTTAGAAAACGAGGAATTTAATTTCAAGAAACGCTTAGCGTCTTCGTGACGAAACGCTATTTAGAAGCGTGCGTGTAATTGGACCCGAAGCTGCTACAGTAGTGGGGGACAAATCAGGTAATTTTACGGCATTACACATAAGGGAATAGAAGTAGTCACAGCACTCCTTTTTGACAAAGAACAGAATAAATACCTCTCACCTAAACTTGGAGCCTAATATAAACAGGTTGTCCCTAAACAACAGGCCTTTCTTAGGTCTGAAGGGTTTCTTTGAAAATTGAATTTTTATGCTAAGCACTAACTGATATAAAATTATGTTAACGTGAAAGGTGTAATTATAGAAGCTAAAAGAAAATATAAATCGTACTAAGGCCCTGGGATCGACTCAGCCTCTAACAGAAATGAGTACCAGGAGCATTTCCTAGAGGCAGGGGCGGCCGGTGCGAAGGGCTGACAACCTTACCACCATCCTGTGTCGTTGTCATGTATTCTGGGAACCTTAACTTCCTGGAAACCTCTGGGCCACTCCACGCCTGTGACAGGATTGCTTTACCTTTACCTTTTAAAAGAAAATATAAGCTTTATAACAAATGAGCTCCTAAAGACATAAGTAATCCACAGGTGTCATGTCCCTTGGACACAAGTAACATATTTCTTTTACCGCAGTTTGCTTTAAACTTCTCTTTGTGATGATTAATAGTTAATAGCATGTGATTTGAAATGAAAGAAGCTATATATTATATATATATATATACATGTCAATCATTAGTCTCTTAGCAAAGGCAGTTCAAATTGCGCAAATAATGTGTGTACCTGTCGATGCAAGGCCTAAAAACATCATATTTCATGACGGTGAATGGAACTAGAGGGGCGGTGTTGGATGTCACTAAAGTTAAATTTTAAAACCTTAATTTAATGTAAATAAGGATATTAGGTATGTTTCTTACACAGTATTAAATTTTATGTCCATTGAAATATTTGTTAAATTGTCGTGTTATTGTTTGCGGCATTTATAAAATTATTTGACAAATTTGTTGTCTGTTGTGGAAGTAATTCATTAAAATCAGAAAAATGAGGGGTCCTTTTGGACATTAAAAATCGGTTTTAAAATAAGCGATATTTATTGACAGGACGAGGATACTATTTCAGATAGAAGGAATTTGATTTATGAATTGGTTTAGGCAGACATTTAATTTATAGAAAAGTATTTTTTTATAGGTGTACTTAATGGAAACATGAAATATTTACTCAGGTGTTAGAGAACAGATTGCTTGATAAAGCAGAAATCTTTGGACTTGATGAAGGGTTGTAGAAAGACAAAGAAGATTAGAAAGCCGATAACATTATCGATTCACCTCTTTTCCTAACATGATTAAACGGATTAATTCACAATGAATCAACTGAGAAATTTTTGGTCAGATTTGTGAAAATGAGACCCTTAACCTAAGTGAAATATTTGGCCAGGACCGTATAGAAACATTTCCACTGATGGAGAAAATAAAATAAAAAAAGTCCTTGTCGACTTATGGTTCTAAAAGTATACTTCTGAAAACTTCACATAAAGTTTAACCAAGTACTGCTGTGGCAGTGTAGAGTGTGCAGTCTTTAACTTTCAGCGTTCAGGTTGCAGGTCTAAGTGAATACAATTCGTGTTAGTAATGGTAGGGTAGGGTGCAACTTATGAAAATTACATGTCCCTAGGCTGTTTTTGTGGCTCTGTCAGGACTAACAATAATTTAAAATTCACATGTTTGTAACTGCTGATAATTAATTTCAATATTGATTACACTTACTGTTGACGTGCAGAAACGAGTTATTTGCAGGAAAGCAATATACATGAAACGAAAGGGAGTACAATAAGCAGAATGTAATATAACCTAATCTATTTTCATTTTACCTTATTTATTTCATCGAAGTATTCTGCGGACTACAGGGGAGCTCCGTTTCTCCGGATTAAATGGGATAACGAAACATCCGGATATGCAGAAATTCCGGATAATTGGATTTTTCTTTGAAAATAGGATACATTGGCAGTTTGAAGAGAAAAAAATTCTACAAACGGCTGTTTTAGGCTACATACTTGTATGTCTACAAATAAAATATTAATGCATAATTCCTTTATTGTTCTTATAATAAAACCAACTAGATGCACTAATTTCTCAAACTTACATTTCCTCTGTCCATCATCAGGAGTTTTACGCTGTACACACAGCAATGGTATATGTCATTCATACAGGTTTGCTGACAGCTTGCGAGCAGGATGGGTTTTCGTGGCCTTTTCTAGGGTGAACTTTAACATTTACCTTTACAGACCACTGTTTTAAAGAGCACATAAACTTATAAATATCATTTATATGTCAGATTTTTTATGTTTGTTCAAGAATTATCTGCAAAATTTCCTAATTTGTCAAAATGGTCAAGTTTCTGAAACAGTCCGTTGTATTGTCCACAGTACCTGAACATACAATTGTAGCTGTACCAGAAATATACTCAGCCCTCTTTCAAGTGAGAATTGTTTTCGGATTATTTCAGTCTTGCAAAGCCGAAAGCACTTCCTTGGCGCCTGGCATGCGGGTATTTCTTTTTTGGGAGACACACTGCACACACCGCGTGTCTACGCCTAAACAAAATGTAACGTTAGGGACATGTGACCTTTATTTGCTCGTCTGCTGACTGGATCTCGAATTTGAACACCTGGCTTTTATTTACTACATTTCAGCAAGCTGGTTTATTGTCAATATTTTTACGTTTCGGGACAAACACAGTGACTCCTTCAGACCTTCCAATACATTTGCATATTCGCTTGTAATTACCATAGAGACATTAAACACAATATTTTACTACCAACTATTCACAACACGTCTCTGTATTTATTATAAAAGACTCACGCATATTTCTGCTATGTTTCCTGGTCATATTCCTCGAGTTACAAGTTTGGTCGATGTGTACAGTGAATAAGGCAATACGTCATAGAAAATTCGCAGCCTATAAATATATATATATAATGTAGTAAGAATATATTGATAATTATCAATATATAAGTTGTCATCATATAAATAGGAAGTAAAACATCATGACAACCATATTATAATCATCAATGTTATAATCCCTATTTATATACTGACGACCCATATATACTGTATTGCATTGTGCTTATAGTTCTTGACAAAATTTGAATCAACATTTCATATACATTTGAGATGAATTTTAATGTTTTATCTTCACTCCTGTATTGTCGGTCTACACTTCATTTCAGGTAAGGGTGAACTCAAAAATGCATATTTTTTTTATTTCAATTTTCGAGCAACATTTAAAAACATTTCTATTTGCGTGTTTTAGTAGACTGCATTTTAAATGTGATTGCACACGGTGACGCACAGGAGGGGAAGTGAAGGGGATACTGGCTAATGGAGTGAGTAGCCAGTACTCTTCACACTACCTCGGAACATGGTGTTTCCAGCATTAATACCGCTGATCTGCACACCTCGACTGCCAGTAGTCGACTGAACTGACGCCCCCGCCGATTTAAATGGACTCGTCCGTTTCGCCGAAAGACGAAATCTGGTTTCTGCGCGTGTGACATCACATTTCAAACGCAGTCTAAAACGTCACTGTTAAACGTAAATTTGTTACTTCATGATGTCTGTACATTGCTGGGAAGCGTAAGGAGACCGGGAAAGGAACCTTTGTATCAGGAAAATGCAGAACCTAAATACTTTCAGTCCAAATGACGTGGCATAAGAACATCGTGACTGGCCACTTAACATATATAAACGTTCTTTTTACAACCACACCTATGATTTACTACATACAATGCCAACTTCAGAACAACCTTGCATTAGGTTACGACTTAATACACTGCTGCTTCAACTGTTTACACTTCTTTTATTTTGTCGCCAGAGAGGGAGCATTTCTTCTTTTTTTCGCTTCCAACGTGGGAAGTTTTCTCTTTCCCCCTTCTCTTGCAACGCAGATTGCTAATTAAAAGTTGTAATTGAAACCTGCAGAAGCGCCTACAGTTCTGTAGAATCGACTGGCTGGCCGGTCTGAGGAGCGCAGTGGCTGTCTTCAGAAAGCCCTGCAAAAAAAAAAAAAGAAGAAGAAGAAGAAGACAGGCAATTCCGCTGTAACAATATTCGATACAAGCAGGAAGACGGCTCATTTCAAAGAACGTACCTAATACTTAGGAAGTGCGAAGGGTAGGGATGAAAATAAAGTTAATTCATGAGGTTCGATTTCGTCAAAGTGGTGACCATGAAGGTAATCTACATATGGTATGTGACGCCGTGTAGTCTCTTAGACAAGTCTGCTGTAAGTAACGACGTTTTGGAGGAACCAGCTTCCTTGATCATCAGCACAAATAGATAAAACGTCGGTAAATATCTAAAACGCTAAACGGCATTATTTCGCAGAAAATAGTCGAATAATTTGTTAACACTAATGGTTTATTCTGGTTGGTTGAGGTACTGCGCTCCAAGCCGGAAGTTCGCGGGTTCGATTTCCGATGGTGTCATCGGAATTTTTCATTGACATAATCCTTCCGGCCGCGCTATGGTCCTAGGGTTTACCCAGCCTTTAGCAGAAATGAGTACCAGGAATGTTTACTGGGGGGTAAAAGTGGCTGGTGCGTAGGGCTGACACCCTTCATGTGCCGATTGTCTTACAATCTGGGACTCTCAACTTCTTTGAACACTCAGGCCCTGTCCAGGGCTGTAATTATATTACTTTACCTTCTAATCGCGTATTCTATTCCTCTTCAAGTAAAAATACGGAAATAAATATAGGGATACTTTTATATGAAAATTATTACTAATAACATCCTGTCGGTTCGCTTTATTTAACAAAACTTTGACATGAAATGAAGAGTGTGATTCTTAGACGTGACGCGTATCTGCGAGCCGAAAGGAAACATTGTTATCGCCTTTTTTATCTACGACAAACAATATGACGCATTGTGCTAACCGCGAGGCAGCGTCATGCGAGACACTGGCTTAGTAGCGAATAATGAACTGACTGACGTCACACGAAAAGTTCTGAGTGAAGTACTGATTAGTTTTGCCAGATAAAATCGTGTCCCCTTAGAGTCACTAAACTGTGTCTGAACTTTGGTACTGCTGAGCCCACGGACTTCATTCTCGGTCAGAAAGCTCGCGGTTGTGTTTTAATTTATTAACTCTTGCAGCAAGAGAGACTGAGTTAGTGCCTTAAATGGACGTCAAAAGCTCAATTTCGTAACCTTTAAATGTCATATTTCAAATCTAACATTCAATTTGGCGAGAAATGATTATACAATGCGTATAATCTACAGCGTCATTTAAAACAGTTAAGACAAATGCGAAAGACTTGAAGGAAGAAAGAAAGACAGAGAAAATAGGTAAAGAATAGGCCAGAAAGAAAATCAGTCATGTAGTGTGCTCCAGAAAAAGGAAGTCAATTACAGGGGAATTACGTGGAAACACCTTTCAAAGTTGTTTCATGTAAATAAATAACACTACAATAAATTATTAAAAAAAATAGGTTATTATTCGACGATACAGCAACGTCAAACGTGATTTGATTTGTATGATATTGAAATTATATGAGAAGTATTTGTAGCCCTGTTTAATATTTATCGTATTCCTACTCTTCGTCGAGAGTCTAATAAACGAGAAGACGTTAGTCTATTTGAATAGCGAAATTAGAATACATTTTAATTTCTGAGAGGATTGGGGATGTATTTTGAAAAACCAGCCTATTTGAATATCAGTAAAAATTTCATAAGTCTGTGTTTTGCCATAAATATTTATACACTAATCTCGTGGTTTTCTTTTTCGAGACAAGTCTTTTTTTAAAAAAATCACTAGGTTCCATTGTTCCTAACATACCTTCAATTAGGTGTTTAAGTCCTCCGGCTTCCTTTTGTAAGGACTTAATCCATAGTGTCATTTTTTACTTAAGGCGTATTCTTTCCATTACTGGTCCGCCTAGCAACGATATTGCTAACCAAATGAAAGAAGAAATGTGACTGGGACGCTAAATATTTGAAGGGTCTGAAATATGTAAAATGAATTCAACAATATATGAACAAGAATAGAATTGTTATAGAAATGTATATATTATTTACTTCTTGTTACTTCCTCTGCTTTTACGATTCAGCAAGATAGTTACTGAGTACACCATTCTTATCGTGCTTATTTTCCAATGGGTTCTTTCGGATTTGTTCATACAGAGTTTATATATATATATATATATATATACTTAGTAGAAGTGTGTTTTGGGAAGCTAGTGACTGCCACACTTGTTACAGTAACAGAGACACAAATACTTCGTTATTCTGTCGCTTTTAATACCTACAAAACGCCATACTAAAAATTCGTCTGTAACAAGAATTAGACATTCAAGTTATCGGCAAAATGACAGGTCTTTCTGCCAGGACTTTAATTTTCCCCTGTCAGCGTCATTCTGCCTATGCTCCATGCACTTAACACCCATGCTGTATAAAGTCAGCAGCTGATAGGGTCCTTAAATAGCATAGCAAGTTTAAAGACCTATTCTATAACATGTTAGTAGTTTGTAGGACATATTATTTTTATAAAAAAAGACATATTTTGACTTCAACCTTATACAAAATGGGACTGGAAATGTCATAAGCACTTATAGAAGAGTTTATTGGATAGCAGATCAACGCGCACATTAAATTTTATAGTTAATTAATAGGTAAAGCCGTCAACACAACTTTAATTGTAGTAATTTCACAGCATTGTGTTTCGGAACCAAAAGGTCATAATCGGGCTAGAATTTGACAAAGCGCTTAAGAGTTATACTCGTACAATGCTTCGCTAAACCGAGAACTCAATTTTTAGAATTATGTATGATTCATGATGATACCTGTTGAGTCTGTGGTACATTAAAAGTTTAAGGAAAAAATACCTATAGTTAATATAATGGGTGGTGGCATCTAGACGTAGTTGAAAGGAAAAAGACAACATATTCTGTTGTTCATAAAACAGAATATCTCGGTGTCACAACAGTGTGGATTTGTACTTGTCAACTTTGTGTATTCTAGTATTTCAGCATTTTAATATTTTATGGATGACAGTTAGGGCGATTGATACGTGAAGTGGAATGTTGGACTGGTGATGCTTGTGTTCGTAGAGTGCCAGAAGATGGCATGCCGGTGTCGAAATATTTAGGATTTTTGAACTACCAAGAATTGTTTTTACGATTTGTATTTTTATATTTTATTAAGTGTATTTTTTGGTTAAACTTTTGGAGCCGGAATTATTTTTTTTAATTTTAGCACACCCTATGTATAAAATGTGAATAATACAGGTACCAAATACCTTAGAATTATGAAACAAACAGCATTTTGAAGAGAAAAAATGAAGAGTATATACCATGTTTAAAATATTCAGTACCTATTTGAATAAAGGTTGACCAGCTAGATGAAACTTGCTTTATTATATACTGCTCAATATGTTTCATGTAGTGGTTCAGCCTACACTCGGATACCACATCACCAACAAACAATTCCGCTACATAACATCAGCACGCCTCAAGTCAGCCTACACAACGCAACAAATAGTCGCAATCTCCTGAAGATGGACGTATTAACGTCTGAAACATGTTGAGCAGTAGATAATAAAGCAAGTGTCATCTATTTCGTCAACCTTTATTCAAATATCAAGATGATGCACGGTCCAATACGCATAAGATTCCGTACCTGTATTTGTTGAATAAATATATAAAATGCAAGTTTAGAGATTAGCGGTGCGGTACGACCACTATAGTTGCCATTAGGCGTCAAAAGTTTAATATATTGAAACCAAACAGAGTAAATCTGATGTTTGTTGGACAGTGCATCATTGTGATAACTGAAGAATAAAAAAAAACAACAACTAGATGCCACTTGATATTTTATTGTACTTCTTATAGGCTCAATATGTTTCGAGCATTACTATGCCCATCATCAAGAGCTCGCGACTATGATGTTGTTTACCACATTGGTCGTTTCGTTCTTGGTTTGCTGTATGTTGGAGGTTAGGTGCTGTTAGGCTGGAGTAGTGACCATGCTGCAGCCCGGACACTACTCCAGCCTAACCGCACCTAACCTCCAACGTACAGCAAACCAAGAACGATACGACCAATGTGGTAAACAACATCATAGTCGCGAGCTCCTGATGATGGGCATAGTAATGCCTGAAACATGTTGAACCTATAAGAAGTACAATAAAATAATAAGTGGCATCTATTTGGTTTTTTATATTCTTCAGTTATCAAACACAGTAACGTTGCTTTACTTAGACTTAAATAACAGTGATAAAGATAAAATTGATTTTTGTGATACAGAGATAAAATGGATAAGTGGTTTATGTTTGCACTTGATGCGGTCACACTTTGGTCTTTTACGAATATGAAACCAATCCTGCTGGTTATATATTGTCACGTTGCTACTTGTACAAGTAGCTATGTAGTATAAAATGATGACCCAATTGTGTGCTGTTATTTTGTTGGTTAGATTTAGTTAAATAGATAAATTTTATTTTGAAATCTACGTCCCTCTTCCCCCTACGACGCATCTGCTATTTCGTTAGATGGACTTCTCTGTTTTCCTTCCTTGAAATCTTTTACTTCCCTTTGACTGCTCTACTGCTGTTTGTAAATGCATAAAACCGTTTCGTTTTCCTTCGCAACACAGCAAGGAAGAAGTTTTGATTTCCCTAGCAGAGCTCTTTCAATTTTGTCCTCTCTAATTGCTGTTTCCTTTTAATTGATCATTAATTAAGGAGCGGGAGTTGATTATTTGATTGTGCGTGCCAATTTTCGCAAAGTTTCGGCTTTTATTTGCAAATCTTCGAAACTGAAAGCGACGTAAGTTACAACGTTGTATTTCTTGATGCTACAGATCTTTTAAACCATTAGCCTTTGCTAGAAGAGAGTAAATACCCTGTAAAATTGCACACCAAAGGAAAGCTAAGTCAGACAAAATATACATATATGTATGTCTGCGGACTGACAATATTTCACTATGTATGATAATGGCAGCCAAAATTTACGGGCATCCGTTCTTTATGATAACAGTAGAATATATTTTTTAAATTATTTTCCGATTTGTGTAAATTACTATATATATACACACACACGACCGCCTCTGTGGTCTAGTGGTCAGAGTTTCTGGCTACAGATACAGAGGTCCCGGGTTCGATCCCCGGCGCTACCAGATTTTCTGAGTAGTTGTGGGTCTGGAACGGGGTCCACTCAGCCT
>Ga0123354_10018098_pt1 | contig 11046 bp, 8 predicted proteins | sample TergutLab28metaG_2_FD_97872 | JGI IMG/M metagenome (GOLD analysis project Ga0123354, IMG submission 97872) | Labiotermes labralis P4 segment gut microbial communities from Petit-Saut dam, French Guiana - Lab288 P4 | ecosystem: Host-associated > Arthropoda: Insects > Digestive system > Gut ... | reverse complement strand
CGTTCGCGGTACGCCACTGTACTGAAACTTGTCTTGAACTGTAATATCTCTGATTTATTCGCAACAGTGCAGATTATTTAACTGTTTCATCACCTTCGGTCCATAATTTATAAACGTTTATAGGCAACCACGCGCAACTATTTAAAGGGCTGTCTAATATAAACACCGTACCAAGGGCACGAAGACTAAATTAAATGCCGTAAGATAAAGGTTAATCTGTTATATTTTTAATGGATTACAGCAACAAAGATGAGGAACAATATAAACACAAACTACAGATGCCCGGCAATTCTATTTTACTATGCAATACTGCATTACACTTTAAAAGTAATGCCATGCACTAACTTTTCAGCAAAATTGCTCTACAGAACTGTTTTTACCTCAAACTTCCTGACCAATATAAATTTAATGCCATTACATACTTTTGAGCTACTTTTAATATACACAATTTCTTATAGTTTTAAACTATTGTTATGTACACCTTGTAAGCAATACGAGATCCCATAATACATGATATGCACTGACTGTACCTCATATCTCTGAATGGTGGCCTGAAGATGGTCAAATAAGACTGAAACATGTTGCCCCAATAAAATACTAATATTTATTCAATGTTGGTGTGTTTTGACATTTTGTTTTACTTTTAGAATTCAAACACAACGGGATGTCCTCAATTAAAATAACTTGAAACTTCAACTCATCACAATATTCAGTTGGACACATTTACCTTGCCAAAGTGTCCTCGTCCCAGTACACTAAGTAAACGGAAGCTGTCCATAGACATGCCGGAGAACTGAGAGTGTCTTCGTGACTCGTATGCACTGTCTCGGTACTCCAGTCGTCCAGATGGTCGTCGTAGTCCATCTGGCTGGTCATATACCACCTGCCAGGCATAGTTGCTTAGTTTATACTCCATTTAAAACACCCTAATAAAGAGTATGTTATACCTGACTCAACACAAAACATACATGAAAGAAGAAGAAGAAGATGAAGAAGGAGGAGATGAAGAAGAGGAGGGGGAAGAAGAAGAAAAAGGAGGAGGAAGAGGAGAAGAAGAAGAAGGAGAAAGAGGAGGAGGAGGAGAAGAAGAAGAAAGGAGGAGGAGATGGAGGAGGAGGAGAAGAAGAAAAAGAAGAAGAAAACATGCTGAAGCATTCCTCAATGTTGTAAACAGAAGCATCAATCCTGCTGTCCATGTTTTAAGATACAACATATATTCTGCCATGATGCTGATAATGGCATTTCGAGTGTTTACTGTCAGTTGCTAAGCACATCCCACAAAAGAGTACTTAGATACAGCACGATGCCATGACTGTATACTCATATCCACCATCAGTTTTCTACGTCAGTAGTTCTGGATAATGACTGCATTCTATTTTATATGCAACATTTAGCAGAATGGCAAGTATATGGTCTCCAGCTGCAGCTGAAGAACACCTGCACTGAAAATCAACTGTTCTACTGCAATAAAAATATGATTTTGAAAATATTTCTCATTCTACATACCTCATGACAATAGAATACAATAAAAAGGACAATATGCAGCCCATCTCCTGCATTGTAATAAATGTGAACACCAGAACCTAAGGAAATAATTTACACAGACACACCAATTATAATACAAAAAACCAAAGTAAGGTTTTAGAAAGAAACACCAATTCCAGTATTGCAAGAAGCAGGACAAGTAAGGAAAGGAAATAAAAGCAGCAGATCTATCCCCATTCTCCACATGCTGATTTTTAGTTGAGGCAAAACTTTTATATGTGCTCTTCTAAATGCAGGGGACCACCTGCACTTTTTTCCATACTACTGTAATTACCCTTGTAGTATCAGATTTAAAAATCCCTTAGTACAAAAACAATCTGGGGTTCAAACCTGTTGAGGGACAGACTGTATATACTTGTTTAGACCAGCCCCCAAGGTCCATCAAGCCTCCTACATAATGGATATAAGTCCCCTTCCCAGGAGTAAAGAAGCTGGGGCATGGTGGTGACTGCCCAACCCTCCTAGCACCAATGTTAAAGAAAAGGTAGAGCTATACCTCCATCCCCACCCCTTTGCCTTCATGGCATGTTAGAGGGTGCACTTTACCTTTTACCTGTACCTTTTAATAACAAACAATATACTGATACATCCCAGTTGAAATGTGGTTGGTAACCCCACAGTTCCAATACATTTAAAGTCCCTATTACAGCAAGATCAGGGTTAACAGCCACTGGGCTTTGTTTTCTCAACAAGAACTATATATATTACATACCTGCAACAAAGTAAATAAATTTGTATGTGAATTGCACTGCCATGTTCAACTGAATGTCAACCACAGTATATTGCTTAGTGTGAAAAGGAGCTTCTGAATTCAATGACCCAGGACTGAATCTTTAGTAACTTTCAGCACAAAGGTTCTCAGTGCTGGGATAGCAGTAAGAAATCTGTTTTTAGCCCATCTTCATGTGTAAATTTTAAGGGAGACTGGATCCTTCCCACAAGTTAATGCAGAATGTGTAACCCTGGCTTGGGCAAAACAGTGTTTTGGATGCAATCCAGTAAAGCCCACTTACAAGTGCCTGCACACTTTCCACTGCCAGAAGTATGGAGGATTTTTAATAACCTTTCAGCATACAATTGTGCCAGCCATGCAAAATGTTATGAATGTTTGCAACAACAGGCACAAATTCTGTCTAACACTCTGTTCATCAACGAAAATAAATTTACACATGATGGTATTAACAACACAAGGAATTTTTGCTCTTTGGTGCAACAAAATCCACATAGAGGCATAATAAGTAGCTTTCAATATAGGTTTCTTCAAAAGTAAGGTGTGAAATACTATGGAACCAACTACCTGGAATGCCTACACATTTTGGAAAGACGGTGAAATTAAAATGCCGTGAGTAATTTGACAGCCACTGTACGTAAACAAATGAAATGTAAACACAAACTGTACTACTATAGCACAGCATGGAAATGCTCTGAAACCAGCCACAATAAAAGACTACAAGGAACACGGGGTATGTGGCCAACCTCACCAAGAGAAGAAAACATTCTTCTAGAATTAAAGGAAGAATTTGTATTTCCATGTGCTAGAACTTTCTATTCCGAAAAATTTTATCCTGTTAACTTTTCAGTGAAAATTTACCTTAAAGCTAGTACTGGTCAAAGATCTAAAACAAGAAGGGGAAAGATGCCTTTACCTCAGACCACCACACAGACAATAGAAACTCCTTCCACCACATCAGCCAACTGACTACACCTGACATTCTACACAGGAAGAACACGTATTATGTGCATCCAACAACAAAGAACGATTCCACGTTCCAATGACGACAGTACAGTGTGACTCGTTAGAGTAATCGTACACTATAAGTTGCATCAGGGCTGTGGGAAAATCCATTTTGGAACTGTGCTCTGTTCCCACCATTTCATCTCAGTGAGGAACCACCAGTCCCTGACAAACAGTATTTCAGTCTCTCCCGCAGTGTTTCTTTGTTAGTGGTCTGCTGCTGACAGCTAATGTGGACCACAGCTGCATCAGCATCAACAGTTATATTCCTCATGCTGGAAATCATAGGGAATATCTACATAGATTGTTTAATTATATGAACAACCACAAGGCTCAAGGAAGAAGTGTATTCAGCATTACATTTTTTATTTTTTGTAGAACAATGATTTCAAACATTCTTGCCACAAATATGACTATAACTTTGTTATCCATGAAGAAACATGTAGTGTCTTCATATAAGTGCCCATTATTCTACTCAAATTTTAACCAAAATTGAAACACAGGATGTTTTAGTTAAACTCATGAATCTCAAATATTATGAGAACCTGTTTAACAGCTATTAAGAGTTGTTTCATGCATGCACAAAAGGAGTGGTCTTAGCAAGTGGCACGTAAGGATCTGAGTGCACCTACAAATAGACCTAGAACCTTAATAACTGATACATAATCAAACCGAAAAATGACATCCATCTGAATATGTGGCACACAGTAATCACATTTTGAAGTGCAAAAATTTATAAATAAAATTAATCTGTACAAGTGATTCAAACTTTCTGGACCAGTGCTAAGCACCTAACTCTGTACAATGGACAGAATCCAACAGTTCAGCAGATGATTGTCAAGAAACTCATTTTCATTTTCACAACCTGCTTCTCTAAGGTCAAGAAATTTATTACCATTCTCACAACCCACTTCCCTATGATACGTTCGTACAGGGTACACTCTACAGTCTGAAATTGCAACGGATTACAAAATCAAACTATATCACCTCTGTTTAGCAGTAGACTCAAACAGCTCTGAGTATGCAAATGCATGCTTACACACACGCACACACAAATGAACCACCAAACTGCTAAATATTTAAGTCTAACCCATTTCATTTTGACAATATTTTGTCTTACAAGATACAGTGATTTCATATGCATAAAGCCCCTTTACCGTGCAAACTACAAACTAAAAAAATTTACTGAATTCTCTTCAGGTTTCTTAAATCCACTGGATGTGCAGAGCATTGTACTAAAAGACAGTGTCTTCTTATTTCCTGATGCCATTCTTGTATTCAAAGAAGACAAGAAATTTTATGTATATCTTATGTCATCCATGCATCTTACTGTACGAGTATCACAGAAACCTGATATTTGTGACATAGGGCTGTTTTGACTTTCCTACAGTAAGGAGTGGAAACTTCACAGAACCAAACACATCAGCATACACCTGAATGGTGAGTCTTTCCTTGTTTTCTTTACTGCTTTTGCAACTTCCTTCTCTGAGTGTGCAAATTTTTTCAGAAAGTATATTCAAAAGTAAGGCACACTCAGTGGCATTCAAGATGTCTTTCACTGCACACTCAGACATCAGATGCAGAAGAAATGTGTTCTTCTAAGTCCCTGCTGCCTCTCTTGATTACACTGCTGGACTCCCCATGCACTTTTTTATAAACTCCACCAGAATATTTCATGAATCTAGCCAGCCAGGCAGCCAATGGACAGCTTTTACTCAACATTTAATTTCTAAGTAACATTTTCTGCCTTACGTTTAAAACTGGAATGTCACATGGTGGATAAAAACCATTTTTGCCAGAGTTAATTCATACATGCTGATTCTACCTTCTCACATTTCGCTGTTTCTATCCTTTTCCAACTTGCCTGCCTGCTTACAGACTGTTTGAGCCTTCTCTGATATCAGCAATTTACAGCTGACACACAAATGCCAAGTTCCTCATTTCCTTCTGTGTGGGAACATCTAGAGTAGCAAGCACTGTGTTTACATGTCCAGTCTCTCTCAGATTCAAAGTAGCTTACACTGTATGCCAGTTTTTGATATAGTAGCCATGCTAATCACATGTTTCTTGACCCTGCAGACCACTTACGTGCCATGAGTTTGTCTCTTACATTTTAAGTTTTGTTAAAAATGCAGTAACAAGATGTTGACTTTTGGACATGCAGAGAATTATATTATCCTAATTATCTGTTACAAACCTTGTAACAATAATTATAATTATAAGTGATCTCAAACAATACGAGGCTTGCACATACTCAGACTGCTGAAGCAGTGCAGTTGAGACATCCATTCTTCTGGGATAATGCATTCTGCAAAGGGTGTTCACTGCCCTGCACTTCAAGATCCTGGAGTTACCTCATCTTCAAGGGTCAATGGGACCAGTGACTAATGAAGATGAGTGCAGTGTCAAAAAGAGGCTTCACGAATATGGTCCATGTGCTCCCCAATACAACAAACAGCACACATCCCCACTTATTCACACATGCCAAGCCCTGTACAATGCACATGTGGGAATGACCTTGGAGAATGGCCTTTAGAAGCTAAGAGCATAATTTTGTCCATTGTATGTTTGGAACAAACTGAATAGCAAGAATGGGGAACTGCTGACGACAATGATGAAAAAAAAAAGTACCACAAGGGTTGGTCAATAATACATTACACAGCAAACTTTTCCTACTTTTGAGGCACAAAATCGCTTTAAGTGGAAGACACATAAAAGGGACAGAGGATATATTAATCATATGGATAATTTTGGTACTTAATTACACTAATGTCTAATGCATTACTACAACCTAAATAGAGTTACCCCAAATGTATTTCACTGTATCAGTTCTCTGGCATACCTGACACCATATCCTTACAACCCTTGGAAACATCTTTATATTAGTAGACATTGTGACAAAGACAGGAAAGATGAGAGAAATGTACTTTTCAGCATGGACTGAGGAACCATGAATACTGAAAGTCAAAATATTCTACTGTTCACATGCAGGTACTGAGGAAGTAGGGACAGTTAATCATAAGACCAGAAATGGAATGTCAATGTTCAAGTCAAGACAATGCAGACAGCAACACATAAAGAACACAAATCTCAAGCTGTTGGCCAAGCAGAGAACAATAGGAAATGCCCTTGGCAGGGTGCAGGACAGAAGCACAAGTACCATAGTTTTCTTGGAGAATGAAAAGGGAGGGTCATGTACCTCTTCCTCTGGAAACTGGACCACAGGTTGGGGTGAGGGTGATCGTTCCTCCGGAGTGCTTGTCGATGACCGAGCAGTGGGTGGTGGTGGTAGTAGTAGTGGTGGTGGTGGTGGTGGTGGTGGTGTTGGTGGTGGTGGTGGTGGTGGTGGTAGTGATGGTGGTGGTGGTGGAGGGCCCAGGTCAGGTGAACCGCGTTCCTCTGCATGAAGGAAGTCAAACTCCCGCAGTGCACTCTGCAGCTAGAAAATACCACGGGAGGACTCGAGGGTCACATAGCTCTACAACAATTCCATCAACAGAACAGTGTTGTGTGGCATGAAGATCTTCCTGCATGCTGATCAACCTTCCTCTACCTACTTACAGCAAGTTCTCTCCAGCTGCTGCCATTCTGCTTACCAACTTTAGATATAAAAATTCAATTTTAGACAGAGTGCCAGTACAATATTCATCTAATGCAGGGAACAGATGTGGGGACCAGATTACTCGCTAGTTGTGGTGCAGGAGTGAAAGGCGAGCTGGTACAAAAGCAGGCAATGTACAAACACAACCAAGCATTTTTTAACCACGTAAACTATACGCCTAGTGACAAACCATGAATATACTCCAAAACGAATAAATGTTTCTGGAACAGGTATAACACTTATTTCCATTCCAAGGTGAGCCCGACAATGGCCACACCATGCTGACTGCAGCTATGTACAGCATTAAGTAGCTCAGCTAACAAGTTATCTGGTCCCTATAATATGTGCAAAACTATTCCAGCACCAGCCAATAAACTTATACTACATTGTGCAGCTATGGGTGCAAGTGACAAAGCTGTTCAAAGACATTCCATAAAGCCACATTGAAAATGTTACTCAACACGTGACATTAACACTCATCTTCACTGCCTCTGTGTTCTGTGATATGTAATATAGAAACAACATCAAATTACCAACTAACATACCTCCACATCAAGCCTCACAGGAGGTGGAGACGTGGGCAACGGTGAGCTTCGTTTTTTCTGGGCAACAGCTGAAGGAAGTAATGGCATCGATACATTTGTATCAGGAGGCAGAGGGGGTAATACAGCTACACCCAGTCCAAGGGGGCGTGTCCCAGACAACCCACCTGTCTGAGGATCAGGTGTTTCACCAGGAGCTTCAGGTTTGTCTTCTGACAAAGACATGTCAAATGACAACTGAAGTGGCTGTATACCTAGAAGACAAGGCAAAAACCTTTCAAAACCTATCAAAAGGATAAACAGTGTATAATGATTCACACAAGACAGGGAAAATTAATTGATGTTCCTGAACAGAAGAAACTTTCACGTGTAAAATGTTCTCAATAAAAGTAGCTTTTCATACTACAAACATAATTCAATATAAAAACAACATGTGGTTAAAATCTCATCCATAATACCATTAATATACAAAACACTGTTACGTGTGTTCATGTATTCTGAAGGTGTTCAGTCCACATGTCCTGACAATATGCAATTTCAGACAACTTGTCTACATGCTCTACACGATCACCCTTTTTAACTTGGTTGTCCTGATGTGCTCATTCTGGTAGGTGATCCTCTTTCGGGAAATGGTTGTGGTTCACCGAATCAAATATAGTTGCAGTTATTTCTTTCAAGTTGTTGTTTTATTTACTCACTTTATTCTTGATATAAAATAAAGGTATGCTGTATCAAGTAAAAAAAAATATTTTATTAAAATAACACAGTCACCTGTACTCCCTCACTCACATCGCTCTCATACGCGAATGACTTCCTTACTGGACTGCTAGTGTCCATTGTCCACTGCTAACGTTTTCTCATTTAAATCTCTCCCATACAACCCCTCCTACCTATCGCCAACAATTCCTGAACATATGTTGACAGACTGTCCGTAACTGGCACCAGCAAACCAAATAAACAACTATACTAAAAACAGCTGGCTACAGTATGTCCATACCTGATGGAGGACTTTCTGATGATGGCTGAGTATGATTGTCTTGGATTGAAGGTGAAGACCTTTTGAGCAATCGACCCCACGTTGCTACATTGATGTTCATCTGATTTGCACGTGGGAAGTTCTTTCCCTGTTGCTTGAAGATTTTTCTCTGTCTCTGGAGCTTTGGTTTCCGTGATATCATTGGATTCAAAAACTTTATCTAAAAACATTCACAAAAATATTCTTTCATGACACCCAGTGCAATAACTTCAAGTATTAAAAATTGTTAACTGGAACTAAAGACCATGCAACACATTCTTAGGTCCTCCAACATGAACAAAAACACGCGACATAAACATTGCTGAACTTATGTACGGCCCAGTACTGACCATGTGTGCCCTACATCAGTGACATAGAAAGTATTAAGCGCTACGATAAGTACATATTACACAGTTTTGTATGATGAGATTTATGTTATATACATGATTACATGTTTTTCATGGTGGTGAAGAACAACAATGTGATTTTCTTCATCATCAGAATGTGTAGCCTGGTGTGTGGACACCAGCATTCCGTCTTTATCACCTGGGTTGGGAGACTGGGAGGGGAAGAAGGAAAATCTGTTCCTCCAAAATATAGGTGATCACCTAAAAAAAATCATACAATTTCATAATCCAGTGACCCACAGCTTTGTACACAAAAGTACAGCTACAAGACACCCTAGACTTATCTTAAGTTGTTGGTGATGACTGTGAAAGTAGACAACACACTGATTCTGGACTGAATTTATTTCTGCATAACAACACATTTCCTTCCTAAACGTTGTTCTGTTCAAAGTACTCTCCTTGGGACTTGATGCAATGTGCCAAGTGAATACACCACCGTTTCAAGCAAAATCTTGCCGAGTCCTAAACACCACAGTGTTTAGGACTCAGCAAGAGATCTGCAATCTTACTTCAAACATGGTGCATCATTAAATCTCCTTCCCTTTAATGCCACATTCACTTCTGGGAAGGGAAAAAAGTCACGTGGCACTGACTTTGGTGAATACAGAGGATGCTCTTAGCAAGAACTTTACAGGCAGACAAATCAGAGTGCAGTGTCATGGTGGAGAAACCAATCCCTTGAATTTCACTTTTCACCCTGTTTTCACAATGCATTTTCTTGCAGGTGCTATAAGACGTCAATGTAGTAATGCTGGCTTACAGTTTGTCCTTGTGGAATAAATTCATAATACACAACTCTGGAGAGAGAGGGAAAAAAAACACACACACACACACACAAAATGACCATGCTCTTTGCATTTAACTTGATTTTTCTTTTTTGGGGTGTGCAGATGATGGGATCTTTCAATGAGATGACTATTGCTCGATTTCAGGGTTGTACTGATGAACATCAATCAACTGTGGCTGTCTTAGAGAGAAATTCTGGAAATCTTTCAAGCCAGTCTTGAATGCAAATGTTGGCATGATTCTCCTTCTGCTTATTAACATGAGGGGCATGAATTAGGTGGCAATCCAACAACTGTTCAAACTGTCTTTCAAAATGATCTGAACTGACCCAAAATGCAAGTGCCAACATCTTAATGACTTAATGGATATTCTGCTATTTTTGAGGACATGTTCCATCACTTAATCCATATTTTCATCTGTTCTGCTCAAGGATGGATGTCAGAAATGTTTAGCCACCTCAACAGAGGTCTCACCACTTATAATCTTGGAAAACAACTAAAACTTGGTGTTCTTCCTGTCTGCTCTCCAAAAGCTGCTTCCAACATTCAGATAATTTCTGTAGCATTTGGTCTCTCAAGTCTGCCATTTTGCAAGTAAGCAACAACTGCAAATGCACCTACACACTTGCATCTAACAAGATAATACTCAACAAATGCAGGTGCCATAGCCTTATTCTAATCAGGAAATGACTTGCAGGTTCTACTGTACCTAGATCTAAGGGTAGAAGTTGATGTTAGAAGCCGTAGTATCATCTCACAGTCAGTCCACAAACTATTTTATAATGCCAAACATGACTCACAGAAACAATTATGTGAAACCCAGCATCAAAGACTCTCCAAAACTGAATGTGTTCCATTATAATTTGTGGGGCTGCTCTTTAAGTTTATGGAAACAATGCATATTCTGTCCAAAAAATGAAATACCATATTACGTAAGAAACTGCCAATACAGAAATTCCATTAACCTGCAACACACGGGAATGGGCATGTGCTGGATTATCAAATATTCCAGATTTATCAGACAGTACCTAAATGACCCAAGTTCTTACTTACTTACTCCATGGTGCAGAGTCCTTCTTGAGAAGGTAACTGGTTTGCAGCTAGTCAAGAAATTCCCCGCATTTCACGGAACCCGAAGGTTCATTACCGCACTCACAAGCATCCGCCACCTATCTCTATCCTGGGCCCGCCCAATCCAGTCCATATATCCACATCCTACCTCCTGGAGATCCATCCTAATATTATCCACCCATCTATGCCTAGGCCTCCCCAGTGGCCTCTTTCCCTCCAGTTTCCCCACCAAGACCCTATATACCCCCCTCTCCTCACCCATATGCACCACATGCCCAGCCCATCTCATTCTTCTCGATTTTATTACCCGCACAATATTGGGTGAGGAGTACAAATCATTTAGCT
>Ga0123354_10018097_pt1 | contig 11046 bp, 12 predicted proteins | sample TergutLab28metaG_2_FD_97872 | JGI IMG/M metagenome (GOLD analysis project Ga0123354, IMG submission 97872) | Labiotermes labralis P4 segment gut microbial communities from Petit-Saut dam, French Guiana - Lab288 P4 | ecosystem: Host-associated > Arthropoda: Insects > Digestive system > Gut ... | reverse complement strand
TGGGAGAAAAACATTATACAGCGTGGGTGGTAGATGAATGGATGAGTATGGAGCAATGGTGGAATGATACTGACAGGGGAAAACTGAATTATTGGGAGAAAAACATTATACAGTGTGGGTGGTAGATGAATGGATGAGTATGGAGCAATGGTGGAATGATACTGACAGGGGAAACCTGAAGTACTGGGAGAAAACATTTTACAGCGTGGGTGGTAGTTGAATGAATTAATATGGAGCAATGGTGGAATGATACTGACAGGCGAAACACCAATAGATACAAAATCCTGTTTCAGAGCCATATTACCCATTACAAATACCACATGGCCGGTCTTAGAATACAAAGCTGCTCTTCTTATTGCAGAGTATTTCCGAATTACAATATTCAACAGACATATTTTGCGAGCATGTTTTGTTTCCTGGTCCTATATATGAATATGTATATATATATATATGCACACACTCTCACACACACCCACACACAGCACCTCAGTGTTAGTTGTGTGTGTGCCTTCTGTCAGTTGCAGTCTTATTACGGTGCCCTGTGTGCTGCTCATAGCATGCACACCGTTCGGCAGTACAAAGGTCACTTCTGCTATACACTGTACTACTATGTCTAGGTCCAGATGAAGGCAGATTTAATTCCGAAAATCGTTTACAGCTCTGTACAAATGCGTAAGGATCAGTGACACAGAAATATGTGTGTGACTGTACACTTTCAATAAAACACTCTCTTGGCACCTTTCAAAATTTGCCTTAATACTGATATTCTGCAATGCACTCATGTTGTGCTCTCCTGTTCTACAGTCCTGTTAATCAACCGAATTTCAGGCCTCACACAAAATCTGCAAAACGCCGTAAGAACCCAATGACAATTAACGTGTCGTTGTTGCAGCTAGTCATATTGTTGACTGTCGTTACTACTGGCGATAATCTTAGCACACCGGTGTGCTTTGGATACTTCGGCGAGTTCTTAGCGACAGGACGCTAGAAGAGTCTTTTGTGGCAGTTTCAAAGCAGCTGTTAAGTCGCCAACATTTACAATCCAATTACGTTTCAGAATTTGCAAGTCCTGGCACACAGTGACACCCCTTGTTTGGGGGACAGAAGAATGGGCACTTAATCAGGGGTTTAAGGTGACGTTTGAGGGTAGAAAGGACATAACTACACCAGTAATTACAAGACATCTGGTAGACTAATACTGGTTTATGGCACAGTACGCTCAACTGTTGACACAAGAGAGATGTGTTGGCTGTTCCAACCAGTTCACGGAGATTGGGTGGGGCAATATTTACAAAATAAATTTCCCAGAAATTCACTCTGTTGATTGAAAAAAAAAACCCCCCAAATTTTTCCTATTCAGCAAAGCGCAAAATTATCCACAAATAAACAATAAAAGAAAACAAGTAACGCTTCGCAGCATGACAAATCGCTTATAAAATTATAACGTTTGCACAAAACATAAGCTTTGTTTTGCTTCTCCAAACACTGTGACCAAGTTGCGTTGTCCAAGTGACAAGTACTGGCCTCTCGCTGTGTGTGTGGTTGTCAATGGGCGTTCTTTACGAAGTATAGACTTAAACCTCATGTGGAATCGACGTCCGCCCGTGTGTCACGTGGCATCAGTGATTATAATTGAGACGGAATTTTTAGGAAATTCGGTAGGAGCGTTCTGCGTTACAAACTGTCAACCGATCGTGAGGTTCGGCACAGTCGTGTCACTGACAGTCTCCCTTTTCGTACTGACATGCGTGCCTCACTTCGCACAATTTTCCTAGGATTTTCATGAAATTTGTTACAGCATATGCACAAAAATATACTGAGTGTTTGTGAGTTTGGCGAAAATCTGGGAGGGGCGTGTCGCAATTTACTTCCGGGCTTAAATAAATTTGTATCCATAATATGGACCTCATAGGAACAAATGCTGAGGAAAATATTTGGGTCTAGGAGGGACGAGGTGTCGGCGGATTGGAGACAACTACATAATGTGGAGCTTAATGTTCTGTACTGCTCACCCAATATTTTTCGGGTGATAAAATCGAGAAGAATGGAATGGGCGGGGCATGTAGTGCGTATGGGGGAGATGAGAGGTGTATACAGGGTTTTGGTGAGGAAACCTGAGGGAAAGAGACCACTTGGGAGACCCAGACTAAGATGGGAGGATAATATTAACTTGGATCTTCAGGAAGTGTGATGTGGGGGTATGGACTGGATCGAGCTGGCTCAGGATAAGGACAGTTGGCGGGCACTTGTGAATGAAGTAATGAACCTTCGGGTTCCATAAAATGTGGGGAATTTCTTGTCTAGGTGAGAACCGGTTAGCTTCTCAAGAAGGACTGTGCTGCGTGGAGTAGGTAAGTAAGTTAGTAAGTAAGCCAGTAAGTAATTAAGTAAGTAACTATCGATCTTTGTTGTCCGAGATTTGTGAAACTGGATGCAAGGCTGCTGCACAAACCGCCGTTCTTTGGTTATGGATCAAAATGAAAATACATTTGCGCTTGTACAGTGAAAAGGTGTGACATTTGGAAAGTAAAGAATGCCTCGGTCAAATCTGTGCATTACGTCACACTACAGAATTTGCGGTCTCGTTTTAGGAACCCAGTTCCCTTCGAGATCAAGGGAGTAATTTTTATGATTCTCCTTGATAACGGAAGTAAAGATAGTATCCGAAGCGCTGTGTTTATTTAACGCAAGGAGGCTAAGGAAAGAGTCAAACACGTGTTCAGTGTTCGAAATAGGCCAACGTGTGTTTGTAAAGACATCCAACTCTGACTGGAAAAGCAGCATTTACGAAGGAAAAGTCGGGAAATTGCTAGACAACTTTTCTTCTGATTCTACCAGACGTATCAAGCAAACGACGTGGCACGATAGTAAATTGGTATAAATTTAAATTTAAATTTAAATTTAAATTCTACCAGACGTGTCATGCAAACGACGTGGCAAGATAGTAAATTGTTTTAAATTTAAATTTAAATTTAAATTCTACCAGACGTGTCATGCAAACGACGTGGCAAGATAGTAAATTGTTTTAAATTTAAATTTAAATTTAAATTTAAATTCTACCAGACGTGTCATGCAAACGACGTGGCACAATAGTAAATTGTTTTAAATTTAAATTTAAACATCCAAACGTAAAACTGGTTCATTTCACTTGCACTCAAAACAATACAAGCAGTTTGAAGTTTGTAGCTGTCAAATGAGACTGAGAGGGACGGCATTTTGTTTAAGTTAATTTGGGTTTATTCATTAATTTTAATTATCGCTGGCTTTATAATCAAGAATATCAAAGTTTGCAGCTTGAGACGCACCTCAGAAATAAATAAAACTTAGTTCGTTCCGCGCAGTAAACACCGGGGGAAATGCGGCCGGGACATCGCGTTGAACACCTGCCCGCATCTAGCGCCGAGGTTAGAGAAAGAGTACAGCTACACTTCTACTCCCCTTCCGGTTCTTCGTGGCAAGTTCTATGACAAACATTTCTGCGCAGTAAACACACGGCTTCTTGGTATATACAAACCAATAAGTTATACCCGTAGCCTGACTAACTAACAAACTAACTCAATGGAGCAGAGTCATTCCTGAAATCTGAACAGTCTGTCAGCTAATCGAGAAATATTCCGCATTTTATGGAACCCAAAGTTTCATTACTGCGTTGACAAGAGAACGCCACCTGTCCCTATCCAAAGTCAGTTTAACGCATTCGGGGCATCTTCCGTTATCGTATAGGGAAAAATTAGCGTTTTGTTCTCATATCCACACAAAACACATAAACACACTGTGTGGGCAGAACGTGGAATTGTGTAATATTAAACTGGTGGTACATATAGTGACCACTGTGCGGTACATATAGTGACCACTGTGCGGTACGTATAGTGACCACTGTGCGGTACATATAGTGACCACTTTGCGGTACATATAGTGACCACTGTGCGGTACATATAGTGACCACTGTGCGGTACATATAGTGACCACTGTGCGGTACGTATAGTGACCACTGTGCGGTACATACAGTGACCACTGTGCGGTACATATAGTGACCACTGGGCTTTAAAGGGTCAAAATGAGTTCTAATTGGTGTAACTTTCTAATGCCGATAGCTCCTGGCACGTAGACACACCTGCAAATCATGAAATTTATGAACAGGCAAGAGATCGAAAAACTGGTAAGTTCGAAACGTCAGTAAGTGGGCGGGGCCTTCTCTTGCCTGGCAGATATGTTTTGTCACTTCCCGCTGCTAAACCACTCCGTGTATGGGCAGTCGGCTGACTGGGCTTCGTCGTTAGCGTAAACGAGGCGAAACAAAATGAAGAAAGATACTTGTCAACAAATCACCTACCCCGTGTATTAGAAACGCAAAACTCGAAATGCGCAAAGCTGCTGGTGAAGTGAGCCGCCACTGACTGCACTGACAAATTTAAGACGTCTTGCTTAAGCCGGTTTCTATGCTTACTAACAAGAGACAAGCGTTCGGAGTTAAAGTGAATCTGTTGGCAAGAGCTAAGGCAGCAGCAGCAGCACAGTATTATGGGATAATTCAGCACTTGTACAGGCAGTGACTGGTTCAGCACTTGTACAGGCAGTGACTGTTTCAGCACTTGTACAGACAGTGACTGTTTCAGCACTTGTAGAGGCAGTGACTGGTTCAGCATTTGTACAAGCAGTGACTGGTTCAGCACTTGTACAGACAGTGACTGGTTCAGCACTTGTACAAGCAGTGACTGGTTGAGCGCTTGTACAGACAGTGACTGGTTCAGCACTTGTACAGACAGTGACTAGTTCAGCACTTGTACAGACAGTGACTGGTTCATCACTTGTATAGGTAGTGACTGGTTCAGCATTTGTACAAGCAGTGACTGGTTCAGCACCTGTACAGACAGTGACTGGTTCAGCACTTGTACAAGCAGTGACTGGTTCAGCACTTGTACAGACAGTGACTGGTTCAGCACTTGTACAAGCAGTGACTGGTTCAGCACCTGTACAGACAGTGACTGGTTCAGCACTTGTACAAGCAGTGACTGGTTCAGCACTTGTACAGACAGTGACTGGTTCAGCACTTGTATAAGCAGTGACTGGTTCAGCACTTGTATAAGCAGTGACTGGTTCAGCACTTGTACAAGCAGTGACTGGTTCAGCACTTGTACAGGTAGTGACTTTGAAGACGGTAACTTTATATGGTTTAGTCTGCGAACCTGGAAGTGTGTAGGAAGAGATACCAATTATTTACTGACGGCCTCATGACAGCTGTCAAGTACAGTGCAGCACCTTATGTAATGTCACTCCTTGTTTTGGCCAGCAATTCCTGCTTTATTTGCTGTCGCCAATAGCGCAGTATTAAACACCGTTAACCCGCATGATAACAGACACTATGGTCATTAACTTTCAGCGAGCTCTACCTCAGGCTTTATTAATATTGCTGTACTTCAATCACTCAGCACAAAGTCCAACCACAGAGCTGTCCGGCGGTCTGAGCAGGCCTTTACTCTCTCACTCTCCCTCTCTCTCTCTCAGATAGGTCGATATAGACCGCACAACAGCGCCGATAATCCCCTGCAATAATATCCAGTCAATTCCAATCAGCGGCCTTCCAGTGGGACAAAATGCACTCTGAGCTGTAGTTGCTGTGTCCTTTCTTCTCTTTCAGATACGAACAGAACCAGGAGAGACTGCACAACACTACGGCACGCAATAGCACACATTTTATTAGCACAAGTCAGTAAATGGTCACCCAGGCCAGTAGTGGAAAAGAAATAAAGTTAGGATATCGTCACTGAAGCATGAAAATTCGTTAGTGCAGATTTGGCAGGCCTGTTGCCGTAATTATCCGTTACAATCAGAACGTAAACTTGTCCCTGCCAAAGACTTGGCAGAGGAAGTCGACAGAGGTGACTGGCCAACTTCAGGCCAACATCGGTCCAGCGTCTTCCAAAACTAATTCTCCGCGGTGTGTTATCTAGAGCCTCAGCTTTCCATTTACAATATCTTATCTTTTTCTTGAGGTTGTCCAGTAGCTGCTGACTTTTTTCTCCTCGTCTTCCCGTCACTTCTACCCTTCTTTCCTTCAATGACGTCTTTTAGAAGGCAGTTCCTGAGCCAGATGTGACCAATCCAGTTAACCTTTCTTCTGCTATCTGTGAGTAGGATAACAGGCTGTCTGGTCTCCACAGACGGTCTAGAATTTGTGGACAAGAAGGACTTTCCCCTGATGCGAACGAATCGTAGATCGTCCAGGCCGTCTCTCCACTCAGCAATAATGCCTTCACAATCCACTCTTCATCTGCCGTCAGCACTTCAGTATTGGCAATAATAGTGCCTGTGTCAAGGTCGCCACAATTTGTATTTCGTTATCCTAGAAATAGTTGGATTATCTGGGGCTCCCAAAGCGTTCAGTTTGAAGGGTACTGTCTTCTTGGGCGTTACACCATACGGACTGTCCCAGCAGACGTCATCCTTAATATTAGGCCTGATATGGAATTAGATAAAACCAAATGTGTGCTTGAAAACTGTGTGAGATTTTAGATTCTGCAGCAGTTTTGCGGAATGTTACTCTGTATCGACGTTTCGGATAAGCATCTTTAGACAAAGAAGGACACTGCGTGACCCTGAAAAAGAAGGGTGTACGATCTTTCGAAAAGTCTGAAACTGCTTACAAATGGACACGGCGTCATTTCCCGTCAGACAGAAATTATCAAAAGGACCGTTTGCTGAAATGGGATAGGCAAAAAAGACTGGAGGACAGGCAGGGCGTGACGGAGGGCGTCGGTGAGCGTCCTCTTAACGCTGAGATCCGGTACCGATCTCAGGATTTGAGGTGGGCGAAAAGCCACTGGGTCAGGCATCGCCCCAAGGACCTTTCTTTTCATCAGCATCATACCAGCAGAGTTACATAATCTTATAACCTGACAGCATCATTAGAGACGCATTTTACGACCCAGCAATCTACATCTCTCCTCCTTGCTTGCTTTTGTTCCACTATGTTCCAACCTCACATAATTTCACTGTCTTGGTTTCCTAGCACAAGCAGAACAATGCAACACAGCCTTCTAATTTGACGAAAATGAAAAGCGCATTTCAGCGCCTTCTCGATTAGGAGCAACTTGTTCCGCGTAATTAATTCGATGAACAGTCAAACAGCCACACAAGTCTTTGTTCCTCTCATACACAAGATCGCTACAACCAAGATATGCACAAAATTGCTACTCAAACCCTCCAGATCTCAGCAACTGCTGCATCAATTAAAGCCGACACGCGGTTTCGTTTTTCTGTTAAATATACAGCCTAACTGAGGAAAACGCACGACTTTAAGAATGCAGCCTTTGACTGACACAGACGTGTCTCAGCAGCACCCCTCAGTGACACAACCTGCACAGCGCACTGGCTGCTGTTTCACCGACAGATAAGACCTGAGAAGGCTCTGATTTTGCGGAACGTGAACGATTGGTCGACGGAACTGGCTGCCCCAAACTGTGTGGTCCAGCAGTGCACAAGGATGTAAATCTGCTGGTAGCACATGACGCCACGCAGTTTGGCCAATATTCGGCTAACTACCTCCTTATTTGAGGTCTAACATTCCAAAGAACTTGAATGTTCTCAAATATCGCGTGAGATTTGAGGTTCTCGAGAGAGTACCTGCCATGATGTGACGCTGTGTAGTTTGGTTCAGACAGTTACCGATTGTATTATTCGGAGGGAAATTTAACATGTACCTGCAGGTCTAAGCATAGAAACAGCTGGTAGCAAAGAAACGTCTGAATGGATGCTAAAAAAGAGCTCATATCTGTATTGCAGGCTAACTTGAAGGTAGCAAGTACGACCGTGTACTTTACAGTATCGAGTAGCTGAATGCAGGTTTACATTTCGGATAGAATTTAATCCTCCATCCTCAGGGTAGTGAGAGCAGTTCAGCACATTGTTGTGGACCACCCACAAGCATGTATATACCAGCACAGCAGAAGCGTTACATGCTTCTCCTCTACTGATGACCCAATACCCAGGCATTTCACACATTTATCAATCGCGTGTAACTTCCACTACCACTTCCGTCCAAGTTTTCCATTACTGGTCCTATAATTCAACTCCGTCGGCCGGGGTAGCTCAGTCGGTATAGCGACTCGCTACAACCTGATGAACTCCAAGGAGGTGAGATATCCGCAGCCGTCCAGACGGGCCCTGGGGCCCACTAAGCCTCCTGTACAAAGGACACCTGCTTATTTCCGGAGTAAAGCGGCCATGGAGTAGAGCTGATCTCCCACCTCGGTCTTACACTGAGGTTAAAGGACGAGTAGAGCTATAACTTCACTCTGCCTCCGAGCCTTCATGACCTGTTCTGGGTCGACCTTTATCTTTTTCTTTAACTATTCGACTCCATCTACCTAACCTTATCTACAGACAGCGTCGTTAAATAAACACAAACCTTACACGTAACATAACAAGACCAGTCTCTCTTCTCTGCACTTACACTTCATAACACATGTTCATATTAACGCATCATCCCTGAAGCCTTTACACTGAGGCCAAGCAAAGAAGTCCCATGGATTGTGCGGATAACAGCCCTCGCAGGTTCATTCTCTTTGCCCCTTTGGCCCACCGGCCCTAAACGCTTGCCACAATAAACATTTACGCTATGAACATTCCTGTGTACTGAATAGGAATGTAGGGAAGCATGCCGTGGGTGAGGAGGATAAACACAGCAGCTGGAGGGGTATGGAGGGAATCGATCCTTCAGACTTCTTTCCGTGGCCTTAGGGTGAAGTTTGTACCTGGAAGTAGCAGACAGGAGCGGTGACTGTGGCGGCCAGCAGCCATATCAGAGCAATGCTGGTGACGACGCGGCGCCTGGTTCGCGGCGTGCCGTCCCTACCACTGTGACGCACGATCGTGAGGTACCGATCGAGGGCGATGACCGTGATTGTGCCGACAGACACCATGATGTTGGTCCCTTGCATGGCCGGCACCAGCTTACACAGGGCGGTTCCCAGGGTCCACTGCCTCCTGCAACAGAACTTTGCTGTGACACAACCGCTTTACCTAGTAGCACCTATCGTAACACTTGCTGGCAAAGGTTAAGGTATTGCAGAAACAGACGATTTTTGACACCTTCCGTTCGAAGGAATACTGTGTGAAAAAGCAGTGGAAAATTAAGTGTACTTCTACTGTTCTAGGAAGTGTAGACTGATAAATGATTACCGACATTTCGAGATATCACATTGTCTATAAATTTAGGGTCAAGCAGTCCAAGAGAGCTTGCATCTTTAGAAGCACCACCATGATAACTCCAAATACCCTTCAGAAACACCACGTGATAACGCCAAATACACTTCAGAAACATCAAGTGATAACTCCAAATACCCTTCAGAAACACCACCATAACTCCAAATACCCTTCAAAAACACCACCATGATAACTACAAATACACTTCAGAAAAACCACCATGATAACTTCAAATACCCCTCAGAAACATCACGTGATAACTCCAAATATCTTTCAGAAACACCACGTGAGAACTCCAAATACCCTTCAGAAACACCACGTGATAACTCCAAATAACCTTCAGAAACACCACCGTGATAACTCCAAATACCCTTCGGAAACACCACGTGATAACTCCAAATACCCTTCAGAAACACCGCCATAACTCCAAATACCCTTCAGATGCACCACTGTGATAACTCCAAATACCCTTCAGAAACACCACCATGATAACTCCAAATACCCTTCAGAAACACCACCATGATAAATCCAAATACCCTTCAGAAACATCACGTGATAACTCCAAATAACCTTCAGAAACACCACGTGATAAATCCAAATACTTTTCAGAAATACCACGTGATAACTCCAAATACCCCACCTTAGCAGCAAAAGACGATGCAAATTTATAGCACCCTCCTATTCTTTCAAAATGAATTAACTCCGAAGTGGGAAAAGATAATCGAGAAACACGCAGTCTTATAAATGAAGCAGTTAAGAAACATGAAAGATGTAATTGGCATGGGAAATGTAGAAGTCGGTAGACTTGTCCGTGTCCAGGAAATAAAGACATATATAGTCGGAGTGGAGGTAGAGCTCCCCTCATTCTTCACTTCGGCACTAAATACAGGTGAGAGGTCAACATCAAGCTGTGGTCGCATTACAACGAAAAAAGATCCAGGTAACTGTTGAACAGGAGGCGGAGTGGGAACAAGAGTCGGTTTGTTGTTGTCTGTCCGGCGTCCTCTAACCCACAGCCATCTCCAGTACGCCGACTCGCATGTAATCTGCTTGACTGATTGATAAACCAAGGCAATAATTTCACCGAGACTAATCAGGTGAAGTCGCCTATAAATTCGGATTTACAAGTCTCTAGACAACAGAGTGATATTTACTGGTTCAGGACATTTAAATTAATGGACAGTATGAGCATACAAAGTTCGGTGAACAATTACGTCACGTAACCAGAAGAGAGGTCGGATAAACTGCATGTTGCTTGGTAAGCAATTCATAGCCTCTCGTCTGAAGAACGCTTCTTGCGCCAGATGAACGAATGCGTTGAAGCAGTGGTCGCTAGATTTACCAGTGGTTTAAAATTCATTAATTCTACGATCTGAACATGTACTTTATTTATGTATTTTGGGTGGACATTAGAATAACAGAAAATACTTCCTTATATAAATAATTCAAGACGCAGTAAACGAACTAACAAATCAAGCTAATCATTGGAGCAAAGTCCTTCTCGAGAAGCATGGCTTCTGGGAAGGTTCCGAGGATTGGCTAATTTGACTTTCTTTGAAGAGTAACGTGTGGGTAAAGATGAGCATGGAGCGTTGGTAGAAAGACACCGAGAGGAAATATTGCAAGTACTGGGAGAAAAATATTATACAGCGTGGGTGGTAGATGAATGGATGAGTATGGAGCAATGGTGGAATGATACTGACAGGGGAAAACTGAAGTACTGGGAGAAAAAAATTATACAGCGTGGGTGGTAGATGAATGAATGAGTGTGGAGCAATGGTGGAATGATACTGACAGGGGAAAACTGAAGTATTGGGAGAAAAACATTATACAGTGTGGGTG
>Ga0123354_10018095_pt1 | contig 11047 bp, 6 predicted proteins | sample TergutLab28metaG_2_FD_97872 | JGI IMG/M metagenome (GOLD analysis project Ga0123354, IMG submission 97872) | Labiotermes labralis P4 segment gut microbial communities from Petit-Saut dam, French Guiana - Lab288 P4 | ecosystem: Host-associated > Arthropoda: Insects > Digestive system > Gut ... | reverse complement strand
TGGGTATATATGTATGTATGTATGCATCGCATATGTAAGGATGTGGTAGAAAGTATGTATGTATGTATGTGTGTATGTATGTATATGGGTATATATGTATGTATGTATGCATCGCATATCTAAGGATGTGGTAGAGAGTATGTATGTATGTATGTGTGTGTGTATGTATATGGGTATATATGTATGTATGTATGCATCGCATATGTAAGGATGTGGTAGAAAGTATGTATGTATGTATGTGTGTATGTATGTACGAATTACATTTCCCGCTCTGTCGGTTACTTTAGCGTACCGATGTGTGTTGCACCGAACTATGTCACGTTGTCTTACTGCATTCTAAATCAATAAGTCTGTCCTACATTTTGTCACTTATGTGAACATTTAATTCCAATTCCGTAGCCCTTGTACTCACCTCTTCTCTCTCTTCTCCCTAATCTCCGTAAGTAAACCTTCCATCACCTCACCTAATATAGATTTCTCTTTCTTAACGCCCTCGTATTCTGTCGGCAGTAACTCCTTCCCGCTGCAGTGTGCAGTCAATCTACGCAACCGGAAGATATCGCTTAGGAAATGTCGCGCCACTTCATCACTTAATCTGCAATTTCTGTAGTCACACTTTAATAAGAAATATCATTGTATTGGGTTTGGAATGTTTCCGCACAACAGAACATCCCAGTTGTGATCTGGAAGGAAACCGCAACAGTTTCATGTTGAAATGTTGTGCTCTTCAACTTCTGGTAGAAACTTAGTTTGTGTAATGCATATTATCGCTTAACATAAAACGAATTCACGCTCGGTGGACTTCTGAATTTCGAATACATTTTACGTAAATATTGATGTATCTTTTGCATAATCCTACAATGTTAGATTCCGCTACTCTTTTCCATAGAAATAACAACGAATGTAGCTATACTGCTTTTAAGTGAGCCATCCCCGTTGTGATGCATACAATCATGAAGATAGGTAGAGCAAAGTCAAACACAACTTGTGGATTTATTTTGATGTTTTGCAGACCATACATCTAGCATAATGTTAATAACTGACCAACGTAATGCACAAATTCTTGTTTTATAATAAGTTTATTATATTTCTCAACATGTTTCGAGCACTTTTGTGCTCATCATCAGGAGGTCAAAATTGTATTATACAGCATCTGGTATCATCACACTGAAACAAGTGAGTGGTCTAAAATTACTAAAATACAATTCGATAAATATGAGTACATTTAGTGAAGAAATATACAGTAATCACGCCCAAAGAATTCATATATAAATTTTACTACTATTTGCTCATATTTATAGAATTGTATTTTAGTAATTTTAGACCACTCACTTGTTTCAGTGTGATGATACCACATGCTGTGTAATACAATTTTGACCTCCCGATGATGAGCACAAAAGTGTTCGAAACATGTTGAGGAATATAATAAACTTCTTATAAAACAAGATTTCGTGCATTAAGTTGGTCAGTTACTAAGACTGTTGATATTTTACTGCTATGGACCTTAGGTCACATGGCGTATCTTCGGAACAACTTTCTACGCTGTGTGAATTTGACAGCCGGTGAAGTATTTCGAATTTTATTTTGGCATAATTAGGAATTTGTTGTTTTCGAAGTCACTGTTGGTTGAAATAGATATTTGCAATAAAGAATTTAAAATCATGTGGTCCAAACATTTTATTAGAAGGGCCACACCTGTTTTTGTCTTCTAGTCAACGGACCCCACGTGGAAAGTAACAACAGTTGATTCACCCAATTGCCTCAATGATTGTGTAATTTATGTACTATATAGATAATTGAAGAATGGTGGCATCGGGTTTGAGACTCAGGGTTTAATCCTAACGTCATGAAACAGCAGTTGGCCTGTCTTATGCCTAACCTGGTGTTCCGATTTGGAATTCCGGTTCTGTTACAGGCTACTCTGACGCAGACTTATCTCTGTTTTTCTCAGTATCCCTACACTTTTTTTTTAATTCGTACCGTGCATCTTGATAATATAAAAGTTCATTATTTACCAACGAATGCACAAGTGATTCTCTTAAAAAAATATGAAAATTTACATTTACTCCCGAACAGTGCGACATACACACATCAACAAGGACACTAACAATATATGCAGCCACATTACCACCGATTTAATCATACACTGATGTACCATAATTCTAGGAAGTGTGTCATCCCCGTTGTATGTGCGAAGCTTGGAAAATTGTATGTAGTCAAACACAACTGTTCCACTCGAGCCCCCCCACAACGCAGCATAATTGAGGAGAAGGACGATGAACAGGCCTCCGCACGACTACAGAACTTCATACCTACCGAGCACACCCCCACAATAGCTTTATTTTTCTGTATCTGTTTTTGTTTTGTGTTGTTTTTTATTAGATTCCTGTTTTTGATTTTGCTAATAAGGTCCTATGTAGAGATCTCTACACCACGTGCGCGTTCATGCTTATAGTAAGGTCTTAAGTTCCCCTAAGACAACCTTAAGATGGCCAGTACAGGCCGAAACATGTAGTTGTCCATTATATAGTAATTAAATACACCTCATGTGACACAGTTGTGTTTGACTACATACAATTTTCCAAGTATCACAATTGATTATTTTAACAAAATGTGACTTTAACAAGCACGGATAATGCGCTCCCTGAAGATAGTGTGACTGCACCGAAACATGTAGGAGATATTGTAATGTAAATGTAAAGGTAAAGGTAAATCAATCCCTTTACAGGCCTGGATTGGCCCAGAAGGTTCCAGGAATTTAAGGTTCCCAGATTTCATGACAACGGCACAGGATGGTGGTAAGGTTGTCAGTCTTACGCACCGGCCGCCTTTACCCCCAGGAAATGCTTCTGGTACTCCTTTCCTTTAGCCGCTGCGCCGACCCCGGGGCCTTATTGCGTTAGGAAGGATTTTATGCCACTGAAAAATTCCAATGACACCAGCAGGGATCGAACCAGCGACTTCCCGATTTGTAGCGCAACACCTTAACCACTGTGCTAACGCGGTCACCCATATTTTGTTGTAAATTTTAGTATTGTTTTTAAGATAGTCACTTGTGGATTCGCTTGTGAATAATGAACTCTAGACGAATATTTGGACCATTGCGTTTTTAAAGATTTTTACGCACCTCTTGCTTTCCGACAGTAACTAGAAATTAACTCCACAAAATATATCACTACGTGAGGAGCTAACAAGTAACTCAAAATGTCCGGCACTTTGTGTTGTAATTTTTCGAGGGATTTGGTGCGAAACATTTTATGACAACCCCTAATTAATCGCCAATCCTAAACTCGTAGTTCATAAATGTTTAACAAACATGTCTTAATTTCTTTTGAAAAGTGACAACATGGCGATATTTACGTAATTTCAAGCCTTCCTCTTGTATTTGAGATTGCCGCTCTTAAGGGATGTTACGATTTATAGCTTCTTAGTTGGCTACCGATGTTACGGGACAAAATATAGATCATCTGTTCAATAGTTGGTATAGTCCTGATTGACACTTTAAAATGTTAAGGATAGGTTACCCCGAAACGTCGGTAAGGAACTACCAGCTTATTCTAGGTAACGACCCAGAAGCTGGTAGACCTCATGGTCGGATTATTTGATTTCGTTCTGTATAAAATTACAAACAAGAATCTCATACACATCTCATTACTGAAATGATACACTGGCACGGCTAAGTAAGCTTTATATGCGTTATGAGGTGTTAGGTTAGATTTATAACCTTTAAAATATATCAGTTTACCGTATCTCTTTTTTTTTTGTAGCTGATCGCATTAAAAAAAATGCAGCGTGTTCGTTACCTGCATAGTTGTGGTAGAGAGGACATCGGATTTCAGAGCTATCTGCCGGAAGCCGAATGAACTGCTTTTGATGGCGGTTTTGCAGCAGACTACGCCATTTTGAGCGCATGATACGAGCTCAATGTACGCATCTGTGCTTGTTAAATTTCATTGTCAGGGTTCTGATAAGTTGATATTAACTGAGCCATAAATGTCGTACAAGACAAAAGACGTTTCATTGTACTGATAATAGAAGGAGCTAATTTGGCAGCTGTACTGATTAAACATGTAGCCTGTATGTCGATTGTTAAAACCACTGTTGACATTTCATTGCTTGTTGCAGGCATTGTTTTAGTAATTACCGTGTATAATTTACGTGTTTCTCTCTTTCGAAGCCAGCGTTCCGTGAGTCAGGCAGAATGCTATACAGCGACATAAAGCCGAGGTTTGGGTCGATTTCGTTTTTATAGATTTCCTTCACATAATTGCATTTTAACTCATAAAATAATTACGCGCGTTCGCAGAATTGCGAAATGTGACGTTTAGCTCCGTCATGTCTGTCTATCTGTCTATCTTTGCGAGTGGAACAGCTCGTCTTCCATGTGGCGGATTTTCATGAAATTTGACATTTGAATGAAGAAATTGACTTTTGACGACGCTCAGCTAGAATTTCCAGGAAGGGCAAAATTAGGAATACTATTATTAAACAAAAAATTAATGTAACAAGGTCTCTTTTAGAAGATATTAAAACCAAACAACTTCAATAGTATGGACATGTTCAGAGAATGGAAGAGGGGAGATTACCAAAAGAAGTTATGAAATGGAGCCTACCAGGAAGAAGAAAACGAGGTAGACCTAAACTTACCTGGGCGGAAGGGATTAGAGGACTGATGGGAGAAAAGATATTAATGGAAGAAGAATGGAATGACAGAAGCAGCTTGAGGAAGAAGATAACATAATTGTCAAATGGGCGCAGGAAGATGTACAACCTGCTAAGTAATAATAATGAAGGTGGGTTTCTTTTTAAGTCAAAATACAACTAGCGTATGATGTTCATTTATTATAGTGACGACATGTTTCGGCCCTAACAATGGGTCGAAACATGTCGTCTTCATTTGCATATATAACACAACGGGGATGACGCATCTAAACATTTGACATTTGGGTAATCTTCGAGAATGTGTCGAGAAAATTCTAGTGACATTAGAATCTGAGAAGAATAACAGGCACTTTACATGAACATGTACGTAAATTTCCGATGTCTCTTTGAAATCTTCTTAGAATGAGAAATATTCCAGACAAAATTGTAGATAGAACTAAAACGTACATTTTTTTGCTAAATAAGTTTTTTTTCCCCCCCGAAAATCGTACCGGGTATGAGATAATGTGGATAAAAGAGGTACGGTCAGACTGGTCACTTATAATAATAATAATAATAATACAATACGGCGCATTCGCTTTGCATTCTGGATAGCTAAGACTAGAGACGCGAACCGAGAATATTTAACTCAGTGGTTTTTTTTTTGTTCATGGCAACAAGTGTTACGCGAACTGACCTCAATATTACATTACAGTCCATTGTCTGTCTTGTTTTCTTTCAAAAACAGCTTACGATAAAACTGATGCAATTAAAATTTGTAATAATGACCTCAAACGTTTTGTAATCTTAATTCTGTTTGGTAAATATCAGCCTATTAAACTCTCATGCGTATTTGTCGTTTGTGCTTTTTATAAACGTGTTTTATCGAATTTTGCGTGTTGCTGAGAGAGCGAATATTTTTCAAAAATATATTGTTGAAAATGTAACAATATGACTAATGTAATAATGTATAAACTAATAAATTATATCAACTGCGCTTTGTTAAACATGCGATTGGACCCGGCATAATGTAGTTAGTTGAAAAACTAGGGTGTAGTGTGGTATCTGAAGGCTGGGAGTCATTTCCCAGAAGCATCTAGAGGATAGTGTTTCGCATGTTAAAACCCGGACATGAGGCACAAACAGTATCACTTAGTCTAACCCTAACATTAGGAAATCGTGGAGCTCTTCCTCCATTCACCTGTTACATCCTCATGAAGGCTACTTGACTGGGCACAGAAACAAATTTGAATTTACTCTATATTTTATGTTTATTGGACCGTGCATCATCTTGATATTTGAATAAAGATAGACCAACTTGATGGCACTCGCTTTATTATTTCATTATTTAATGCTCAACATGTTTCGGATGTTAATACATCCATCCTCAGGAGCTTGCGACTTATTTGTTGAGTTATTTCATGGGTTGTATTGCTCTGGTAAGATATGTGTTGGTGTTACGGTGTGGCTTGGCTGGGGTGTTGTGGTATCCGGGTACAGGCTGAAGCAGTCCCAGTAGCCGCGCGGTCTAGGGCGTAGGTCTACGGCCGCTCGCCTGCTGCGATCGTGGGTTCGAATCCCACCGGGGGCGTGGATGTTTGTCTGTTGTGAGTGTTGTGTGTTGTTAGGTACAGGTCTCTGCGACGAACTGATCACTCGTCCAGAGGAGTCCTACCGACTGTGATGTGTCGCTGTGTGTGATCTAGAAACCTCAATAATGAGGAGGTCATGGCCCCTGTTGGGCCGCAGCACCACAGGTAAAAGTAGTGTGTATATATCTATATACACATACAGTCATGAACACAACAATATTACAATTAGTAGCAACATATAATATACAACTACACGTTTCGGCCCTGTATATAGGCCATCATCAGGTTGCCCAAAGAACTTATTAAGTGACTATACAACATGTGTGGTAATTTTGGGAGGTGGACGAGATCTCGTCTTACATCATAAATCCTGGGATTAGTAAAAGTTGAAATAAACATGTTGAAGGGTTACATCAACTGTGAACAACTTATGATTCTAACGTGCAAATTAGGTACATTTTACTAATTGATTTTAACTTGAATTTGTTAATTTACTAATCCCACGATTTATGATGTAAGACGAGATCTCGTCCCCCTTCCAAAATTACCACACGCACTGTATAGTCACTTAATAAGTTCTTTGGACTACCTGATGGTGGCCTATATAAAGGGGCCGAAACATGTTGTTGTATATTATATATCGCTACTTTTTTTCCCACCACATGACCTTGTGGACTTCGTGGTTCTCCCACCTGGGCATGGCAGGAATGTAACCGACCTCTGAGGTTGGGACACCCATGAGGCGCAGTTACGTTGTCCCGATGATGTGAGTGGTGATATAGGAGGATGCAGTGCCAGGAGGGCCCTTAAACCTAAATTCTACCAACCTACCGAGACCATGGTCACCGCGGGAATCCTCCCCTTCAGGGAAATTTCCCACGGTAGAGCCGGGAATCGAACCCGGGACCTCATGATTAGTAGTAAAAAACTCTGATAACTAGACCACGAGGCTAGTCACTAATTGTAATATAGTTATGTTCATGACTGTATATATATGTATACACACACTACAGCTTTGTGCTATTGACCTAACACAACGTGGATGACATACTGTAAATTGTAACAGCCGAACTTCAGTCTGCCAATGTAGCCTATTTTCAAAGAAAAATCCAATTATCCGGATTTTCCGCATATCCGGATGGTTCGCAGTCCTAATTAATCCGGATTAGTGGAGTTATACAGTAGAGGTAAAGTAGTCCCGTTACAGGCCTGGAGTGGCGCAGAGGGTTCCAGGAAGTTGAGGTTCCCACATTTCATGACAACGGCACAGGATGGTGGTAATGTTGTCAGCCTTACTCACCGGCCGCCTTTACCCCCCAGGAAATACTCCTGGTACCCATTTCTATTAGAGGCTGAGTCTACCCCAGGGCCATAGTCCGATCGGAAGGATTTTATGTCAATGAAAAATTACAATAACACCGGCTGGGATCGAACCAGCGACCTTCCGATTTGTAGCACCACTGTGCTACCGCGGTCCCCGGAGTTATACTGTAGGCGAAGCATACAAAAGGCCTTTTATCTCACCATTCATGTACAATAGCCCACCCGCACGTGGCATTCATACAGCCGGTGTCTTAAATCCATTTCTCTTGTATTATTTTCATACAGTAACCTGTCATGGCGACCGTTACAGGTAACATTCAACGCACAGTAACCAGATCGGCCCGGCGGGGGAGTGGGGGTTCAGGGAGGAAGAATAATGAACATTACGGCAGTTATTGCAGACGGCTTTCGAGGAACAGAATGGTTATGGAGCTGCACTGTACCATACCAGGACGATTAAAACCCGTGTTCGTGTGAACAGAGTGACGCAACTGTACAACGGACGTTATGTGCCCCCCACTGAACCAAAATTGCATTACAATACACTGAATTCGTAATTCATTGTAGTATGTATTATAGATCGTTGTGTGGGCCGGTAGCTCAGTCGGTATAGCGACTGAACTACGGGCTGGACGGTCCGGGATCGAATGCCGGTGGGGACGTGATTTTCCGTCCGTCCAGACCGGCCCTGGGACCCACACAGCCTCCTGTAAAATGGGCACTGGGTCTTTCCTGGGGGTAAAGTGCGGCCGGGGCGTGCTGCTGACCACTCACCCCTTCTAGTGTCGCGGTCATGGAAGAGTAGAGCTATAACTCCACCCACTCTCTGGGCCACACCGAGCCTGTAACGGGATCACTTTACCTTTTATTATATATCGTTACCATAGTACTGTAAAAAGAAGTGGGGTAGGGAGACGACATAGCTCAGTTGGTGTAGTGACTGAGGCACGAAATGTATTAAGAGTCATTCAATTCCCGGCGAGGGCAAAGAGTTTTCTCTACACCAAAACCTCCAGACAAGCTCTGAGGCATAAATAGGCTCTTATGCAGCGGGACGGGGTAAATCGTGTCCATCTAGTGTCGTTGTTGTCGTCTGGTGGAGTTTTACCTGTGCTATGTCTGTGCCTCATGGTAAAGCTATGCCTACACGGTCCTGGACAGGGTCTTAGGGCTCCAGGATGTTCAGGCTCCCAGACTATCTAGAAGAACGGCACATGAAAGTGTCAACCCTAAGAACCGGCCGCCTTTACCCTCCACCAGATACCTTTAGTACTCATTTCTGTATGTGGTTGATTTGACACCCCAGGTCTATAATAGTGCCGGAAGAATTATGCTATTGACACCATCGGGAATCGAACCCGTAACCTTCGGGCTTGTAGTGCAGTTCTTCAACCAACTGCACCACCGCGTGCCCCCCGAAAGATTAAGATATACGGAACTATAATTTTGCCTGTTTTGGGTGTGAATCTTGGTCTGTCACAATGAGGAAGGAACACGGGCTGAGGTTTTTCGAGAATAGTGTGCAGGGTAAGTTATTTGGTCGTAAGAGAGGCGAGGTAACTGGGGAATGGAGAGGACTACACAGTGAATAAGTTAATGATCTGTACGCCTAACTAAATATTATTTGGTTGATCATATCAAGAAGGATGAGATGGGCTGGGCATGTGGCACGTATGGGGGACAGGAGAGATGCCTACGGAGTTTAGGTGAGACACCTAATGTAAGGAAACACCTTGAAAGGCCCTGGCGTAGATCGGAGAATAATATTATAATAGATCTTCCAGGATTAAGATGAGGGCGTGGATTGGTTGTATTGGTTTTTGTGAGTGCGATAATGAACTTTCGAGGTCCACAAAATTCTGGGAATTTCTTGACTAGCTGCGGAACTGTAGCTTCTCAAGAAGGTTTCTATTCCGTGGAATTATTTAAGTTGTTTTGCAATTAACCTTTTGACGCCTAATGTCAACTATAGTGGTCGTACCGCACCGGTAACCTCTAAAGTTGCATTTTATATATATTTATTCAACAAATATAGGTACTGAATATTTTAAGCATGGTATATACTCTCCGTTTTTTTTCTCTTCAAAAAGCAGTTTGTTTCATAATTCTAACATATTTGGTTCCTGTATTATTCACATTTTATATACAGGATGTGCTAAAATTTAAAAAAAATAATTCCGGCGCCAAAAGGTTAATAAGTAAGAAGTAGTTTGGGTGTGTCCTGTAGAGTGACAAACGGACACGCGCTCAGATGTTTCTAAACGCAGCCAGCCTTCAGTCTATATGCTTTGCACAGTGGACACTGAACGTGCCTTGAATTGTTTTTTTGGTCCAACTTGTAAAGGTATCTCTATCAGATAATAAATTTCCAACTGTTTCGAGTTCCGTTGCACGACAGTCATTAATTTAAACTTGACTCCTGCTCTCTCGCTTTGTGTGTGTGTGTGTGTGTGTATGTGTGGTGTGTGGTGTGTGGTGTGTGTGTGTGTGTGTGTGTGTGTGTGTGGTCTCCCCATGAAGCAAATAAAATTATACGTGGCGAAAGTGATTTATGGACGAAAGTTATACACTAAAAAAGAACTTTTTATTACTGTTGCAGAATCTGCTGTCTCAACTAGAAGGGGCTGGCCAATTCTCTGTTATCATGATCCAGTGTGTATTGACACAGATTACTGTAGCTGCACGTGTTAGAGCATATATGGAGACAGGCGCCGGTGTTGTGAAATGAGCAATTCGCTGTTCTTAATCATAAGCCAGGGATTCAGTATTACAGCCTATCATAGCTGTTATGTAGTAACGCACTACAACGGAACCGGTAATTGTAGTAGCTGAGAATAATTGAGTGGCGTTGTAATGAGGTTGATATGTCACTCTCTGCATGGTGATAACACAATATTAGTGTGTAGTATAGCACATGATACACACCGTTGTCTGAGTGTAGAACTTGGTAACGCACTACGACGGACCAACAAAAAAAAATATGTAACTAAAATATATTTTTTTGTGTGCGTAAATTTGAATTTCACATAGGGCATAAATTTGTTCTCATACATGCATTGAGATTGTATGCAGAACTATAATCCACGTGCTTTTCCTCAGATGATGTATGTACACATGTGTGGAGGGCTGAGATATCGCAGTCGGTGTACTGTTAATTCTTAATTTATTCATATTCGGTTTTGACAGTGATGGCTAGCTTCTTATGTGGTTGTTTTTAATGTACTCGTGCAATAAGACGTTCGGGTGACCCTGCGTCATGATCAATTCATATAAAAAACCAACTTCTTCTTCTTCTTCTTCCAATGGCGCTACAGCCCGAGGTGAGCCTTGGCCTCCTTCAAGCGTTTCCTCCATCCTTTCCGGTTTCAGGCGGCTACTGTCCAATTTCTACATCCTAGCTTTGCTACATCTTCCTTCACTCCGTCTTCCCAGCGCAACCTGGGTCTACCTCTGGGGCGCTTTCCTCCTGGCTCACTAAGGAGGACTCTCCT
>Ga0123354_10018094_pt1 | contig 11048 bp, 3 predicted proteins | sample TergutLab28metaG_2_FD_97872 | JGI IMG/M metagenome (GOLD analysis project Ga0123354, IMG submission 97872) | Labiotermes labralis P4 segment gut microbial communities from Petit-Saut dam, French Guiana - Lab288 P4 | ecosystem: Host-associated > Arthropoda: Insects > Digestive system > Gut ... | reverse complement strand
CCTGCATGTGATAAGGCTGGCAGACCATTTTTTAATTGGATGTAGGTGAATATACATATTGTTGACAAGTTAAATATTTTCTTGACAAACATGAATCCATTACATATCTATTTTTTTTTAATGTAACTAAGAATATCTTCCATACTTTGCATATTTCTTACTCTGTCAAGAACCACTCGTTGAAGGGTAATTAAACTGCAGTTACAGCCTTCTCTCTGGAAATTTAAAGATGACATCATTATTTATTTTGTTAACGTGTAATGAACATATGCTGAGTATAGTGCAAGAAAACTCATTACACATGTGACACAATGTTCCAGAACTTGCAAATTGGACAGTACAAAATCATACATAAAATTATAAAAGGTAATTCACTACTTTAAATAGTCATGTTGTATAAACTAATACAAATGAAGGAAAGAAAAATATTTCATGACATCAGACTATCTATATGGCCTGTTTATACACACTCACAAGAAATAACAGTATTGAAAACTGTACGATTTATAGCCACATCAACTGAAGCTTTGGCTCATTCCAAACTATGCTATGTTATTCTACAAAATAAGGCAGCAGGAAACAACACTTTCATTAGAAAAATTCAAGAGACTAGTTACAGTTATAGAGGTAACACTGCCACATTTTGGGCAGCAAGAGCTTGGGCCTTACAGGTTGGTTCCCATATCCGACACAATGTTGCATTTTACCATAAGCTTCAACTGCTCTGACAACAGCTATAGTCACCAAATCTTAAGGAAACAGAGTGTGAGAAAGTGGAGTGTATTCATGTGGCTCAGTACAGGGTCTGGTGATGAGATGTGAACATAATGGTGAACATGATGGTCTACAAAGAAGGGAAATTTATTGACTACATAAGCATCTTTTAGCTTCTCGTGTAGTCAGTCAAGTGGCTGCATCAGTATGAGGCACAGAGGTAATGTAACACAAACAGAAGTTACAGGATGCCACTGAAAATTTGATACATAACGTCTATACTATCTCTGTGGTTCACCAGCATTCACCTATGGAATTTCTATGTTCACACATTTGAAAAATAATATTCCCCCACACTGTTTGGGGATGGGGACAGCAGATATGTATAATTTTCAATGCAGTGAAAATATACCATGTCATTTTGCCAGCCAGTCACCATCTTATATTTCCTGCCTACAGCATTCAAAGCATTAGTTTTTTTTTTTCTTTCTCTTTTCTTTTAATTTAAAATATACTTCCTTCTACTATAAATGCATGTTCTTTCTCTCTGCAGTGTGCACTGCAGCTAATAAATATACATACCCATCTTCCTTTACTACCATATATATTATCTGAGGTTCACTGTTGTCTTGAAATTAACCTGTTAGTAATTTTATTTAACTTCATAAAACAAGAAGTTAATCCATGTGTTCAGAAAGACTGTTGTCTTCACACATTCCAAACATCACGAAACGCTAGGCCTTCTGTATTAGGAAGTGTGTCATCCCTGTTGTGTGTGTGAAACTTGGAAAATTGTATGTAGTCAAACACACTACGGAACTTCATACCTGCCGAGCACACCCCCACAATAGCTGTATTTTTTCTATATCTGTTTTTGTTTTGTGTTGGTTTTATTAGATTCCTGTTTTGTTGTCATTTTTGCTAATAAGGCTCGTATGTAGAGATCTCTACACCACATGCGCGTGCATGCTTATAGTAAGATCTTAAGTTCCCCTAAGACAACCTGAAGATGGCCAGTACAGGCCGAAACGTGTAGTTGTCCATTATAAAGTCATTAAATACACCTCATGTTACACAGTTGTGTTTGACTACATACAATTTTCCAAGCTTCTGTATTAGCCCCGTCTTAGTCTTGTACAAGTATTCCCTCAAATGTCTAGACTCTCCCCAACTTATACAATACTTATGTTACAAAATGTCTGGTGCCAGTCAGAATTTAGTACACATGTGGTCAGCTATCTGTACATATACAAGGGAGTCCAGCTGCATTCCTAACTCAGCATACTGAAACCCATTTGGTCACAGCATCACTGCCCTGCTACCTACGTTATCTCCCAGCAGTATTCTTCTGCCACCTTTGTCTTATTTTACCTTCATTCCCACAAGAAAAAATTCAGCATGTGTTTCAAAAATTTCATAACTTCAATTTGTTTTACTTTTTTTAAACTGCATAAGTCAGGAAGTGTCTGTATTTCACAGGAAAACTGATGACACTACCAACATCAGAGTGTTCCCCTTTTATGAGAGAACGGAGGCTCACATTGTGAACATTATGTCACCAAAGACAACTACACTGCATTTTACTTTTTAAAACCTTTTCATCGATGTACCAACATGGCAGTCAGACAAAATCTAAATTTACTTCTTTTTTTTTTCTGATGGTACCATATTCAAGTATACTATAAACTATTGTGAAACACTTTTTATCATTTATTAATCTGATGTAATAAAACTTTAGGTCCCATAATGTTAGGAATTATAATAAACAAGTAACATGCAGAAATCCTTATGGCAAATTTAATAAAATGGTGTTACTCACGTCTTTGCAGCCTGCTCTCCGCTTTTGCTGAAATTTGCTTTGCTGCCCCATAAAACACAAGTGGAGTGACTGATATAAGAATTACTGATATTATAAAGAGCACTTCAACATTTGGTTCTGTGATGTAACATCCAAGAAGTTTACTCCATTCTGTTCTAGTCAAATTCATCTGCAATCCCAATAAGAAACTGGTGTTATTGTTATTACTGACATTCATTCAAAACTCACTCCTTTGTACAAATTCATTCACTTGCACTTAATAATGCATATAATTCCATTACTCTTGTATCAGCTACAGTTATTTCCATCAGTTCACACATTTCAGGCTGAGAACTGGTGACAACTCTGGATTACAGGAAAATCTCTTGCTCCTGCCAGTAATCAAACCTTGATTTTTCAGTCATCCATGTAACATAGTCATTATACCAACTACACTATCCAAGCTCCTAAGTACAGTAACAAAAGTAGTCACAGTAATTATGAATCATTTACAGGCTCTACTTAATATTGTAAACATATTCCACACGACTGTCTAGCGTGAGAATGTGGACGCACACAAGAGTGCACATGGCAATTATGTGCACTGGAGTATGGACCGCACCTTCCAATCTTACTAAAGTGTATAAACACTCACCGCATCTACAATATCCATACACAGAATTCCTTCTCCTGTATCAGCTTTGTGATCTTCATAATATTTATTAAGATTACAATACTTTTCAGTACAGTTGACACAAACTGCTGGCTCATATTTCTTTGTGGTAACATTATAAAATGTATTAAAGCAGTTTTGAGTGTCATTATAAAGCTGTTGAAATGTAATAGTAATGTTTAATAGTTGTGGTGTTAATGTTCCATTATCTTTCACAACAAAACAACCTGAAATAAAAGACATACTTATACATATGTTTACTTCTGTCATGCACAGAAAGTAGGAAGTATACTTTTAAAACTTAAATCCTTGTTAACAAAGTGTTGTACTTTTACAGACACTGCCAACATACCATTCAGTTGTGTGTGGGAAGCAAGAAACTTCATATTTATAGCACTGCACCAAACAATGCTGCTACTTTAGTATGTATTTAATTCATACCAGCCAAGTGCCGAATTATTAACAGCAGTGCACAAGTGACGTCCAACTGTCCGAGCATTACATTCTCTCAGCTTTCAATATCATTACTCCCAGGGTAAAATATGGTTGCCAATCCCATAACACCAGGAATAATTCCCCTGTTCCTGCATGGTAAACAGTTACTGCCAATTTTATGTTTTTTGCACCATGTTTTGTAATATAATTATACAATATAAACCAATGAAATGCATATTTCCTCAATATTTTAATTTTTTTATTAATTTAGGAAATGTGCATTTTATTGGTTTATTTTGTATAGCTACAAAACATGTAACACCATTCTTTCTGATATCTTGTACTTCTGGATGATTATGTTGTTGTATTTTCTAATGTGTCCTTCAGTACAGCAGGTGTCATGGAAACATTAATGCATATGCAGCCTGTATCCACCAGGAACACAGTCTGTTTTTCCTTTGCAGTTCCAGATACCTGACTACACAGCAGGGTCTCCACATGTTAACATCCTGCTGCTAAGCAGGCCTCACGCCTTTGCGATATAGTATTATTTCTTGATACACACAACGAAGCTCTTGTCTTGAAATATTAAAAATTTCTCTCTGAAAAATGTCTTTGAATTCTGACATATACATAATATATACACAATATTTATTACCAACTTGTTGCAAACATAATACTTTCCTGCACTCAGGGGCATGATAAATCTATCTCTCTGTATCTTTACAAAACCTCATATTCAGACTCATCAACCATATGCTAATGTTTCTATTTTTCTTTATGTCTAATACATTATACAAGGATCTCATCACATGTCATGAGAGGTACTTACTACTGCAATGACCTCTTGTCCAGAGCTTTTCAACATACTCAAAAGCACCTTCAATTACTTCAAGGCGATCCAAATTCACAAGTTTCATCTGACAAGAGTGTCCACCTTCATCATGCGCCTAAATCAAGACAATGAAAATATTAACTCTGTAAGACATACTGTATGTAGAATTTACTACACACAGTGATGGCAACACAAGAAGATCAGTATACTCCAAACAGTAGCTTAAATTGTACTTGATTTACCAGTGGAAACAGGGGTACAGAAATATGCTTGTTTACTTGCAATGGCCAAGTTAAGCGAAAATGGTGGAAACTACAAAAGTGTCTGTATGAAGCATATGGTTAAACTGCAGCCAGGCATACTTTATTAAATTGTTAGTAAATGCAAATTATAGAAGTACATTATTTATGAAGCCCAGACTGGAAATCAATATATGGGGTACTAGAACAGTGTTTGGTTGCTTTCTAATGTGACTGAATATATTAAATGTCATAAAGATGGAATATTTTGTACCTACAAAATACAAGCATGTTGTAGAATACACTGAGGATACATAATCTTCGGACACATGAACCTCTAGTTCTAAGATTTGCAACTGCATCTATTTACAACATTTTTGCTTACCAATGGCATTTAGAGTTTACATTAATAACAGTGAAGGCTCATTCAGCAACAAACAAAATCTGACATAAGACTTGAGGTGTCCATGACAGTTACAATTTATATTGTGTTCTGGGTCATGACGGCATGTTGAGTATTGTAGGATGTTACCAAAGTTTTGAAGGAACATAAATACTAGCTCCACCATCAAAGTAAAAGTTAAGATACAGGTAGTAATATTCCTCTGAAATGTTGGCGCCCACCCACCAGACTATATGTTGCTACAACCACAAAGACCCCAATGTAACTATCATTCTGGTTCACAAAATCACATGCACACTTTCTCTAACCTTCAATTACTTTGATGAGTAATACTTGCAACGGAGGTAAGTGGGTGTTTACATCTTCTTCAAACACATACAAAACACTTCTGTTTTTCATAAACTGACCACTGTAGAGTCCCCAGCATCATTCCTGCATAATGCACTCAGAACACACTGTCTGTGTAGCTTGACATAACTTATTTTACTTACAAGCTCATATTATAATACCAAGGCAATATTTCTAGCCAAAGCAACTGCTGTCTGGACTTAAACAAATTTACGGTAATTTATTTTCATGAAAGAGACAGTTATTTTATACTCTGTTTATGCAGCAAATACAAGAAAAGATATACCTCAAAAAAACAATAAAACACTGTAATATTGTGTTCTGCCTACACAGTCTGGAGGCATTAGTGTATATTACTAGAGCTGTATAGACCAAAACTGTAACACTTTGACATGTCACACTGGACAGCTGAGTGAGGCAATGATACTTTGGGGCTTGCCTCTCAACAAGCATATGTCCAATTTCTGTTCAGTCAACACATATAATTTTCTGTTCTCTTTCGTCCATCACCACGGGGCAGCTATTAACACAATGCACAGCGGTCTGCAGTAGATAAAAATAGCAGTACATTCCAAAAAGGCAGGGAAGCAAAATTCTTATGATGTGGGCAATCAACAAAATATGTAATCTGTATTAACATCTTATGTATAAAGAATTAACAAAACATTAAATTACAACAATCCAAATTACAGTGATCTGTTTTATAAGAGAGTACTAAACTATGAAAATATTTAGGGCTAGTATAAAACCCCTTGAAATTTCAAACGTAAATCCTGACAATTCCCATCTCTAGCTACAGTTTACACAGGTAACCCTTACTGTGATCCACTGATATATTATACATCTTGTCAGCATGGAGAGAGCTAGGTTTGGGTGAGTGGTCCAGAGGCCCCAGGCAACAGAGTCCAAGAGACAGAAAAATTGGCAACAAAATGAATCTATTAAATGAAAAAATTTGATTTTATGTGCTAAAAAAATTTTAAATTATTGAGCCAAATAAATCGGAAATCAACAAATAATTCCAGTTTTTTAAAGTCTCTAATTTCTGTCATAGGCAGCCATTGTTACTGCTCACACCAGGTATCAAAAAACCTAGCCACACCATTCCTTGTCTGAGACTTTAATTCACAATTTCACCATATATGTATGCCATAAAACTTCTTCTGGCAAAGTTTAAGACAATTAAACATCTGACTTATATTTACCATTTCTTCCTTGTGGCCCGATTCATAACCATGAACAACTCTCACTGCTATATGACAATAGTGCAGTAACAAAATATCAAACCTTACTCTTCCATCTCTATTGATATAACAAAAGTTGATAGTCTAGTCATAAAATTTCCAAAAAGACATCTTTATTCTCCATACCTTATAAATGTCTTCATGAGCTTTTAATACGTCCAAATAATAATCAACACATCTTTCACACATTCTTATTGGACGAGCATTTCTTATAGCACACTGTGTGAAATTTGATGTGGAATTTGCAAAATATTCAAGGTATATCCTGCAGCCTTCTATCATATCATAGCTGTACCTGAAAATCACATACATGTGTTTCAATTTCATTAATTTATAGCATATGTGCGTACAGTGATGTGTCAAAACTGTCAATAATACATATGAACACTTTTTTTTTATTTCACTCTTTTACCGATACAGTGCACTTCGTGCAGCTACCATGAAACCAGCAATACATACTGTGGCACACAATTTAAATGTCATTTCAAAATATTAAATGACATTTCACTCATGCTAAGTAGTTTTCCTCCTGCGGATGGTTTCTTAGGTGATTTCATGATGCTGTTTAACTGCACAGTATGGACTGAAAAACAGAAGGATTAAAAATTCAAGCATTTGCAAATACTACACAATTTTGGAATAATGGCCTACTTTAAAGTCATACCTTCAACTATCCTGTAAGAAACATGTAAATATTAAAAAAAAAAAATAGCCACTCTCCTGGCTAAACATTACAGTACAGTACTTTGTTCCCAGAGATTAGCAACATTGCAAACTACATCACAAAGATGCAAATGCAGTGGAATGGTCAGCCTCCTGCTTTAAATACAGGGGTCCCACATTCAATACTGGAATGGAGATAAGCTATTCAGCCTAATGTCTTTCATGCATTTCCTAAGATCTTCAAACCAAATACCTGATGTTACCTCATCTCCAGCCACACCCACTTCCTCCCACATCCCTTCCCAACTCATTATTCACTAACAATCCTATCAACTAATTCTATAGGAAATGTATTCAGAACATAACTGAATAAACCAAAAATAAATGCAAATAAATAAATAACCCTCAACTTATGAAGACACTACAACTAAAATTCCAGTGTAATACTTGTCACATTTTTCAATTCCACATTCAATTATCTGAAACAAATTTTATGACTGTTACTCCCGTTGATTATGTAGAGTCTTCTAGTTGCATAAATATCTGCAAATTGTGCAGCTACATAGACGTCTACATTTTTTATTTTAAACTACAGAATTTATGTACATCACTAATATTGTATAGTTAGGCTTAGGATTCAAGCTCTAAGGAACACTGCCAAACTCATGTGAACATGGTATGAACCTCTGGATACTACAAGAGATGAGGAATTTGGGCAGAAGAATTTTTCAAGACATACTCTATTTCATGGAACAAGTCTGTTAATTAACTAATTGTAACTAGTAACAAAAAGTAATGTCAAACTTTTTTTCATTCTGTTGCAATATGATAAACCTATAATTCGATAATGCAAAGCAAAAATCAACAAATAAAGAATGTGTTTTTTAAAGTAAAAACATTTGTCACTCCCAGCAAAACCATTAAAAAATGTTCCCATGTGCTGTTAGCAGCAGTTCCTTGTTGTGAACACAAAGCTGACCATCCCACTCAACACAGTGATATGCTTGCAAATGGACCCTTACCCCCATAACCACTCTATGATGTAATACGCAACTTTCATTCCATCCGTTACATATGAGTAAAGTATGTAATTAGCATCATAGCTATAAAATCTACAAAACTTTGTCAAAAAGTACTCAGCAGCCACAACAACATGAAAGGATAACATTAAAAATAGGTTTAAAATAATCGAACATAGTCACAAGTACATAATCATGAATTATTTAAAACTGATAAATGTCTTACGCCTATAAGAACACGAAGGAGAATTTACATGCCGCACTCTGGCTTAACAAAGGTGGCCTACGACGTCTATAGTGTGATAAATTCACACTTATTGGTTTTATCACAACGAATTATCACTATACTGTCATAAAATGTTTAAAATAAAACACAATTTGGAACTTTGTTTTGCACGTCTCTGGTCTGTCAATCTGAAACAAAAGTACTGCGAATACTTGAGACCAAACAAGTTCATTCAAATTAAGAGTGCAAAACCTGGAAACGTAGCACTACCATAACCATTACTTGAAATACACCAAGGCATTATCTACGACAAACTGGTCAAAAAAAATATATATATATATATTCGAAAATGCAGTCACCTTAAATTTCCTTCTACCAGTGCCCCAAAGAATAACAAGGCACACAAATTAAATTCCACACTAGCATGAAACATTTGAATGTCAAAATTATACGCCCATACGTACTGGCAACACACAATGCAACACGTTCCAGTCGACGAGACGACTCGATAAATGATCAGTGATACCAACTTAAGAAACCAACATTCTCTCTCTTAAGCACAGAATATCCCTCATTTGTTACGAACGTCAAGAATAAATACATGTCACGTGTAGCAAAATCTGCATCACGTGAAAATAAATTGTCAACGCAAAAACTCCATATACAGAAATTACAAAGCAATTGTTGGTTTTTGAGTTAAAAATTCATCGAGTGTGCCTTCTGCTGCCTCTGTAATGAAAGCATCTCGGTCATGTTCTGTAACCTGTAGCTCGAATAATACCGATCTTTCAGTCACCAAAAATAAACGAATTTAATCCAAATACTCAACGAATCGACAGAAAAAACTCGGCTAAGCCAGCGATTATTATTTTACATAGTCTTTGATATTACCTCCCTCAGATATTTCTGAAATAGTTTTTTTTTAAAGCATGCACGGGAAAAATATTGGCCACTTTAGCTAACGGCACCCCTATCTAAGAGATTTTAAAATGTGATAAAGCTGCTTCTTAGAATCTAGGATATATTGCAGTCTAATCAGTGATACTTTAAATATTTTTATCTTATCTGTGCCAGCACTCTGTACTTTCAAAGGACTGTCAGCGATTACAACCTATTTTAACCGCGGTCCGCTCAGACACGAGTGATTTTGCCAAGTGCTAGAAAAGGTTCTTAAAACATAATAGTAAGATATTGCAAAACTGATTGTTATTTTATTCATGTAAGTGTTAAATTACGATTAATTGTATAGCTTCTTTTATAAGCAATACTGATACACGTATTTCTATTTTCGATAGAGTTTCTCCCTAGGATTGTGAAAAATGCGCTCCGACCTGCTACTTACGTCTCGTTTAATATTCTTGACAAAGGTTAAATTTCCATAACCACGAATGCAACGGAATTTGTGCCGACAACGCATGAATGCAAGTTATGTCAGAAGTCGCATGTGAAAACTTAATGCCACCATATTTTTCTTCAACGAGCGTCATCCCCGTTCTATTTGTCAAAACCTAAGATAATAATTCTACAAGGATATAACAGTCACAACACAACTATATATAGTTGTGTTATGACTGCTATATTCTTATAGAATTATTACCTTAGGTGCCATCATATTTCTGATTACACTAGTATATTTCAGCGCCCTAGACAGTTGCCCGGTTAGCCCGCCCCTAATCCGCCCCTGACCAAATCCTAATATCAACCTTACAGCTTTGCTGAGGCTAACTAGCTAAAACTTGAACTCTAGCACAGTAATTGGTTGCTGTTTGTGGCACTATAGTTCTTATTGTAAACATCTGAAAGAAACAGTTCTTCATGGAACTTCTTGTTTCATGATTTTTCGTATCGTCATTGCTGAGCGATATCAGTAGACAGCAGCTACTCATTGGGTCGTTGTGGTGAAACACCATTCATGAACGCGTTTCAATAACTTTGCCTTCATTTTAGAAACATAACCGATTGTCCGGTTGCGTATTTGAGATTTACGACGAAGTATCGACTGCTTAAGTTATACAGCTTCCGAATGATGACCTGCAAATATAAACGGAAGCAATCAGACACTGCTACAAAACACTTCCCCGGCTTCTTCCTGGACAGGCTAAGAAGAACCACGCAAAACCAGACAGGTCAGCCGTCCGCTAGGCAAGATTCGTAGGCGGGGTAACCAGAATATAAGGTAGGAATGCTATCCGTCTTAAAATTTGGTAGTTTGGTTTAATGTTAAAATGCAACACACTACCCAAATACTGTGACAAAAGAATTTATGCAGCCTATGGGAAAGTGTCTTCTACGAATTCCATAAAGAATATCTAGGAAGTGTGTCATCCTCGTTGTGTGTGTGAAACTAGAAAAAGGTATGTAGTCAAACACAACTTAATCACTGAGGTGTATTTAATGACTGTGATGGAAACAACTACATGTTTCGGCCTGTATTGGCCATCATCAGGTTGT
>Ga0123354_10018093_pt1 | contig 11048 bp, 6 predicted proteins | sample TergutLab28metaG_2_FD_97872 | JGI IMG/M metagenome (GOLD analysis project Ga0123354, IMG submission 97872) | Labiotermes labralis P4 segment gut microbial communities from Petit-Saut dam, French Guiana - Lab288 P4 | ecosystem: Host-associated > Arthropoda: Insects > Digestive system > Gut ... | reverse complement strand
TCACATTATTGCAGGCGCGAGTCAGAAAATCTATGGTCAGTGCACTGCGCTAATTCTGCTTATCAGAACACTAATGTTTGTGTATACGTGACAGTTGTTAACCTCAAAATCTTTTCCAACATCTGATAAACTTGAGCATGTGAGAAATTATTCTATTATAAAATTGAAAATTAAGTTTAAAGCTTCTCCGGGAATTCACGTATAGTGGTGGCTTAATTATTTGTTAATATTGATATGACTTCTCTCGTGCCCTACTTTAATGCATATCTTTCTGTCCTTGTGTTATCTGACATGTAACTTCATTCGTGTGTACAGTTTTATAAAGCATGTGCAATTTATTGATTTCGATTACGGCCGTGTGTATGTATGTATGTGTGTACATGGCCGTTACGTACTTACCCGTAGCAACATAAAGGATGGTAATCGTGAATATAGTAATGTAACATTTTTTACGCAACATTACTCATAAAATAACATCCAGAAATTTGGTATACCTTATGCTGAACGCTCTCTCTAGGTATTATGTGGTGTGGTCGTCCCAAATTAGTGCACAAAAGTCTACTATTAATACGGCGGGTCAATATTGTGGTTGCGATAATGCACTCACTGCATACGTCTGCGGTGTTTCGTCACTGTTATGTTCTTAAATGTACTTCATTTCGGTAGTTCATATTGTTCCATGTTGTGTTATGTCATGGACCTATGTGAATAAGTGACTAGCCTACAGTAGTGGGCCATGTTCTGAAGAAGTGAGTCCAGTACACACCCTCACAACCTGCTTCTCCTAAGACCTCGTTAAAGTCTTGTTTTATGTATAAGTGACAGAAGGGGTCTGAAGGACGAATGGGTCTGTTTTAGGCCGTATGTTAGGGGACTTGTGCAGTACAAATTCTTGTTCTGTATTAGTATAATGTAGCTTAAATAAAACCCACAACCTTTATTCGTTCAACAGTACACCTTTCTCACAGAATTTTGACTAGATTAGTTAGTCGGTTGAGAGACGATTGAAAAGATCGTCCATACGAGTTGTATGTTTTGTTCTGCATATTTGAAGACGGCGTTTCTCTACATAGTTTTTATGTACATTTTGTCCTATAAAATTGTGCAGTTCGTTTAAGGTGTTTACTTTTCACTCTGCTTGGTTGTGAGCGGAATTTTGTTTTCTTGTCAGGGATATGTGAAGTTGAATTGTTGGTAATTATTTCTTTGTTCCCATTCTTCACAAATTTCCAGTGACAGAATATTTATGAAGACGTGCCACTTGTTGCAGGATCGAGAACGAAAGGGGCTGGCTTTGCATCCACAGTGTTCTTTCCGAGAGACTTAATCACCCGCTTTCTTCTTTTCCGTGTATGCTTCAAGGTTAAAACAGATTAATAAACTGCCTGAGTGTAGTGGCTGTTCGTCTGTACGCCTGTCTCTGAAACAGCTTGAACGAATTTCGGTTAACGTTGATGATTTGTCATTGTACTATGCTGTTTTTTAGTTTGTGTGGTGTTCGAAAAGTAATACCTCCATATCTGTATATTTACATCTAGACAAGGTATCCAAATGAAACAAAAGAAACAAAGGAAAATATTGCCCAGAATGTGTACTTTGTTTCATACGTCATTTTTCACGCAGTGTCTCCCTCGTTCTATACAACGTCGCCGGTGCTGAAATTTTTTTTTCGAACCCGTCGGTGTAGAAGTCTTCAGGCTGTGCTCTAAACTGTTTCTTCGTCACGTGTGAAATGAAATCCTTTGAGATGTTTTTGAGAGCTTCAAATAACCAGAAATCAGACAATGCCAAATCCCGGATGTAGGGATGGTGTGCAGCAACTTCAAGTGTGATGCTCTGTATGTCCACTGAAGTGGCAACACCAGTATGGCTGTCAGAAATTGTCGTGTCGAAGAATCTTCTATTTTATCTCGACGAACACGACTTACTCGTTCTTTTTCAGCCTCTTTATGGCCTTCACGTGAGTCTAGGGGATGATGTTCGTCGATTTTCGTGAATAATTTCGTCGAAATTATTAACGAAATTATGCGTTGAAAGGCTTTCCAGGCCGCAGCAAGTCGTTCGGGTCCACATTTCTGCCACTTTCCAGCGACGCATAACACATATGTCCACAGTATCTTCATCATAGGAAGCCAATAAGTGTCAATGGCTTCTGGTAAGAGTCCATTTTCGTGGGAAAAAACACAACAGCAGCTCGTTTGATGCGTCACACATTTTGAAATGAATACATCGCAAACCAATACGTACACCAGGATGTGCGCCATGCAAATTTAAGCCCAAGGAACCGTGAGCAAGTTGGCAAGCTGGCAAATGTACTTCTTCAGGGTGAGGCAACTTGCGCGAGACACTTGCTCGGAGGCATTACTTTCCGAACGTGCCGAACAACACGTGTAAGGTGACGTTAATCCGGATTTAATTATAATGTAAATAATTACCGTATAATGACAGTTGTTTTGGAAAAATAAGACTGAAGACGGTGTCCGGTGCTGTCCTGGAAACCGAGTGTATTATATTTCAATACATAGAATGGAAAAATTCCAAAAATTCTTTATGATTTTAAGTTTACTTTATTGTTGCTCTGGCCTGGAGATTTTGTGTCAGTGAAAGTACTGTGTGAGTGAAAGTACTGTGTGAGTGAAAGTACTGTGTGAGTGAAAGTACTGTGTGAGTGAAAGTACTGTGTGAGTGAAAGTACTGTGTGAGTGAAAGTACTCCACAAGTCATAGTAAAATACCTGCGTTTTTGTTGAATATGTTGAAAAATAACGGCAAGTTTGAGTTGCAATAATATGCATTTTCATAGGGTTACTATGCACATAGCTGAGGCTGTTATATGCCTGATTCTGAAAATGCTACTAAAGGTTCGGTAAACTTACCGGTACGCTTATGCAAAATAGATTGTGAACGTACGTTTACGAGGACTGGTTAAAGTTTCTTCCTGGGCTGGGATAAAGTATGAGGATTTTTTTAGGCACCTGGATGATGAAACTCTTGCATACATTTCTCTTCAGTATTAGCTGTTATGTTTCTATGACCTTGACTTAATACAGCGTGAGTGTTTAATCAGGCTTACAGATTTGATTTATTGTATGTGATTCATTACTTTATGGAGCATAAGCCTTCTTGAGTAGCTGATAGTCGCTCATCTGCTCAAGAAGTTTCCCCGACATTTCATAAAACCCCACGGTTTACAATAAGCAGAAATTGGATTCTGTTTGAGCCGGTTTAAATTGAGCCTAAATCTCACTCACAATTATTACCATTTGTCCCACCATTTTGTTCATTGCCATCATAAGAATAAGCACGGACTAAACTTTTTGTCTGTTTCTGTCACAAGGATTAAAACTGATTGTTCCATCCTTCTGTCTGACGTCGGTGACGTCGAAATACGTTGATGGAGCAGCGTCGAGTTGTATTTTTCAAGTACTTTTTCGAAGTGCGACACTTCAGGTTCTCACGTCATTGAATGTCCAGATTTCGGTCTTCTGGGATGTGACGTGGTGTATTTGGTAGATGGCTCGAACGTTGAAGAAGAACTTGTGGCCTGTATCTTCCAGATGGACTATCGCTACTCTTCTGCACTGAGGTGCGGACAGCAGGACCTTCCGACACTTTGGTACCCATCTGCGAAAATTTACAGCGTTAAATCTTGCAAAAGCCAAATATGAAGTTTAACCACTTCTTTTGATAGTCTGTGTTATTTTAATCCTATTGGTATCTCGTATTCGCCCTTTGTCTTCACTTTTCTGTATTTTGTGAAGAATAACTTCCTTTTAACAATCGCCATGTTTCCGTACGTCTGTACTGAACAGTCCTTGTAAGTCGTAGTGACGGTTTTCACTACATTCGATAGGCACGTCATGCTACCCTTCATCATTTTTAATTTCTATTTTATTTCTTAAACATGGCATGTACAGTTTGTATACAAAGTGATTTTAACTTAAAATGAGAATCACCGAACGGCGAGCGCTATGTGAACGTACTGGACAGTCTCGTGTTGTCCATTGTATCTTGTTGGAATAGTTGTGAACAGATGCACTTGATGTACGGTGGTGCACCACCATGTTCTGCGCTGCCTATTAGTGCGTGGCTTGGCAACTATATTACCGGTTGGTGGGTTGGAACTTGAGGACCAACAGAATGGCTTCATTGTGATTTCGTTTGTGGGTTTGGACCTTGAACACTTGATGAGTAGGAAGAGCAAATTCGAGATATTTTTGCCACTGTTTCTCTTGACTTCATCAGTTGAATGTGTGCAAAATCGTGGAACCTTTGTTGAAATCTCACCATTGTGGCAGTGAATGAGCCTTAAAATCGTGCACTAATTGTAGGAAAATAATATTCCATTATGAACTACAGTCATTTAACGTTATGTGTTTGCTTTACAATCACTTTGCAAAAGATCTTGACTTGAAAGCACTTTCTTTATTTAGTTTCGTTTTACGTTTTCTGTTGCAGGTAAGGTGCTGAGTGGAATTATGTTCTGTCTTCGAGGAATATTCATTCTTTTAGTTCAAAGTAAGTATACGGAGCATGCTGATACGTGTTATTAGTAATCACTAATTTCCCTAGCGTGTAAATGTGGTCAAAATGTAGGTATGATCTGGAATATGATTTTTCGCGCAATGTTCCATATGTGTAGCTGTAAATGGGGAGGAAGTATTTATCGACTTTTTACGGTCAACGGACATATTTTAGGTTATAGTCTTATTATGAAGACGCCAAGATCCGTTACGAAGAGTAGATGCTTTTGTCAGCTCACTGTACAGCGCTGAATAAACCGATCACCCCCTCGAAACTACGTCCACGTTGCAAGGATACGTGTAGGTGGCAGCCTAATTGCCGTGCCGCCTCGGCAACTTCTCCTTCACCTTGGACTGGCGTGTATTCTATGTTGCAGGCTATCCATCGGTAGAGCTGATGAGTTTACGGTAAATATTTTAGTGGTTGGTGCTGGCTAATACAAATATTGTATTCATTTTTAAAAGTGTGTATATGGCGAAGACCATGCTGAGCTACATGTGGAGGACATTTGTCTTAGTACTAAGACTTTAATTGTTAGAATTTCGGCCGCTAAAATCCAGAATCGGTAATTTCCGTTGTTTACTGTTGTAACACTGCCATTCACAGTGATTGTGTGGCTTTCGAACACTGGAATCGTAGGTTTGGAGCCTACTCGTGTAAATGCTTTCAGTATTTGTGTTGTCGCAAAGCGTTGGTTATTTGTCGCAGAATTCCTATGAAATATCTGCAACGAAAACTCATTGCCTTGAGAAACTGGACGACTTTGGAAGTTATTCTGCTAGACAAATAGAATAATGAAAGAATGGGTAGTGATGGGTTTTTGTGAAGATGGGGGATGAACCTTTGGTATGGGGCGAAAAAACAGGAACTCTTTTACTGATAATTCATTGTTCGGAAATATCCTATATCATTGAATGATACTAGTTAGGTTTCACCCTTTTTGCAGGTCACGAAGGCCCTAAGGGTGAGTAGAGGTATAGCTCTGCTCTTTCTAGGACCTCGGCACTAGATGGGGGTGGGGGGTTCAGCCCCACACCCCGGCCGCTTATTGAGATATATTAATTTATGAAAAACAAACTACCGAACATCTTTACTTCGTTTACGTTTGCGATAACAGATGGCGCTACAAGAGTTAGGCTACCGTGTTTCCCTTTTTGAACCCTCCCTGTCATTAAATTTTGACATATAAAATAAAGAATTTCGAAACCTGCAACAGGATGGTCAGACCAACAGCTGAAGCCACTAGTCACAAAACATGCGAGCTGTCTGAGAGTAAGATTGTTTTAATGCAAGTGTGTTTGGGCCGATGCGCAGTCATATTTGGATGCTGGCCTGTCTAAGTCGTGTCCACACGTAGAGGCAGTACGTTTGTTTTTAAACGGATAAATAAGTTATGGGTGACCACTATGATCTTTGGAAAGGACATTTATTTTTAATGAAACTTAAATTATTTTATGATTTTAGGCGCGTTCACAACCTTGCGAAAAGCACCTGTTAGCTTCATCATGTCCATCCGGCCCCACGGAGTGACTCGCAGTGGGCGGTTTTTCGTTAAATTTTATAATTGAGTTTTATTACAACAACTGTTGACAAAGGTCATGTTTCCCTACACTTACGGGGCGAGATTATGTTGCAATGTAGGGCAGTTGTTAAGAAATAAAAGCGAAGGGATCTTTAGTTAATAATAACGTTCGGGTTGCACTCAAAACTTGATGTTTCAAAGAAAGTGAAATGTGTTGGTATTCAAGTAAGAGCTAAAACTTTTTCTCCAACGACTGAAATGCGACCAGCATTTAGTACATTCTTAGAGACGAAGCGTAACTGTGTTGTAGTCGAGTCTCAGAAAACAGGAAATTCAATTCGAACTGGTTGCGAAACTGGAGGACATGAACACTCACAATTCGTGAATGTTTCGCTTTTGAATCTTCTATAAAAGCCAGGGTTAATAAAGGCTGTTCACGAAAATTATGGGGGTGGGCTTTCACGTCCCATACACGCGTATAGAAATATCCAACTTCTAATTTTATTGCCCAATTATAACAAGAATCGGTTAAGGCTTCTGGGACTGCTTGTTTCTTTGGTGGAACGGATAGACTCTTCGTAAACGTCGGTAAACAAATACCGACATAGGGTACGTAACATCCCAGTATGAGCGAAGACAAAAGTCGGCTACTGATATTGTGTAGTCTTTTAGAGACCTGTAGTTGTTAGCTGGTCGAGAACTGGACTGATCGAATCCAGCACACTCCTCATTTCGTATTTTGCCTCAATATTGTTCTATCTTCGACTGTGTGTCCCAAGTAAGGTGGTCCGAGCGGAATGTTGTATAGATTCCTTACTGGAGCGGGCTTAACATGACGGTGTAGTGACTAGGACGCAGGACCTATTTCTGTTTCTGTTTTCTCCAAAGTTTCCATACCGGCTCTGGAATCCACCCGATGGGTGCCGAGGGCTCTTCCTACGGTGATAAAGTGGTAGGACCCTGAAGCTCACCTCCCCCCCCCCCCCCACGCCTTTCGCCTTCCATTGATGCCATCTTGTAGGTCTTACTGCAGTTTCTTCTGAACACATTCGGGTGGTGATTCCATATAAGCAACAGCGGATGTTCCTTATGTGAAATCACCAATCAGATGTGTTCATAGGATACTGCAGTAAGCCTGAACCCCCTGAAGATGGCATAATTGGATGACGAAACGCGCAGGATTTATAATTAGTATGTGATTCAGTATACACACTACAGTGCACAAAAAGTTGGTTTTAATAAATGATATATATTTGTTAAACTGATTGTAAGTGTTCAGGCTTCTCGTTATGAACGTCAGTGCTACTCACTGTTTATTGTGTCCCGTTTTGTGCAGGGACCACTCAGCAAAGCAGTGAAGGAATGTGATGTTGTTGGGTGCAAAACTCGTAGAGTTGTAGCTTATTGCAGGGACACCGAAGCAGTGCAAACAACAGTCAGTCGTCGTTACCGACGCCATTGCACACCCTTTTCATGCACATTAGCATCGTACTTGGGAGTGTTGTGTATTTTACAGTGCTGAAATGTGACTATGTGGCGGTTATCAAAATGTAGTTAATTCCGGTCAGACATAATCTTGTCTGACGAAACGTATTCTGACGTACTTTAATATTTTCAGTGAAACAGCCTTGTCATTAGGGCTGGTATATAACAGTAGGTTGCGGGAAATTTTATTGAAGACGCATTTCCGTTGCGATGGACAGTATGTTGTGACGTTTTACGGGATTTAAATGGCCCATGATGGGTTTCATTGCATTTTCTGTTAAATATGGCATTGAACTTTGTTGCCAAAAAGGAGGCGGGAAATGACCAGTTGAATGAATGCCAGTTTCTGGTGAATATTTCCAAAACTAAATTGATTCAAACATGGTTCTTTATCTTACTGATGCTGTGTTTAGTTTGAATATGGTATTTCGCGTTGTGCTGTGTTTGAGATATCTGGTTAACAAGACATTTTCTGTTGTCTGTAGCTACTTCCTTCCGGTGATTCATTGTCGTGCTGGCAGTTTTGTTATTCTTGGCGGTTAGTGTTCTAAGCTAGTATTCAATATGTCTTGTCACCACCATAAAGTGTAATAAATAACAGTAAGAAATGTATCGATGCTGAATAATTTATCGTGAGACGGAATGTGCTTCAAGCAGCTTGTGTCTTTGATAGGTTGCGGTATGTAATGTAACGTTGATATACTCGTAATGACTCGACCGTTGTTACAAAGTTTGGTGAATCATACTGGCTGTCATGTAATAAACACTGGCATTTATCATTGCAAACACGTCAATGTGTTGATGGTCCGTTAATAAATAAGGTATATTTCGTGCAATCATATTTTCCTTATGCGATAAGATGCATAATTACCCAACAACGCCGATATTGTTGTTGCTGTTGTTTTGTTGTTATTGTTGTTGTTGATGATGATATACGTGAGAAAGACCAATAAGATGTACACTTTTTCTTAATAATTTACTTTAATTAAATTATCCTCTACATGTTTCGAACAAATAATTGTTCTTCATCATCAGGAGATTTTACAAGCACCTTACAGTATTCTTCCACGCATTTTTAGGAGTCTAGTCGCTGACACGATACGTTTGATATCAAACGTATCGTGTCAGCGACTAGACTCTTCAAAGAATGCGTGGAAAAATTTTGTAAGCCGCTTGTAAGGATCTCCTGACGAAGAAGAACAGTTATTTGTTCGAAACATGTGGAGGATAAATTAATTAAAGTAAATTATTAAGAAAAAGTGTGCATCTTGTTGGTGTTTCTCACATATGTGTATAACGATGCACGATTCAGAAAATGTAAAGATAAAGATGATGATAATGTTGCTATAGTTATTCTCAGGCAAGTTTTAAGGTTCTCACAGCGATGTTGCAGAAGACTCATTTCTTCTAGGGTGTGACGCTGTGTCGTTAGTGCAGTAACCAATGTTCCGGGGTTACTGCGATCTTTCGAAGCCTGGAGAAGTGCAGAGAACGACTCAGCGTCACATTCCGGAAGAAATTAATCTTCAATTGTCATCACTTTAGGTCTTTTATCGAAGTAGGTGACGTGAGTGAATTAATAGCAGGTTTTTTCTTCTTTGTAGGCATGTAAGCTTCTGTCTCCGTAGCTACCGAACGGATTTCGGTTAATTTTGATGCCAGTGGTCCGCACTAAACCCTGCTGGCCGTGCTTAATTTTGGCTTTTACACATTCTACTTTGTGTTAAGTTCAGTTTTTAGATTTTTTTCCCTAAACTGAATTTTGTTCATAAATTTAGTACACAGCATAAAATTGGGCATACAGTGATTTAGAAACTCTTTTACTTTCTTAGATTTTTGGACCTTTTAAAATGTAATTTTGAACTCAAACGAATTTTCCTCCTTCCCAGTTCATCTAGCATCATGCTGAGGCTGCGTTATTTTGACAAATTGACCTGTAGTGCAATTGTGATGTTGGAATAAAGTTATGACAGTACTGCATCCATTTATGATTACTATGTTGAGGTGAACCCCCCGTTGACTGCTATCGCCAGCCGTTTTGGGGGAAATTTAACGCGCGTATGAGCTGATTGACATGTATTTGGTTTATGGTGTGTTTGATATGTATGTGCATATATATATAATAATCAATGAAAGTATTTTTGGTGTAATTTTATGTGCGTTATCATTTGCGGATTGTACAAAACGACAGCTATCTGATTTATGAATTCTTGCAAATGTTTTGTTTCACATTTCTCTCTGATTTTGTATCGATCAGACTTGGAGCAATTCGCTCTTAGGCAAGAGAGATTTTGTGTGGGTGCATTTAGATCTCCTGTTGTTGATGGACAGGGGATATCAGTATGTGGCAGGTGACGTTTTTAATGTATTAGCAGTTAAAAAGTGCCTGACATTTTTGACAAGTGTAGGATGCACGAAAAGTAACGTCATCACGTTAACCATAACCGTAACGACTCCAGTTTTGTCTCTTGTGCTGGCTGTTTGACCGGTACGGATTATCCTTTTTGGAAAGGTGTGACAGAACTAAACTTCCACAGAATCGCCGTATGCACAGTTTTGTCAATTTGTTGACGCTAGTTAAACATTTTCGTAGAAAGTTATAATCATGTGGATACAATAATTGATCGAAAGCAATGTGTTACGCTTCAGAAAATCGGGATTCTTGGTGGCGTAGTAACGCACGATGAATGGAATTGCTTTTATCCATGACCTGCAGTTTTAGCTTCGCCGCTTTGGTAAAATGTAAACCTGTCAAATTAAAAACAGCCAGTTGTGAATTGGAAGGTCTATGTAACTACAATTGTACTCTATCCGTACTTCATACACCCGTTCTTCCTGCCTTCCATCTATCCATCCATCCGTCTTGTCGTCCATCCATCCCTCCATTCATCCATTTGGCCATCCATCAAATCATCCGTCCACCCATCGACGACAGTATTTTCGATTACAATTTTCTTTTATATGTAGCCTATATACGTGATCTTCACATACAGGTATATATTTCTGTCAAATAGAACCTGTATTTTTTTTACCGTCGAAAGAGTTTTCCCTCAATGAGAGAATTGAATAGAATAAGAATAAACGAAATCAAATTGCCTTTATTTATCACTTTACCGTTATTTGAATTGTGAGAACATTAACATTAACGACAACAAAACAGCGAGAAGCTATGTGCATTCATTGTGTCCGATTTTTGTTAACTTTTGTTAACGGCGGTGGGGCTTGATATCCAAGCGTCTGGGACGTTATGCTATGTCGACTGGTAAATAGTTACCGACGTCCTGCAGGATACTCAGGGTGGAGTAGTCATACGACCGCTTTACTCTGGAAATGAGCGCACTGACGCAGTGCAATCTGTCGAAACGTCGGTCAGTATTTTCCAGTCGACACGGTGTGACCTAGAAGACGTGGATCTCGTGTATTACTTGCTCTTGGCAGTTTTCTGTAGCAATTGTACGGCGTGTGTCAGCGTATAATATCGTCATTGCCACCGCCACCGCCACCGCCACCGCCACCGC
>Ga0123354_10018092_pt1 | contig 11048 bp, 7 predicted proteins | sample TergutLab28metaG_2_FD_97872 | JGI IMG/M metagenome (GOLD analysis project Ga0123354, IMG submission 97872) | Labiotermes labralis P4 segment gut microbial communities from Petit-Saut dam, French Guiana - Lab288 P4 | ecosystem: Host-associated > Arthropoda: Insects > Digestive system > Gut ... | reverse complement strand
GGCTGAGTGGACCCCGTTCCAGACCCACTACTACTCAGAAAATCTGGTAGCGCCGGAGATCGAACCCGGGACCTCTGTATCTGTAGCCAGAAACTCTGACCACTAGACCACAGAGGCGGTCTACTACTACTACTACTACTACTACTACTACTACTAATAATAATAATAATAATAATAATAATATCTTACGCAATCGCCAGCAACATAAATATGTTCATAAATCCCCAAAAATATATTTACTTATCAGGTAAATTTAAAAATATGAATTCAGCATTCACAAATAGAAGAAATATTAAATATACTTATTTCAAGAGATGTAAGTTACATTTCATCTGAACAGAAAGTGGGGTTAGTTTGGTGGAATTGAAATGCGTTGGAATTTGGCATATTTCTAGTCAGAGTAGACAAATATTGGTTGAGTAACTGTCACGCTGTACGCACTTGCAGGAGGAAGGGAGAAATCATAACATGGAAAACACAACACTTTGGAGCAATTTTATTATAGCTTGTGGCATAACTTAATTATTTTGTTCGAATAGTGATCTACGTTTATGTTATATTAAAATTTTAATAGTTTCATTTCATATGGATATGTGTGTATCCGAATTATATATCTTATTAATATTCTGAAATTTAGAATCATTTATACAGTGAATAAAGCAGCATTATATTTACACGAAGAATAAATAATTTGTATTTATGTTCGCTCTTTCTTCAGCCGTCTTCCATAAATTTAAAATGACGTAAAATAATATGATATACAGAAGGACGAATATAGTTCATGCTCGGAATTTCTAAACGGCATGGTCTGTAGCGATTCTTCAGTAAAATGATGGAGCTGGAACAGGGACGGGAGACGGGGGCTGGTACGTGAGGTGTAATGTAGATTGCCTGCATTTAGGAGCAGGCCTTAGCGAGGTAGAAATGAAACAGTATGGAGTTTTGTTCTTTTTTTCTCTTCTTTCCTGCTTTACTGTTGTATTCGCCTGCGCAAAGCAGATTTGGATACTTCAGAGCTTCTCATTGGTCAGCAAACCCTTTCGCTCCATTGCACTGAAGGTACTTAAAGCGGCCATCTGTCTCTCTCAATAATCTAAGCATCTCTGTCTCTCTGTATCAAGTTCTATCTTCAACTCTGTTTTTCTGTTGTAAGAGCAAGCCCATGGCTTTTGTGTAGTGCATGCTATAAGGAATTAAGGAACAAGAATAAAAATTTTTCTGGGTGCTTATTATCTGTTTGTTAAGAATGTGAAAAATACGTGCGCGATGTCACTCTTCCTTCACTCTGTAGTATAGGAACTCACTCTTCGGGAGTCGAACGCAGCACATGTCCCAAAACGCCGGTAAATAACCATCGACGTACGCTGCGTAACGTTCCAGACAGGCTAGGCCTGTTAGAACAAAGATTTTCCTGCACTTAGAACGTACAGTACCTACAGCTGGGTTACTCAGTCAGTACAAGAATACACTGCGGACTGGAAGTGCGTTTCTATTTCAGACAAGGTGAAGAGACTTTTATTTTCTCCATAACTACCGAACTTGCACGAGGTGTACTCAGCTTCTTATTCAATGGGAACCTGGGACTTTTTCCTTAAGAATAGAAAGCCCAGGCTGCGTATCCGACAGCTCACCTACTTCTAGGTCCCAGTTCAAGAATGCAAGGAGGTATAACTCCACTCCACCTATGCCTTCAGGACGTGCAAACACGTAGCTTTACTTTTAATTTGTAAATTCCTAGTTTTTAATTGCTTATCTGATAATATTTTCGGTAAAGGAAACGATCACTGAGCATATAATAGGCCTAAATAAGCTTTATATATATATATATATATAAATATATATATATCTGTGGCCATTACTTACGTCATAGCGTGTCAGTATTTCTAATGAAATTGTTTATTTTATACAAAATTGAGGAGAAAATGGCTTTCAGTGATAGAACTTTCAATTCCAGTGTTGCACAAAGTGTGCAAACCCTTTAATATTTAGTTAAAACTTCGAAAATATTCTGAAATCGAAATCATTAATAGAACTATTTTATTGGTGCATATTTTTCTACCATAATCCTTGATTTGGTTATGAACATAAAGAAAATAACAATTGGCAAGTATACTGAACAAAATAAGTCTCTTTTCATGGGCGGAAAAGACAATTTCCAAAAAAAAAAACAGTATGAATTTGTTCAGTAAACACGGCTTACAGCTACGAGTAACAGGCTGTAGACAGACTGTTTGGTTAGTGCTGACATTTTCTCATTGCATGAAATTAACACGTTACGTAATACTCTTAAGTACCTCGAAATGAGAAGTTAGATTTTAAATGCACAGGAAAATGGGCTAGTACCGCGCACCAGACACCCTATTGTACTGTGGTTGGGGACACACTACTGAAGATAATATTTGGAGTTTGGAAAGAGAGAGTGATAGCAGAGAGAAATTTCCTTAATGAGGATATCTTATCATAATTACTAGGGCAATTAAATCAGAGAAGATGGGATGGTTGGAACTTGTAGCATAGTGGTAGAAACAAGAATTCTTGCAAACGTTTGTTACGAATACCCGACGGATGGGGGTGTTAGTACACCTAGTCTTGATGAAAGGTCTCACCTTTCTTCATCTAGGAGAAAAAAAATATGGTACTGTGCATTGGACTTAGTAGAATGAACTGGACTGAATTAGACTAAACTAGCTCAATATATGCTTCAGTGACTGGCAGGAGTTAAGTCTCATGTAGAAAAAGTCAAATTCCTTATTGAAGTAACTTAGCTCATCTTAGAACCAGGTTTACTTCGTATATTCCGATTTGTGCCGGTGTGACGCACTAATAGGCTATGGGGAAAAACAATAAGAGAAGAGTTACGATTCATAGCTACAAGACAAGTTATAATCGATATAGGCCCGTAAGGGAAGTTTTACAAGTGTTAAAACTTTATGTTCTTACGTGTATATTTTTTCATATAAATTCAAAGTTTTCTTAATATAAGTGCTGAGAAGTTTCTGGTTTTTACAGTTTTTAAAACGCATTTTATTGCAAGAATTGATAGATTCATAATTAAATTACCTGCAGACATTATAGACTGTTGTGACGAAATTAAACTGTGAAACGGCAGCACGTACCATTATCGTTAGTTGTGGTAAACACAAGTGATGCTGAGTTTGGTGTTTTGTGGTTTCCATTAATACACTTTATTTAACACAAATTAAATACACCCAGAATTATTTTTACTGTCCTAATAACACAAAATTGAGTAAAATAAAGTGGTATGCTCACTATGTACTTGCTAAAACATGTTTTGGCCAAGGTATTTGACGATCATCAGGTATTCATACAAAATGTATAAAAGGATTTATTTTGGTTTTAGGAGAAGGCCTCATTGCTCTTTGAAAAGGGGAGGTCTCTTCCTAAAACTAAGAACCCTTTAATACCTTTGTATGACTACCTTATGACGGCCAAATTGCTTGGTCGAAACATGCTGTAGCATGATTAGGTTGAGTATTGAGAGTTGTGCAATTCGGACCTAGTATGTAATTATGCGGTTGACCAACACATAAGGAAGATTTACCCAATTTAAAATAATTCGAACCTTACACCGATTCTCCCTTTGTTTTCTCCGAGTTTCTCCGCATGTTTTCATCAGATAATTCTATAAATTAATTAGTAACATAACTTAACAGTTGCCAGATATAAACTTATCTCAATGAGTATTTAGCGCTTTGCAATTCTCGTCACACACGTTTTATGCGATCAGATTGAGTTGTTAATTTTTATAGCCTTCTTTTGTCCTTTGCACGTGAGTTCTGGACTATAGTGTTATTTATTTGAGAGTGACCTTATATTCCCATAATTTCTCTCCAATACAAGGACCTTTGATTTATAACTACATTTTATTCTTACGACTATTATTACAATCACCGCGGGTAGTAAAACAAGCGGAAAACACTCAAACACATCTACAACTCTAGAAGCAGACAACCTTGAGGAATGCTGTAATTCAACAGCTATCAAACTATCAGCTTCGCGCCTGGGCAATTTAATTTAGTATTACCTCAGTACCAAACCTATACTTGCAGAAGAATGTGATACATAAATAAACAAAATTTTTAATAGCAAAGTAACCTGATTAATACACTTCACGTATTTCTGGTATTGATATGTGTATCAGACGTTTAAGGTAGCCACTTTCATACAGGCGTGGCTGTACCACCTGAATCACGCGTTGTATTTCCCTTGATCCCCATTGTTTTTAATGGGGATCACTTGAATGCCGGTTTATGTACGATATCTCCCTGCACCATGCTGGGTTCTGGCGTCACTCCTCATTTCGAGCCACAGTAAGCAGGACATTCCTATGCTCTCATTTACATGTGTAGGGCCTCTACGTTGCGTCGTCAGGGTACTGCAGTGTTTGTGTGTGTGCTTGGTTTAATGGATGCAGGAAAAGGGTGGAACCGCGGTTAATTACTGGGAAGGGATGTTGGTGGAACGTCCAAAAGCTTTACTCTTCTCCCTCAAACTATTTTAGATGAAACAATGTTGCAGTCATGAACGGAATAGAGGAGACTTCAATTAAAACGCTGGACTCCTTACACACTCGAGCAAAAGTGTACTAAGAGTGCTTTTTAGGTTTGTATCATATGTGAGATTCTGAGATTAACTCTTAACTTCAGAATTCAGATATTCTCTTCTGCGTCAGTAAGACGGTGATTACAAAAGTACTTTCCGGCTGTTATTTTGTACAATGAGTATAACAGAACCCAACGAATTCCGTTATTGTACTTTACCAGGATAGCTCAGCAACATACCGTTAAGGCCACTTGCTGAGGGACAAGGGATTGGAGTTCGATAACCTGCAGAGTCAGACACCTCTATGCCACAGCGTCCAAAAAGAACGTGAGAACAAATGGGCCCCAAGTTCAGCGCACACGGCGGACTCTGTTCCTTCTTTGCAACTAAACGTGTCGTAAATTTGATCATTGGCGTCCATTTAGAGAATGGCGATGTATGTGTTGAGTCTTGCCTGCAGTTCTCCTGTATGGCGTACTAATTAATTTTTGGCCTTGCTTACAACAGGTAAAGTTTTGTTGAAAGGTCTTTGCTTTTCAGACCGTTCATGGACATGAAATGTTGAAAAATGTGGAAGAACGTCGAACATTTACATTTCCAAGTTGTGAAGTTCCTACGTAGATTGGATTAAACTGTTCTCCCTATAAGGTCGATATATCATAACAAAAAAAGAACCTAACCACAGACAGTCATTTGTTGCTGTAGTCATTTTATATTTCAAATTCTCCTTGTTTTAAAATTTATTATGCAATATTTTCTTTATTCTGCCGTCATTGCTATCCTTTTTAATAATACCTACGAGTATACAATACTATATATAGTATTTTTATGTTAATATGCAGGTAGTAAGGGGCTAAAACAAGTATTTCTAGAAGTAGGTGATGTATGTCATATAGTGTGTATGAGATTGAAACACAACGGCGCATTCCGTAATTTTGATAGTATTTAGGCTCTGATATTCTTTATTTTAATTTTTAAGTGTTTTTCATTTAATCCGTTGTCTCTTATGTACAAAACGCTAGTGTTACTTTTTTTAGTTGAGGCATCTCAGTTGTGTGATAAATAGTAATATAGGTATATAAATTATAAAATATATAGTCTAACACAACTCAATTGATGTTTATTATTAGAATTAAAGTATATTTTACATTACTACTATCAGCTACATATTTCAGCTCCCTCTATCAGAGCCATGTTCATGCTGAAATACATCAGCCTGAACATTGCTCTGATAGAGGGAGCTGAAAAATTTAGTTGAGAGTAGTAATGTAAAATATACTTTAATTCTAATAATAAACATCAATTGAGTTGTGTTAGACTATATATTTTATAATTTACATACCTATTTTACATTGGTGTTACATTCAGCGCAGAATATTCCAGTGCACTCGTAGGTATTAAGTCTTTCCCCTGTAATTTCGAATTACAAGGTAGTTAAAAAGTCTTAGAAAGTCTTAGCATTCACATTAAAGGCAATCCTCACAAAGTTCCCGAGTTACATCGCGACCTTTGTTATTCTTTAACTTGCGTGAATCTGTGGTAAATACGCCATTCAAAACAGCGCTAAACTTGCACTTGTTTTGAGAGATTACAGAATGTCTTTGTTTATAGTAAGTTTTGAAGGTAAAATAGCTTCATATGTATCTTTATAATGCCTTCGTTTCGTGACTGATAAAAGAATTAAATTTTGTGTTATAATGTTCTGTAAAATACATTTCTCATTTTAATATTGTTCATACATGAGGCTGTTATCATTTTACACCCTGCATGCTTATACGGAAATGTACAGTAACTGCAAAGGTAATTGTTGCAAACGACAAATGATCATGTCATTGTTATAATCAGTAAAAGTGCATGTAATATAAGCTAAACTATATTTGACTACGACAAGGCCTTAATTAATGCATCTCTGTTGTTTTGTCCATTATTTTTTCATTAGGCATATTTATCAGTGTGTATATGTGCTGCTAATTGTCTGTGCCAGATTTGCCTACGTGAAGGCCATTTCATTAAAATATGCTATTTTACTTCATTTTACTTCTTGAATTGTAACGAGATGCATTAATTTGTGATATAAGTTTTTATTTTACTTAAGGTACAAGTAATTAATAATAATAATAATAATAATAATAGAAGTTAAGTGTAATGTGATATTCAGGAGCCCTCTCATAATTCTTGTTGCCATGGCAAAGCGGGAAATAACCCATAGAACATCACGATGATGTCTGCATTCTTGCCTCTTTTCTGCCCTGCATTATACTGCCATTTGTGCTAGACTAGCTCTGCCACAATTTTCCACTTATGTCCTACAGTACGATTTTCGGAAAAAAACTTTATTGAGTATAAAACGTGCGTTTTGGTTTTCTCTACAACTTTTGTCTGAAACATTTCTCATTTTAAGAAAACTTCAGCGACATGCTATCATAACTGTGTAGGCATTCACGTAAAGTGTCCATTATTCTTGTGAGACTCTAATGTAATAAAACTTGAATTTTCTTGATAGAGTTTAGAAAAATCCTCAAATGTCAAAATTAATAAAGGTTCTTCCAGTTATAGCGAGTTGTTTCATGTGGACAGACAGACAGACAGACAGACGTAGTGAAGCTAATACTCGCTTTTCGTAATTTTGCGAACGCGCCAAATAAAGCATTACGTTCTTGATTTCAAACTTTCTCCTTGTTGCGAATGTTGTTTTCGTTCTTTTGGGTGATTTCCCGGCGTCCGACATTTAAGTGTCTACTTTTCGGGACACTCTGTCTGTTCCATCTTCATATGAATATGGAGCAGACAGAGTGTTGCGAAACGTCGGCACGTAATGCGAAACGTCGGCACGTAAAATTCAGAGGCCGCGGTATAACCCAAAGGAACGAATACAACAAATCATTACATGTTTGCGTGCCGATTCTACATCCACTTGTTCTTGTGTCATTAGACTTTTGGGTACCTTTCTTAACCCTGAATTAACTAAGAGTAATTTGCCTTACATTTAGCGTGTGGACTGTAATACACTAATTCCTCGACACGTGTTAAAAATTTTCTTCATTTACCCAGTATAACAATAAGAACTTCACATAAGATCCATACAATAAAAAATACAGCAGTTGAAGGAAAAGCCAAATATTTGACATAAGTAAAAAACCATCCAAGACCTTCATACGGCCAACTTCACCGTTCATAAAATCTACACCATATAACACGCAGGCGATTCCTCGACTTTTAATTTATATATATGTACATATATATTAATTTTATCTTGCAATTTAATATTGTAACTTTACCTTTATAGTGTTAACATGATCTACAATGATTTTACGACCACCAGCTACTAAACGACCAAATTCTACAAATTCATATTTTAATAATCATTGTAAAATTTTAGAACCCCACTGAGTGAAAAACACATGGTAAATAAAAACGTATTGCATTTTATAGTACTTAAAATTACTCTATTGATGGCCCGATGATGGTTGAAAAGACCGAAACTTGTAGCTGTTTGTAAATAAAAAGTTAGTTGTGTTCGACTGTTAGTAAAAAATGTGTGTTCGAACGTTCCACAAACACAAAGGGATATACTCTTTTAAATTAGCGAAAGATGATAATTATAATTAAACAGCATTTACAATTGGCTTTCCATCTGTTACAAATAAATATGCTTATAATTCATCATCTGAGAATTCTTTATTACAAAAAAAGTGTTTAATTTGTTGCTTAAAGTTCAATATTAAATATTATATTTTGTCTTCGGAAAAGAAAATATTAATATTGTGCAGGTTGTTCAGTTTCATATTATTAATATCTGATACATATTGTGTATACCCTTTCAAACATTTTATCACTTACTTCTTGATAAAAGTGAACTGTTGAATAATTTTAGTGAAAGACATCTTGTTAAAACACAGAACCATCACCCTGTGCGACACCGCAGCATGGTTACAACAGTTCTCATTACCATCTGCTGTTTGACTTAACGACCGCCCCTTGATGTGTGTCTTCCCAGGGCTCAGTTGTTCACACAGATCTCTCCCCCCAGACAACACAACAGCTTTCCAAAGTCTATTAACTTTGAACACCACCATAACAGCTCTTGTTCTATGTATATGGGCAGCTTATAGCCCTGCTATAGTATCACGATAGATACAGTCCATTTCTGCGTTTAAAGCGACATTACTAAAGGAATTAGCAGAGTTCTCCATCATGGCTTGCATGCTCCTGAAAGCCTCTCTAATTTGCATAAATGTGAGTGTACAATCTTTTACTAGAAAACTTGGTGTGTAAGGTTGGTAAGGCCCGGTTAACACAAGATTTAAAAAAAATCCATTCTCACGTGCTCTCCTTCTTTTATTTCTTGTAAAAAGTAAAAAAAATATTACAAAGTTTATGTCCTACAATGTTTAGTTTCTGGAATACGTACATGGCACTGTCAAATTGTTCAACGTAACAAATGTCAAGCTGTTGTATTAAAACAGTTCTAGAGGGTTACCGCCTGGAAACATTTGAGCGTTTCGCGAGTAGTAATATGGATGCAATTGATCGTCAAGTAGTACTTCGAAAACCGTCGGTCGGGGTAATCCAAATTCTCATAAGATATCACGTGAGAATATTCACATTTCTCTTGCCACTACTGCAGTTGTGGCATCTTCGTTGGCTAGTGTCTGTTTAGTCCATGAGCGACCTGCATTTCCAAGTTCCGTAGGTGTTTTACTTTATATCTCACTGATGCTGCAATTGTCGAGACGTCCTAGCGTCTGAATGACGTCAACCAAGATAGGGTAATTTATCTAAATAACCAAAATGACCTCTCAGTCAAAACACAAAAATATATTTGGTGCATCGTTACCAGCTGAACTATAACAGCGTAAAAGCGTTTTGAAGCATTCGTCTCGTCTCTGTTCCATGACCATCTTACCCCACCCGAGCCTAGATGCAGCCTGCGTGCTTTGGTAGACCCAACAAAACTTATTGTCATAATGGCAACAAACATTGCTCATAAGTCCGTTAACCCATCCGACGGTGACGGGTATCTGGAACACTAAACGCCTTAGGATTTCGATTGTGTACTACCTTAGATTTGTGGGACCGCGGTGGTACAGTGTTTAAGGTGCTGTGCTACAAATCGGAAGGTCGCTCGTTCGATTCCAGCTGGTGTCAGTGGAATTTTTCATTGATATAAAATCCTTCCGTTCACACTATGGCCCTGGGGTCGACTCAGCCTCTAACAGGAATGAGTACCAGGAGCATTTCCTGGGGGTAAAGTCGGCCGGTGCATAAGGCTGACAACCTTACCACCATTCTGTGACGTCATGAAATCTGGGAACCTTCACTTCCTGGAACCCTCTAGGCCACTTCAGGCCTGTAATGGGACTGCTTTACCTTTATCTTTACTACCTTAGATTTACTTTTATTAGCATGGAATGACAATATAGAGGAAATAATGCTCGAATTTATTTTCAATCTGTCTGTACCACAAGGACAGTCCCAGTGGCCGAGCGATCTAAGGCTTAGGTCTGCGGCCGTTCAATTGCTGAGACTGCGAGGTCAAATCCTGCCGGTGACATGGATGTCCGTCTCTTGCGAGTATTTCGTTTTGTTAGGTACAGGTCTCTGCGACGGGGCCGATTCAACGTCTAGGGAGTCCTACCACACTCTCTCTCTCTCTCTCTCTGTCACTGAGTGTGATCGCGGAACTTCACTGGAGGCCATGGCCCTTTAGGGATGTCTAACCATGGAAGCAAATGGACGTGTACCGCAAGTATTACTAAATGCATTATTAACTTAGGAAAAATTAACGTAACTGGTTAATTATTAAATAAAATCTTACCGACTTCAAATGTTAGACTCGTTGAACCCTCCGAAAACCTACCCACTGTTACTTAAAACTTTACAAAATATTAAACAAATAAAACGCTTTATAACTGATTTTTGTATGTCGTATTAAATGGAGTTTGTGAACTCAACAAAAGTCATGTGACCCTCTAACTTTGCAGAGTTGAGTAGGCCTCAACTTGGTTTATCGTGTTTAAGCACTATTGCAGAGTTTTCTTCTCATATGGATGTATTAGGAAAGAACTGACCTATAGCAGGGGAGTCAGGCCTGGTCAATTAGACAAAATACATGCTGTGATTCTTTTATTACTTCTCTTACATCTATCTGCTGCCGTGCCCAAAAATTTTAAAAACAAGAGCCGGAAAATTACTATAACTTTAATACATAGAGCGATATGAGATTTGACGTTCTCACAACATACGTATGCAGATTAGAAGCTATAAATTGTGACACCGTCTGTTGTTATCGGTGGATACCAACGTTTCGTAAAAGGTTTCCCTTCTGTCTTCAAGGTGGAAGCAGCGTGTCCCATCAAAACGCATTTATGCGCCGATAAAATTATGCGTTGTTATATGTATGAGGGTCATAATATGAATGTTCATCATAACACGTTTAATTATTCTTCATACCGTTAATTTTTTCTCTTTTTCCTCATCCCGCG
>Ga0123354_10018091_pt1 | contig 11048 bp, 14 predicted proteins | sample TergutLab28metaG_2_FD_97872 | JGI IMG/M metagenome (GOLD analysis project Ga0123354, IMG submission 97872) | Labiotermes labralis P4 segment gut microbial communities from Petit-Saut dam, French Guiana - Lab288 P4 | ecosystem: Host-associated > Arthropoda: Insects > Digestive system > Gut ... | reverse complement strand
TTATCGCGCACAACCTCGAGCTGCCTCACGGCGGCATCCCGCTCGGCACTGAGCTTGGTCAGCAAATCGATCTGAACACTGTTGCTCTTGAACAGCGGCGGCAGCACCTGCCACAGGCCAACGAAGGACACGATTGCGATAGTCAGCAGCCCCAGCAGCGAGCCACCATTGGACTTGAGGAAGTCGTAGATCTCTTGCAGCGACATCACGCCTCCATCGTCCCGCCAGCGGCGGTATAGGCTTGCGCCAGCGCATCCAGCTTGTTCTCGTGCTGACCGTATCCCGCGCCGGGCAGGCTGGCCCACACGTCATGCACCTTGGCGACGGCCTGCGCGAACTTGCCCGCGTCAATCAAGGGTAGTGCGCCGCGCTCGCGCAACTGCTGCAACGCATACTTGTCCTGCGACCGAGGGCTGAAGTCCGGCAAGCCAAGCTGCTGCTTGTAGGCACGCCACCAGCGCGTGAGAATCTGATAGCGCCCCGCCGCCGTCGAATTCGTCGCGGCGTTGTAGACATTGGGGTGGTCGGCGTAACCAGTGAACAGCATCGGATGGGCCGGGGTTGATCCCACAAGCACGTCATAGCCGTCGTCCGAGCGCGCCAGCAGCACCGGGCCGATCTCACTGGCCGCGATCATGTCCAGGAACGCAGCCCGGTTCCTGCCGCCCGCCTCGGCGGTGGAGATCGCAGGCATCAGAACATCTCCCCGAGAAGCAGCGGGTTTGACGGTGTATTGACCGAGTAATCGACCGTCAGCGGTATCAACCGAAGATAAAGCGTGACGGCGGTCGTGCTGTTGCTGCTCCACTTAAGCTGCACTGACAACCCCAGGGTGCGAAAACTGGCGTCTATGTTGTTAGTCCAGTTATTTGCTAAACTGTCTATCGACCGGTCAATCGTATTTGTATAAGTTGTTTGTGTTGTTGTTAGATTGGTATTTGGTTTTATGGTCGGCGGGTACGCGAGAGAGCTAAGCGGAGTCTTACCAATACCAAGCGACATCAGCGTAACAGTAGCAGATGCAACACTATTAACATAGGCGTTGTGAGCAACTGTCAGTTTGTTTATGCTGATATTTGCGGGAAGCGAACTCAACGTGTACGCCAATATAACATCGGCAGTCTGCGCGCTGGTAATCGACTTAGAAGCTAAAGTCGTGGTAGAACCCGTCAGGTAGGTGTAGTTGGAAAAGCCACCATCACTCTCGACTTTGGACGGATAGAACGTAGCCGTAGCCATTACGCCGCTCCCACTTTGGCGATGGCGATATACGTAGCGCCAAGCGCGTTGTTGTATATCGACACCAACGTTTCCGAGTTTGCCACGGTGTTGATCGCCGGAGCCGCCGCAGCGCCGATAAACTTGGTGCCGGACGGCCATGTAACGGTAAAAGCGCTGGCACCCTCAACAATAATTAGCTGGTAGTTGCCAGGGCCGGGAAAACTGAAACTGATGGCACAGTTACCGCTCAACGTCATCCGCTGCTTGTTGCCGTTGGCAAAATCAATCAGTTTGGCCGTCCCGGACACCCCAATGTTGTACTCAGCCACCATATACGCATACTGGATACGCATGCCGTCGAAGTACTGCTGGGTACCATAATACAAATTGCCGCCGGTCAGATTGGCCTTGGTTGCTGCCGCGTTTGATACCGCCCACGCAATCTCGTTGCCAACCCAACTACAGCTAGGCATAAGCCCCGACCGGTCGCCTGGCGGAATGTCAACACACAGGTACGCCGATTTAAGCAGGGTTATCCCATTGCCCGCTGTTTCCTGGTCTTGAGTGTGCCCAAACGTGATAACCTGCTCGCCGTTGCACGTTACGCCCAAGTGACCTGTGTACGAGTAAAACCCCGTGTTTGGCTCACCAGACATGACCAACCCAGGCTCCGCTACGCTGCCGCGCGGAATGGATACTTGCCCGATGAACTCCGGGTTGGATGTAGGCGCGAGATACTGATACTGGCTCATATCCGCCGCAGTAGCCCTAATCCCTGCGGCTGAGCCAGCCGGAAACGCGCGTGGCTTGGTATCCTGCTGCCCGCGCTCGATAGTCATTTCGTCCGAGTTAGTCCCGTGCGCAGTCACGCGCACAATCTCAATGTCGTCGCCATCTTGTAGCGTCAGGTAATACCACTGATTAATCAGCTTTCCGGGAAACCGCTCCCCGCCGCCCGCTACAAGCGTCAGCGTAGTATCTTCAGCGGTAATGGCGGCGGCCAGCGTAGACCGGGCGGCATTGGCAAAAAGCTGGGTCATCAGTATTCCTTCACCCGGAAAATAAGTTCGCTTTGATCCACGCGGCCCTCGGCAGTCGTGATCGTAATTTCAACCTCGTATTTACAGCCGCCCGTGCCGCCGCTCACCCAGACCTTTACCTCGCTGTCCGAGAAATTGGATGCGTCAGCAATAAGCGCGTCGTCCGGCGGATTACGCAGACCACAAACGACTGAAACAATGCGGTCGCCCGGTATCGACGCGAGCCAGTCCCGATAATCGACGTTGTAATCCTTGCGTTCGATCGGCTGCTTTGTGTAATCAGCCAGTTTCATGCTCCGCTCCTTTCAGCCAGGCGCGCGGTATCGCGCGATTCGGCAGGCCGGGCAACCCCCCACTGATCCTCGGGCCTTACCGCAGCGCCGCCCACGGCGGGCGGCAGCACATCCCAGCGCGACCGGGCCGTGAAACGCGCGTCCCCGGCACCGCCGAACGACAGCCAGGTACGCGCCCCAGCAATGACTGAGAACTCGGCAGCACCGGCACCAGCAACAGCCCAGCCAGCGCGCCGCTCGGCCTCACTGGCTCCGCCGAACCCGGCAATCCCAGCGCCGTCGGCACGCCACCCCGCTTGATGCCCAGCGGCAGCGCCAGCAGACACCAAGCCGAAGCCCTCGACTGACCAGCCCGCGCTGGCATCAACCCGCCCGCTGAACGCCGCATCGCCAGAAGCCTGCGCGAGCAACCCCGAGCAACTTCCCAGCAGCACCCCGAACGCCGCATCCCCAGCCCCGCCAGCCAGCACGCCCGCAACAGCGCCCACAATGGCCGGGAACTCGGCAACCCCGGCACCGGCAACATGCCAGCCCCGAGGCGCTTCAACCACATCCATGAACCGCGCCGTGCCGTCAACCTCGACAACACCAGTGCCGTCGGCAGCCCAGCCTGCAAATACGCCCAACGTGCCCGCCACATGCAGCGCCGATGCGCCACCGGCATCCAGGCCCGCCCGTGTTTCGCTGCGCCCGGAAACCTTGGCCTGCGCAGCGCCAGCGGCAGCCAACGCCCCACGCCCATCGGCCCGGCCTGCTACGGTGACAGCGCAGCCGCCAGCAAATCCAGCGCCAGCGCGCGCCTCACCTAGCGCCGAAAACCCAGCATCCCCGGCACCGCCCGCAGACCAGCCCTGACCCCGCCCGGCATCGAGCGCCAGGTCAGCCAGGGCCAGTTCGTAGCCTGCGAGTTCGCCGAAAGACATATCAGGTCTCGCGGATGGAAGTCGCGGAAGGCGTCAGGATGGGCCGCGTGCCCGCAGCGATGGTGATCGGCGCGGCTTCGTGCTTCTGCGGGTCTTCCAGCGCCCCGAAATACACGATGTTCCCAGGCCCGCTATCCGCGACCCCAATGCTCGCGTGCGTCGCCAGCACGGTCGTAGTGCCGAACGGGGCATCCGGGAACGTTATTTCACCCAGCGCCGAGGCGACTCCATCGACAACGCGCCAGGCTTTATTCACCGGATCGCGCGCCACGGCCACGCGCGCGTAGCCAGGGTAGTCGACTTCGTTGGTTTCCTGGTCGCCGTCGGCGCCCGGGTCGCCCGTGTGCAGCGCGACATAGAGCGCGGGCAGTAGCTCGGTCTCCCCACCGGAGATACCTTCGATGGGTACGCCGTTGAGCAGCAATTCAAGCAGGCTGGTGCAGATCGCGATCGATTTAGGCATGGTTTTTCCTTTCACTGAGTTGGGTCATCTGTCGTCATGGGCCGCCCCGTGTTGATCCCCAGGGCGTCCGCAAAAAGCTGCCAGTGCGCCGTTGCCAGCGGGGCGACGGCGGCGTACTCAGCGTCCTTGGAGTACGCGCGGAACATCGAATAGTTGAAAAGCGCCTCGGCAAATTCCGGGCGCACGGCAATATCTGTCAGGCCGTCGTCGGCAATGGGCGCTGGTTCCATCGCCAGCAGCGCCACCACCTGCATGCCATCGGCTGCGGGCGGATACACATCGAACAGGCGCGGCGTGCGCTCGTCGGCAATGAAGTGGACGATGGAGCGGCCCGGCCTGCCGCTGGCCCAGCCCGGAGAGCATGCGTCCAACAAATCGCGCGACACCTGCCGGATCGCCCGCTGCCGGTTGTCCGCGTTGCGCAACACCTGCAACAAGGCGCGGGCATCGTCCGGAATCTTTTGGCCGCACCCGGCTTGCAAGGTGAGCGTGACTTCGCGCGACGTGGCGCTGGGAGCCTTGGAAAGAACGAGGTTTTGCCCGTCCGTCACGTACCCGGCCAGCTCTTTTACTGTCCAGCGGACATGGTCCGGATCTTGCAGCGCCTGCGCCGCGTTATCAATGATCTTGAGCGCCTGCATGATCAGCACCACATCACGCGCGATCGCCGCGTGCCATCGGTATGGCCGCGCCATGCCCGCAGGCACGCCGCCGACACGCCCGCGCTCCACGCCTGCGCATTGGCCGCGCCCAACTCCAGATTGGTGAACGGCTGGCCCGGCGTCAGCATCAGCCGGGACTTGATGCCCGCAGCCAGCAAATCGGAATAGGGATCGAACACCTCGTCAGGCACGCCCGGCGCGTTGTCCGCCGGGGCCAGCACTGCGCGAAAACACACCTCGTCGCCATCGACAAGCCCGTTGGTCTGAAACGAGATGCGCCCTGGAACAATCCGTGCGCCGTGTGCCTGCTGCGGCGGCGCTTGGATAAACGTCCACGGCGTCATCGCCATCGGAGCGCCGTTGCGCGTGGCGCGCTCGATCACGATCACCTGCGCGCCCGATGGCAGTTCCATGTCGTATTCGGTCACGCCATTCTTGATGGTCACGGGATCAGTCCAAACCGGCCAGACGCGGGCGCGGCGGCACAGCTCCTGCGCGCAGCGAATCAGGGCGCGCTCGACCATCGGCTCCGGCACGCCGGGCAGATCAGGCAGCAAGTCCTGATAGATCGTGTCCGCCGTTCGCATGGCGCGTCAGGCTTTGGCCTTGGCGGGTTGTTTTTTCTTCGCGGCAGCGCCCTCGATGGGCGGCGCGTTGGGGTCGTGCGGCAGATCGTCTGGCGCTTTGCCTTCCAGGGCGCCGGAAGCGCCGCGCGCCTTGTCCAACTGCTCGGCCAGCGCCTCATCTTCTTCGGTGGCCGGATAAAAGTGGTTCGTGTCCAGCGCGGCCAGCGCCAGCGCTTCGGGCACTTCGCCTTCCAGAGCGCCGGAAGCGCCGCTGCGCTTGAACACGTACTCTTTGTCGCCCAGTGCCAGCAGCACCGTGCCATCCTTGCGGGCGGGAAGTTCGCAGATCAGTTTCATGGGTTCACTCCGTTGGTTGTCGGTTGGTTCAAAAAACGCCCGCACCACGGCGGGCGAAGTGGCGACGCAAACCGATTAGTTCGGCGAGCGGTAAAACAACGTCAGGCCCAGCGTTCCAGCGGCCGACCCGGCGGCGGTGAACTTGACGGAAACTTTGCGGTCCACGTCCGACTTCTGAACGGCCAGCATCGCTGCGGTCATATCCACCTGCTTGACCGCCGCAGCGCCGACCGCGACGCCCGTGGCCCAGGGGCCGCCGCCGTCTTCGGGTTTTGTGGAAATGTCGCCCGTGTCCTCGTCCAGGATGCCGATGGAAATGGCTGCGGTGCCTCCAAGCCCGGTGGTATCAACCAGCAGCGGCAGCGCCGGTGTGACGCCAGCCGGCAGAATGCCGATCACGCCCACGTTGTCGGCGGCTGAATCGGCGGCCACGCAGTCCTGCACGAAGCGCGGCGCGCTGATGCTGGTGTCGTCGCCCGTCGGCACGGGCAGGCGCCCGCTGATGTGGTTGTTTCGTGTTGCAAAAGACATGATTGATTACTCTTTGTGAAACGGGTTGATCGGATGCAGTTCAACGAACGGCGGCGGCGGTATCGACCGAATACACGCCGAAGTCCTGCTCCCCGCCGTCGGTCTTGTATGTGGTCTTCTTCACGCCGAAGATCGACGACGTGGTGATGACCACCACGTTGTTGTTGTCGCGCGTCTCCTCATTCCAGTCGAAGCGCATCCCCGTGCCCGGCGAGCCGAACGCCACCACGCCAGCTTGTGCGCCCAGGAACAGCGCACGCGCCGCTTGCACGTTGGCGCCCGCGCCCGCGTCGGAAAAGCGGATGACGTTGCGGTGCGAGTGCAGGATGGCGTTGCGGTACATCCCCAGACCGCCGCGAAAGATTGGGCTGGCCTTGCCGATGGCCGTGGCCAGCGCTTTCTGAATTTCAAGCCACGAAGCGCCGCCTGCTTCCTTGCGCAGGTCGTCCTCCTGGAAGGTGTGCATCACCAGCACGAAGTGGCTTTCCCCATCAACCTTGCACGGTTGCAGCACGGGGATGTCGGTGGCGCCGCCGCCCTGCGTTTCGGCGCGCGTTACCAGCGTGTCCACCACGCCCAGGGTCATCTTGTCGGTGGCGGTCAGGTTGTTGAACGCGGTGGCCGCGCCGCCGTAGAAGCTTTGCGCGGCAGTGGGAGCAGTCAGCGGGTTGAGCGCGCGGCCCTTGTAGCCGGGGCGGACGATGAAGTTCTCGTTGACCCCGCGTGCGCCCGACAGGTAGATGAAGCACAGCTCGTCCATGAACCGCGCCCACCAGTTCGATTGCTGACGGCGCGCCTTCTCGCGCAGGTTGTGCAGCGTGCGCTTGCGCGTCATGCGCCCGCCGGTGTTCACGCCGCAGCGCGCCTGGTCGATGAACACGCTGTCGGTAAAGAAGCGTTGCGCCTCTTCCTTGCCTTCCAGAATGTCGTCGCCCTCGACCGGCTCCATGCGCAGCTCGGCCAGCAGGTCGTATTTGATTTCCTCGCCCGCGTCGCTTTCCAGATCGGTGAGGATTTGGATGGGCACTTCGGCATCGGCGCCACGCGCCATGAAGCGATTGTTCCAGTACCCTTTCCCTGACGCGTCTAACATCAGCGCGGCGCTGTATTTCTTGACTGCCTTGGGGTCGTTAACCCCGACGATGGTACGAGCCATTGCGATACTCCTGAAGTTGAATGAACCTCAGGGCACTCATGCGCCCCCCAGGTAGGTTTCTTACCCGCGTCAGTTATTGCATGGTTGGCGGAAAGGCCGCGCCATCGGTTTGCCCCGCCCGTGCGCACATTTGAGCCAGCTCGCGCAGGTGGTTGCGCGGCTGCTCGCCGCCGGTCACCGGAACATTGGGCGGCGCCATTACCAGCAGGCGAGCCGTCTTACCGGTCTTGTAATCGAGCCGCACCACTGCATCGCCGATGCGCAGCGACTGGCCCGCCCTCAACTCAACCGACAGCGTGGACACGGCAGCGCGTCAATCCTGCTCAAGAAAACGCCGGTAAGCGGCTGGGTCGCGCTGCGCCAGCTTGGCCACGGCGTCCTCGTACTTCTGGCCTTGCAGGCTGTTGATGTTGGCAAATTCAGACGTGTCCAGCGGCGCGTCCGAGCCGGGAAGCGTCGAAACCAGCGGCGCGGCCCTCGACAGATCCGGCTTGCGCTCCTTCTCAGTCTTTGCTTTGACCTCTGGCGGAACTTTGGGTTTATCCTTTTCCGGCGCTGGCGCTGGAGCGGAATCTCCGATGGCCCGGCCGGTACGCATGAAGTACAGCGCCATGTGCGCCGCGCGCAACAGTTCCGCCTTGTTGGCAACCGGACGGCTGGTGTCGATGCCGCGCGCAGCAATCAGCGCCTGCACCTGCATCCCCAGCGCGCTGCCCGCCTTGGCGTCGTTGCGGTAGTCCGGCTTGTCTTTCAGCGCGGCATCGTCCTCGATGGACTTCACCAGCTTTTCGATCTCACGCTCCCATGCGTCGTTTTCCAGCGCGACAGCGTTCTTTTTGGCCTGCTCGGTCATCTCGCGCGCAATGTCGGCGCGGTTCTGCATGGCGTCCAGCTCCGACTCTTGCCGGTTGAGCGCGCGCAGCTCGCGTCCGTACTCCGCCGTTTCGATATCGCCGTCGGCCAGGCGCTTGTCCAGCGCATCGAACTTGGCCGTCAGATCGGCGCGGCGTTGACCGAAATCGGCGGGCAGCTCGTAGGCATACGGCGTGGGCGCTGGCGCGGGCGCTGGTGCCTCGTCTTGCGCTGGGCTGGCGGGCGCGGCGGCGCTCGCGGGTTCCTCGGCGGACGTCTTGGCGGGCGTCTTGTCAGCGCCTTCGTCTTTCCCGGCTTCGGCGGGCGGCGTATCGCCGGTCTTGACTTCGCCAGCGCCTTCCTCGCCATTCAGCCCGCCATCGTCCAGGTCGATTGCGAGCGCATCGCGCTCATCTTGCGACAGCAGCGCCATCGCCACGTCGCTTTCGCTGGGCGGTTGCGGCGTTGCGGTTGCCGTGTTTTCTTGCGTGCCGTCATTGCTCATTTGCGTTCTCCGTTGTGGTTGCGGGCGCGGGTTCCGCCGCGCCGGGAATTGCCTGCGGCTGGGCAGGCGCTACCGCCGCCGGAGCCGGAGTCCCGGTCTCCCGCTGCGCTTGCTCGAATTTGTCCAGGCGGTCGCTAATGCGCTGCAACGCCTTGTCGGCGGCGGCGGCGGCCTCGCCCTTGCGCGTCTGCGCGTCGGCATGGATGCGCGCGATCGCCACGTCGGTATCGGCGCGGGTGCGCAGCCGGGCAACCTCGGCGGTGGCCCCGGCCAGCGCGTCGCGCAGCTTGTCGATCTCGTCCTGCGCCTGGGCGCGCGACCGCATCGCTTCCTGTTGCGCCGCCTGCGCTTCCTGCGCGGCCTGTGGATCGCTGCCTCCGGTAAGCTGCGCCGCCTGGGCCTCAAGCGCCAGCGCCTGCGCGTTGATCTCGCGCACCTTGGCCTGCCGCTCAGCCAGCGCAAGCAGCGCGTCCTGCCGCTGCATTTCCATCGCCTGAGCCTGCTGTTGCGCCTGCTGTTGCGCCTGCGCCTGTTCTTGCGGCGTCGGTTCCTTGTCCGGGTCTGGCTCGCCCGTGATCTTGCGGAACTGGTTTGCAATCTCGTCCTTGTTGGGCAGGTCGGAATACGTTAACGCCATCGTCATCAGCCGCATCGAGATTTCGGGCGGCAGGCGCGCGGCAAGCTGGCTGATCGAATCGAACATCACTTGCCGCAGCGTGCCCGCGTAGTCCTGCTCGGACACCACAAAATCGGCCATGCTCGCCGTGATGTCGTTGAGTATTTGCACCGCGCCGTCCGGCCCCAGCGTGATTTCGTTGACTGCCAGCCAGTCCACCGACTTATCGTCTGTAAGCCGTATCACCTTTTCCTCGGTCAGAAACTGCTCCAGCAGCGACAGTTCCTTGGCTCCCGAAATCTGCGTGGCAAAGCGCAGGTTGTCGAAAGGCTCCGTCGTCACAACGCTGCCCTGCATCTGCCGCGCCTTGATCGCTTCGCCCGACACCGCGTTGGTCTGCCGCCCCAAATTCTCCTGTGCCACACCGCCCGATTTCTGGATCGATTCAGCGTTGAGCCGCATCATCTCCACCTGCCCGGCCACCTGATCGGAATCGCGGCGCAGCGTCAACTCCGCGCCCTTCTTGTAGACGATCACGCCGTCTGGCTTGCTGGCCTCTTCGCGCAGCGTGTCCCAGTCCTCGGTCGCGTCGTCGCTGGCGAGGACTTGGTTTGAGTTGATGAGGAAGTTAGCCTTGCTGGCCCGCTTGTTAAGGTCGAGCTGCAAGTCACGCACCCGGCGCACCATGCCGTAGGGCATGCCATCGCGGCCCCGCCGGTAGCACCAGACGGGTGTGAGTGAAAAATCGTTGTGCCGCCAAGGCGCGGGCGAGCAGGCGATCATCCCGGCCGGCACGAACAGCGCGATGTGCATCCGCATCGCCACCTTGTCCACCACGCCCACGCTGCCCGATTCGGCGGCCATCTTTGTTATCGGGTCGTAGTCCGATACCGCGGCGCCGCGAAACGGCCCCGCCTCGATGAAGCCCATCTTCATCGGCTCGCGCCACTGGCACTCGTAGATGCGCACGCGGCGGCGGCTGCGCGTCACGTCGTAGGCCATCATCGACCCCGCGCCAAGGCGCCGCACCGCGCCGCTGGCCTGGTTGTTGTACGCGCTCAACGGGGCGCCCCAGCCCAGCAACACCTCGTCGTCGTCGTTGATGTCCGCGAAATCGCTGGCCGCCTCTTCCAGCAGCTTGGCCCGGTCTGGGAACATCGCCTGCGCAACGTCCAGATCGACGTCACGCCAGCGGAACAGGTAGCGCGCTCCGCTTAAGTCGTCGTCCTTGGTGCCGCGCGAATCGTGCAGCACATTGCGCCACGACTCCATGCGCTTGTACACGCGCTCTTTGGTCGGATCGTCGCGCACGCCATCTTCGATCCACGACAGGCCCGCCTTGATCGCCTCGCTGAACGCCTTTGAACGGATGTACACAGAGCGGTTCACGTCGCTCATGTACTTCATGACCTTGGTCTTGGTGTCGGCGGCCTGCACGTCGTCCTTGGTGCGGCCCAGCACCTTGGAATCCACGCGCGCGCGGCGCTCGGTGCCAATCATCCAGTCAACCATCGGCGCCACCTCGTTGAACACCAGCGGCATCTGATTGCGGTCTTCGAGCACGAGCTGATCTTCCGGGCGCCACTGCATCCCGTCGTACATATCGTCATCGATTGCCATCTCCAGCCGGTTGTCCGACTGCAACTCGCGCTCTTCGTACAACCAGGTCATCAGGCGGCTGTGGGTTTCGCGGGCCTTATCGCTGTCCATCGGGCTTTGCGGCGCATCGTCCTGGCCGTCCGCCGGATCGCCATCGGAGAACAGCGAATCGCCCGGCGCTTTGTGGAATGAGCGAACCTCATCCATAGCTGGCTCCATCGGCCAGCGGCGGGCGGTATTCCTCGCCGCGGACCACCTCGCCAT
>Ga0123354_10018090_pt1 | contig 11048 bp, 6 predicted proteins | sample TergutLab28metaG_2_FD_97872 | JGI IMG/M metagenome (GOLD analysis project Ga0123354, IMG submission 97872) | Labiotermes labralis P4 segment gut microbial communities from Petit-Saut dam, French Guiana - Lab288 P4 | ecosystem: Host-associated > Arthropoda: Insects > Digestive system > Gut ... | reverse complement strand
CAGTTCAGTCGACTGCTGGCAGCAGAGGTGTGCGGCATCAGCGGTAGTAATGCTGGATACACCATGTTCCGAGGTAGTGTGAAGGGTACTGGCTACCCACTCCTTTCTCCAGTTTCCCCTTCACTTCCCCTCCTGTGCGTCACCGAGTGCCATAATATTTCAACTGGACTCCATTTTCGAACCGATAGTTGTTGTGTTAAGACATAAACTATTTATTTGAATAAGCGGTTATTAGTTTTGTGAATATCGACGCGATGAAGTGTTAATGAATTTCTCTCCATGTTTATTATCCGATTTAGATGAAGTTGATCGTAATGAGGTACAGAGCGTGTTGGCTTATCATTTTTTGTGTTTCGTGAAAATGGAAGCTCACATTACCTGAGCCAATTAAAATTTTATTGACGCTTGTACTGTTCCTGTATGATATTTTGGAAGTTAGAAAAATAAACTCCTTTACAAAGCCAGTATGCAGTACAACCTCACGAAGTTCTCCATTTGCTTTAGTGTAACTAAGATCATAATCAATATAACATTGTGGGCTCATGAGTTAGGTTTTAATCCCTACAGGGAGTTCGGGAAATTCTTATCGTCAGCTTATTCATAACGTTACTGAAGTTAACAAAGTTGGCGGAGCCTTAAGCTGATCGTTCACTTTCGACGTGATGAGAATCTAGGGAGCTTTACCTCTTTTATCCCTCTAAGTCATTAGGACATAGTCTCCATTTATCTTTGTAGTGTGTGTGTGTGTGTGTGTCTGTGTGTGGGTGTGTGTGTGGTGTGTGTGTGCTGTGTGTGTGTGTGTATGTGTGTGTGTGTGTCTGTGTGTGTGTGTGTGGGTGTGTGTGTGGTGTGTGTGTGTGTGCTGTGTGTGTGTGTGTGTGTGTGTGTGTGTGATATTTAAGATTCGTTCAGTAGTGACTATTGGGAGTTAGTCGTGATGACTTGTCTGGTAGAGAGTTGTCGACGTTTAGAAGGAACCTCTGCCTGTTAAGTCATGAGGATGGCATTGAATCCCGTAGTACTTGTTCGTTATACACGTGGGTAATTTAATATTGATGTGAACAGGGGTGTACCGAGGGGGGTTGGGGGGTTCAACACCACCCCCCCCCCCGTCGGAAATTCCGAAGGCCCTCCAAAATCCTGCCAAACTCAACTCGATTGGGAAAACTGTTAAAAAGTGGTGAATTTAGTACGCCAACCCCCCAAGATGTTCGGAAAAGACAGTAAAATTCTAAAACTACCGCCGGTTCGCAATTGTTTTACATTAGCAATAACAAATTAATTGCTTGTCATCATAAATAATCTTAAAGTACCAAAAATTAAGACAATTTTACTATATGAAATGAAATTTCTTGTACCAAATTACAGCTACCTCCAAAACCCCTGACTAGGGGGCTACCGCCCCCAGATCCCCGTACTCTCTGTTCTCTGTCCTCAACTGAATTTTTTAACCCCCCCCCCCACCCCGAACAAAATTCCTGGTTAAGCCACTGGATGTGAAACTTGGTCACTTACTATAAGGCGTTTGAAAACAAATGACTGAGGACTGTGTTTGTACCGAACAAAGAGGAAATAAGAGAATGAAAGACATCGCACATTGAGATTCCATGGAGTCCAGTTCATCGTGTGTAATGACGTCCCAGGTTTTTTCGGTGATAATTTCACATTTTGCAAGTCCAGTCTATATACGGCGGCAAGGCTGAGTTAATATCGGACCTAGAATAGATGTGGGACGACCGCAGAAACGGGGCTGGATTCTCAAAGGGGTCAGAAACTCTCTTCTCCACCAGCCCCGGGATCCATTCTACGGCGTAACCAGCCTCCAAGCCGTTGAATTTCTTGGGGCCTCCTCTTTGGGTAAAGCGACTCAGGCATTCACCTGACCACTTACCCCCATTCAATGCCACAAGTGAATAGTTATTGGAGCCCAACTGCATGAATGTATGACTTGGTGTTGGCAGAACTGGAGTAGCTTAACACACGCGCCCATTCTAGTGACACTTCCATATCGCGAGAAGAAAGAAAATGCGTCTAAAGCACAGATCAGATTGTTTCAAGTATGTACTTCGAAACAGAATAGTAGTGAGTTGTGTGTGTTTCCTCCACCGACCTGCTGCGACATCACGGCTGTGTCTCTAGAGGGCTGGCGGTTCGTGATGCTGATTAGTTAGGAGGACGTCAGCTAGGAAAAAAAAAACGCATATATGTACACTGTGGAAATTTGATATGCTGTGACCGTAACATTTAAGTAATTATCAGCCAAACTATATCAGTGGCGATCATGAAATTTTTGCCAGGGACTTCCATTTTTTTTTCTGCAAATACCGTTCATTTTTTATTGGCAGTTATCACAGCTGTCTATGCATATAAGAGGACTAGCAGGTCGAATATGTAAGCAAAAGCTTTTCTCTTTGCTTTCCTTGTATTCTACATTTAAGAAGGGTTGAAGATGCAGATGATGTGGGATTATATACCTGCATTTGGTTAGAAGAACAATCATAATTTCTGTTGGTTAATACCTCAGATTCTGCGCCCAGCGGCCACCAGTGCTTAGAATGTTAGGTTAAACCTCGTCAACTTATTGCTAAAATAGTAAGAAAGTAAAGTTATGCTTTGTATTGCATAATTTTCAGGATACTTTGGATTTGCGTGTTGAAAGATCTCAGCAAAAGCAGCTTTTGAAGTTCTCTATACTGTGCCACATTATATTGGTAGTTATCACCCCTATCTCTGCATGAGAAAGTTGAATATGTCAACAAAAGCTTAATTCCCTCTTGTTTTTTTTTGTCCTGCCTAATAAATTTATGAATTTAAGGCAGAGTAGGTTTGTATGGGATTATGTACCAACACACAGGTGGCCAGAAGGGCGAACATAATTTCCAGTGGTTAATACATCAAAATCTGTGCCTAGAGGCCACTACGTGTAAGAATATTACATTAAGGCACATCAGCTTATTGTTGAAATAGTGTTGAAGGCACTGCGGTATTTTGTGTTGGCTTATTTTTCCAGAATTTTGGATACGTATGTCAAAGGTTTTGAAGTTCTCTGTACTCTGAAATTTGAGGTTCATGGTTCTCATGGTCATGTATGTGAGCCTTTTATAGTCTTCTGGGATGTGACACTGTGTAGTCTGGTACACAGATACCATCTTGTTGAAAAAGCTGCTTTCTCCATATTGGGTAATTTGCTGCTCTGGAAATGAAAGATTGGTAGTTCCACCAGAACATTGCCACCTGTCTTCCAAAAACAAGATGGCAGGTTTGTCTGAACCACTCTGCAAGTTACATTGTGCTACACCTCAGAAGATTTTCTTTGCAATCATTCATGAAGAATGCCCTTTATTTCCTTTTCCTGTATTCTAATTGGATTTTGAGACTTTCACCTTATTCTGAAAGTGTGTGTGTTTTCACATGTGGAATATTCCACTTCATCTAATGTTCAGTTTGTGTAACCTTTGTCCATTTATCTTTGTACTAAATTCCCCGTGTTTAAAAGATTTTCCGGATTTTAATTGTCAGAAGTATTTTTTCTTACAGAAGTATTTCATGCAGTTATCATAGTATGACATAAATATGTGCATCAGGGGTGAAAATGGAATATGGTACATGACTTGTTCCTTCTCATTTCTTACAGCAGGTCATTTTTGAGCAAGTACAGTCATATAAACCTAGACAGCAATGTTATTAACAGAACCAAAGTCATATGATTAGCCTCTCATGAAATTCACAAATATTGACAGAAATGTACATGTATAATTTGCTTTTCAGGAGTTCCATGTGGCCTATGTATTTATCAAGATGGCTAACTCACCTCGACCGGGTGTATGGGTTCTGGAAAAGTCTGTTGATAATGGAATTACTTATCAGCCATGGCAGTACTTTGCTGACACACCAGGGTATGTTTTCTGCTGTAACATAACCTTACGATTTATCACATTTTTGTGTTATATGCAAATGCCAGGTTTTGTGTGTGTATGTGTGTTTTTTATGTGTGAGAGAGAGATGGGGAGAAAATGGAAGTCTTAAGACATTCAGCAAGAACTGGAAGGAATTGATGCTGTCCTCAAGGGGCAAGAGCAGCTTCAGTTTTGACTGCAAGGGTAGGTTCCCATATCACCATCATAATATTGTAAGAGGTAAAACAGTCCTGTTACAGGCCTGGAGTGGCCCAGAGGGTTCCAGGAAGTTAAGGTTCGCAGATTTCATGACAACAGCACAGAATGGTGGTAAGGTTGTCAACCTTACGCACTGGCAGCCTCTACCCCCAGGAAATACTCCTGGTACTCATTTCTGTTAAGAGACTGAGTCGACCCCAGGGCCATAGTGCGATCGGAAGGATTATATGTCAATATCATCATATTGTGGATGAAATATATATGTAGGTCCTGTCTCACTCACTAAATCTGTCACTTTTCACAGCTTGCAATTTGTTAGTTGGTCAGTTTGTGACAATCCTAAAGTCAAATGTATGAGTGTGCACGGGTCTTTGACAACATAGAATATACAAAAATATAATGGTAGAAGCTTGCAATCTCAAAACACAGCTGTGTCCCAGGCCAATGTATTTTTAACTGGATAGTGTCATTCACTGGTTACAAACATCTACAGTCTGACTTATCTTCCACAGCCAAGGTCATAGCTTGTCTCATGAGCTGACGACAGTATATTTCCTGTAATCTACATAGACCATTCTACATTGTATTTTTTTTTTTTGGTGAAAGTGTGAGGTACAGGATTTGTTTTTGAATATATCAAGACCTTGCGCTGATGCTTCACTATGAGAATAAAACTAACTTGTGCATATGAAGTTATGTGAATTCATTACAATATAAATGACATAAACCTCCTACAAGTTTCGGCCACCTTTTGTGCCCACCTTTAGGGAGGTAAAAAAGTGATTGTTACAACACACAGTTTTATAATTTACCTGCAGAGTGTAAACTAGCATTTGTGTGAGTAAAATGTGTGTACAGAAAAGCTTATGCCAATTCCAAGACTGAACCAGCAGGCTTGATCTGTGAGAAATACTGTTCTACTGACTTGTCCAATTTTTAATTGTAATAGTAAGGAACTTGGTGTATTAATACTTATGGTTGAACACAACTATATTTGCCATTAGTTTTACAGGAAGATTATAACGACATGTTTCGACCCTATATGTGGGCCATCTTCAGGTTGTTACTGGACTTTTGGATCGGTTGTACAGGAATGCGTGGAGCGTTCTTGGGGAGTTCTGGGGGAGGGAGTGGGTCAAGATCTCATTATAACAGTGGGTACCATGGTCCTGGGTTTCATCAGGCAGACTACCATTAGTAGCCTTGTAGTGCCCTTATTTTCAAAGTTTTTGAAAATAAGGGCACTACAAAGCTACTAATGGTAACCCGCCTGATAAAACCCGGGACCATGGTACCCACTGTTATAATGAGATCTCAACTCGCCCCCCTCACCCAGAACTCCCCAAGAATGTTCCATGCATTCCTGTACAACCGATCCGATAGTCCAGTCACAACCTGAAGATGGCCCGCATATAGGGCCGAAACATGTCGTTATAATCCTCGTGTAATACTAGAGGAAAATATAGTTGTGTTTGACTGTAAGTATTAATACACCAAGCTCCTTACTATTGTACTAACACAATGGGGATGACACACGTCAGATTGAATTGTAGAACATGGTCTGTTGGTACACACCATGTTTTACAATACTTCAACATTTTTTCTTCACAGCATGACAAACACAACTTAACAACTTGCTCGTTAGAAAGCACTGCTGCAGTAGTCTGATCAAAAGTGTAATGAACACTGGTAAAGGAAGAATGAAATTGAATTTATGGTAGATTTGTCTTGATGATTTTGAAAATTTAATGGTGATCTTAAAGGTAATGGAATTTGAAGACCTTTGAAGAAACTACTAGACGAGGCCAAAAGAAGGTCTGTTAAGTCCTAACTCATCAGGGATGTTGCTCACATAGTTTTGATTGACTTGTCCTTTTCCTTTATTTTTTCTTTTTGTTTCTTTCACAGTAACTTCTTGGTCTGTCCTTCTGCTTCCTGGTGGTTATTGGTCAACAATTTACTTCCTAACTCTACATCCAGTTTGGGCCCTTCTCAGGGTCACCACAATCACACCAGGTTCTGCCCACACTTTACCCTGATTAGATTGCCCAGCTTTCCTCTCCTTAACCTTCCTGACCACCAGACATATATGTTTCCAGCTGTTTCCTTGTTTTGGCATTCTTCTAGTACTCCTTGCATCTTTGAGAATGAAAGTGGTACATTTCTTCAGAATGTCTTGCAATGAAAACCCTGCTGCTCAGTGTGACAACCCATAAGGACTGAATCCTGTACCTTGTAGGTACTTCATTTTGCCTGCTTGTTTACTCATTATGTACCTTTGTCCTTGTCCACATTTGTGCATCACACGTGTCAGTATGGAAGATGCGAAAACGTCCAGCATGAAGCTGTCTCAAAACGATATCGGTGTATCAGTGTATCAGTGGAATCTTTGGCAATCAACCCCACAAATGCCTGTTTTATCCTCATGACTTTGGTGTTGCATTTGCAGAGACTGCGAAACATATTTTGGACGAGAGAGTTTGCAGCCCATCACTAGAGATAATTCAGTAGTGTGTGAGACACAGTATTCCAAGGTAGTGCCTCTGGAAGGTGGTGAGGTGAGTGGCCAGACACTTGTCATCGAAATAAATACAGAATTATGGGTTCTCAGGTTGTTACAGTCATGTAATTGAGGATTATGGTCTTCCGGGGTGTGATACTGTATTACTGAGAAGGTGGTTCCCGGTGTTTTGAAGGAACATGTCACTCTCAAAATGTCAGCGGTACTTACCCAGTGATGCAGCATTACTTACCAGAAGAAAAGATTCCTCAAATGTAGAATTCTCACATGCTGACCATATTAAACTTCAGCTGGCATTCTTTTTGGATAGTTTGCTCATGTATCTTTTCCTAATCTCTTTTGTATATCTTCCTTCACTTTGTCTTGCCACGGTCATTGTTCTTTGCCAGTTGAAATAGAACTTGCTTATACCAAGGGGATGAGAAAATACACTGAGGGAAAGTGGCGGACATTTTATGTCAGGAAAAACTGCCATCCCTCTTGCACTATAAGCAGTGGAAGTTGAAACTGACATGTCCACTTTTCACTGGCTAACAGCAGCACCACAACCACTATCATATCTGTATGCTCAGTTTCACTTGTTATATAATGTAATTTTCTTATGTTCTTGTAAGATTGCAGGCTTTATTTGTAGAAGCTGCTCATATGATGGACTCCTGGCTTATTACACAGTGCAAAAAACACAAATTTTGTCTGATATTTTCGAGGAGCATGTTGTCTCTGCCTTCATGATGACCAATTTAGTTTGGTTGCTTGCTGAAGTGACTAGGGATCAGAAATGTGTCAGTTATATAGCAAGGTTTCAAGGTTTGTGACAGCCAACTACACACATGGAAGAGGAGATAGATCAGTCAAGCTAGTCAGATTTAAAAGTCAGACAACATGGCCAACAAATGGCTCATTTCAGGTCCGGATATGGGGAGAAATGTGAAAGTAGTTTGTGAATTTGCTTGTGTAATGTTTCTCTTTGGGCTGTAGTGGTTGGGCAGTGGAAGTGGAAGAGTGAGTACTGTTATGCATTTTGGTACAAGTAAGTTATTTGCTTGGCAAGGTGAGACTACGCTATTCCGGGATTAAGCCTTGCGCTTTGTTTCCTTCAAGGAATTTTGCGAGAAGCTTTCATGAACTGCCTAGGTGGGAAATGTCTTCCTAGTTCATAATGTTGGTGTGTAGCTCTGTCCCTATGATTTCCTGGTCAAGATGTCAGTATTGAGTAGGGTCCTAGAGTGAAAGTCAATGTTGTGTTTAATTTTATTGAAGTTAACTCCTCGTAAATGATAGAAACCTATTTGGTGTGGGAATTTTGCTGCAAGAACAAATACTTTTACTTCCACATAGTCAGTTATGGGTATTTTACTTTCATTCTTAGATCAGTAAATTTATACAAGGCTTATTCAGAAAGTAAGTACCGTTTCGCTGTAAAAAAAAATCAAGTAAGGTTTCGTATAAAATTTTATTGTTATCAGATTCTACATTCTTCAAACTATTTTTCCACATATTCGCTGCCATTATTGAGGCACTTATTGTAGCGGAGCACAAGTTTTTGTATACCCTCCTCATAGAATGCAGCCACCTGCGATGTTAGCCACTACTGACAATGTCATAGAATAGAGTCCTTGAAATCTGAGGAAAATGTAGGGACAGATCAGAAATTGTGAAATGTCTGTCGTCACGCACTCTTTTGTTGACCTTACGCACCAAGTCATCATTCACCAATGATGGACGCCCACTTCACTCCTCATCGTGCACGTTCTCTCGTCCTTCATTGAACAACCAAACCCATTTCCTAACCATGCCATCACTCATTGCATTGTTACCATGCACTTGACAGATCTGGTGATGAATCTCACTTGGTAACACATTCCTAGCTTTCAAAAAACGAATTACAGACCATATTTCATAGTCGGTGGCCCCTTCAATTTTCTTAAACATGTTTAACGCACAGGAACAAACATAAACATAACACGAATTTCACGAAATGGCATCTGTGGCTTCTGAATTGATAGAGGAAGTCACTGCACATGCGCAAAGTGACAGTCTCGAGGTTGCATGAGAGATATGCGCAGACGGTACTTACTTTCCGAATAACCTACATAGAATACTTGCAGAAGGTCTAGTGTTGTAAGGATCTTCATATTACTCCTCACTTACTGGCAGTGGTCTTTGAAATAAATCGTTTTTGACATCCTTATTTTGATGCTGTAAACAAACTTTGATGATCATCAGGCACTGCACTTGTGTATATTTTATATTTGTGTACGTTCGTGTATATGATGTATGTTCACGTATATGATGTAGGCCTAAGTTGTGTATGTCAGAAGAGTAATGAATTATTCCAATTTTCTGACTGCAGATTGTAGTATCATTACTGAATAATCGTCCATCAGCAAATGATTTCTTCAACTCAACTGTGTTACAAGAATGGACTAGGGCGACTAATGTTCGGCTCCGTTTTCTTCGAACCAAAACATTGCTGGGACACCTTATGTCAGTTGCTCGTCAAGATCCAACCGTAACCAGAAGGGTAAGTTACGTAATATAAATGTCATTAAAATTAGATGTTAATATAGTGGCTGCTATGCGTTCCGAGTATTAGCACCTCACATTTTTGTATCAGTCAACCATTGCATCTGCTACATTCAAGAACATTCAGATCTTTAATTACACTGACATGCATATTACACCATTGCAGTAATGTGAACTGTGGGTTTTGGCACATTTGCAGCAGTAAGTTGTGAAATTGCATGTGCCAGCATCATTATTTGTCATCTGTTTGTCTGCCCATCTATCCACATGTCATCATTCAAGTCCTGTTTAAGTAGGGATTCTCATATTGTTGTTGCTGAAGATGACAGTCATCTGTAATGTGATGCTGTGTCACTGGGTTTGTGATTCCCAGCATTTTAAAGGAATATGGCCCAAGAATGCTTAACCCATGAAGATGAAAGAACTACAGTTTTTGAAACTTTGAGAACTACTCAATTAACAACACGCTGTCACATCCTAAGACACCTTAATCCTCACCTCAAGTACTGTCAAATGTAGTAATTGTTTTCCAACAAGATGCAACTTATTCAGTTTAATACATTTCTGTAGGCAGCTCTACATGTTTCGGGTGTTGGCACCCATCATCAGGAGCTTGTACAACTGTAATTACAGCTTCTGGTATTGATTAACTGGATCTACTACCGTCCGTTCTCATTGTTGAGTTAGAACTCAGTTCCAACTGAAGATGGGTGTCAACACCCGAAACATGTAGAGCTGCCTACAGAAAAGTAATAAACTGCATACAGTAGCATCTTGTTGGAAAACAATTATTAAATTCGATTAACGATGCACGGACCCATGTATATAAAATACTGTCAAGTGTATTTTCATGAATCTTGATGCTGGGGGATTTTTGCTAACATATGTCAAATACACTGCAGTTTTGGTAAAATCAGGCAGAAATGACAGACACCACAAAAATATTGGTAGGCAGTTTTGTATGCGTAAGTGACTAAAACGTTTTGTACAAGAATTAGAGGTAAAAATTAAGAACACTTTTTGTTTCCAGCATAGATTTCCAGGTAATTCTTAGTTTTGGGAATGGTTAAATGAAGGGAGTATATGCACTTAACTTGTTATGCTGTTCATACCTTCATACATTCCCTAACATGTTTTATGGAGTTCAAGCCAAAGATTCTGCTCAACGTGCTGGCTAGCAGGTGGTGTAATAATTATTACCTTTATACAGCTGATTGCTAGCTTCCTGTACTGTTCCTTTGTCCATTTATATGGTAAGGTAAATGTGTCCATATGCATGCCATGAAGGCATGGAGGGGTTGTAGAGGTATAGCTCCATTTGTTTGTAACCTTGGCACAAGATGGAAGTGATTGGTCAACCCCATGCCCAGGCCACTTCACTCCCAGGGAAAGATCCCCGATAACCACTGAATAGGGGGCTGTGTGGGCCCCTTTGCCAGTCTATTGGTTTTGGAGAATAGAAAAATCTCTAGCATCTGCGAGGAGTGAATCCCAAATGGTCCAGCCTCTAGCCTAGTCACCATAGTGCTGTTCTATCTTGGCCACTCTGTTTATATGCGTGATAGCACAACTTTCTTCCTGTGTGCTGCTGTAACTGTGAATCTGTTAGGTTTGTGTTTATGGTATGCTTTTAAAATGACACATGTAGTAGCAATATCCATCACCTGATTTTGGTTATGGTGAGCCAGTCTTTTGGAAACTGTCCCTCTCTCCACCCTCTCTCCATCATGAAGTAAAATATGAAGATACTTATGTGTATTGGACGTGCATCATTGTGATAGTTGAAGAATAAGAGACCAACTTGATGTCACTAGTTATTAAGTTTTATTTCACTTCTTCTATGCTCAACATGTTTCGGACATTAATACATCCATCATCAGGAGCCT
>Ga0123354_10018089_pt1 | contig 11049 bp, 3 predicted proteins | sample TergutLab28metaG_2_FD_97872 | JGI IMG/M metagenome (GOLD analysis project Ga0123354, IMG submission 97872) | Labiotermes labralis P4 segment gut microbial communities from Petit-Saut dam, French Guiana - Lab288 P4 | ecosystem: Host-associated > Arthropoda: Insects > Digestive system > Gut ... | reverse complement strand
GACGGAATCCTTCGGTCGGGAAAACGCCTTTGATATTCTTCAACAGCAGCATGTGCATTGCCGTTGCAAAATCCATACACAAAATGCATGTCACAATATTCCACGCGGGAAAATACAAAAGGCATTCTTGCAACTCCGTGCAAACGACTAACCGTCACGCAGGCGCTATTAACACTGCATTCCAGTCTCAAGGACATTAACACTGTCGCGTGACACATCAGCTGTGCAGGTTGCAGTATTTGGAACCGCAAGAAGCCCCCACTTTTCTCTGGCTATTATCTCCGTAACCGTTCAACTTTGGATATAGGTGTTTTGGGTTATATCGGTATACTTTAACATAAGGAACACCCTTCCGAATTCTGGCACATTCCTCCTGGTACACCCTGTATAAGCAATGTAAATTAATATGTTTCTTAAGTTAAGAGAAATTTATAAATGTTTTATTTATATATATTTATAAATTTGTTTGGCGTTTTAACTAAATTTTCCAATGTAGGAATTAATATTGTTCATTTATTAGGTACGTTTTTCTTCAATTAATAAATGTTATATTTCGGTAAAAAGAATGTGTGTTTTACTTCCAACCTCTGATTATTAGTTTCACATTTTCCTAAGAGAAAGGTCCATTACATAGATGGTCACAAGGTAACGGTTTCGGACATGGACCTGTATCCGATGTACCTTAAACACACGTGTCAGTCAGAACGCTGTGCTTAGTTCCGCGTTCTTCCATACCCTTCACAGAATTTTACAACAATTGAACTGAATATGTCTTGGGGTTTGCACGACGGTTGTGTATCAGACCGTAGTTTCGGAGTTACAGCAGCGTGAAAACTGGTGGTTGCTTATCAACTGTAGCGGTAACTTCTCTTCTATGACGTTCATTCGAAATAATGGTAAACAGTTGGCATTTAGCACTGAATAATGAGACAGAAGACCGCATCGTGAATAACTTTAAGACGGGAATAGAAACATTACCGGTAACATCAGTTGGATTCTGTGAAACGTAAGCCAATTAGGTTATTTTACAGTACCCAACCTAGTTTAATGAATTTTGCGTTGTGTTGTTTAAATAAAATATACCTCAGATAATAAATCGTGTTCAATAAACTTCTAACCGACTTCAGACACAGGGAAATGCTGGACAAAATATCTGACCTACTTTTACATTTTTAAATACTGTTTATATTTGTACTTCGGCATCAAATTATGTCTAAGGTACTTGCAAGCGAACTTACTAACAAAGTTAAATGTGCACGTGTAATTGGTACCAAAAACCTGAATCATCGTTTGTATTAAATACAAAATATTTCAGAAAAATAGTAATAGCTAACTGTCACATCCGAAATAATGGGTTTGTTAAATAAGTATTACCTTTGAATTTACAGCGGGCAAAATAATAACTATGTGGTCATTGCAGAAATATCGCCTTGCGCTCCAGCCGAATGAGTCCCGACTGCAGTGTAAGTAGTGAACTTCTCACACAATTGATTAGCTTTAGGCTTCAGTGTCGTTGTGGAATTTACATCAGCAAACTGTCGGCCAGGTTCTGTATTCTTGTACAAGGCAGGTAACTTTATGTGGCAAAGAAGCATTCCATTTTCCCGCTTGGTTGGATTTCAAAAGTTTCATTTTCTAGACTAATCGGAAGAGTGGCTTTTCTTTGTGTTCGGAATGAGGTACTGCATGTCACAATGCTGCCAAAGGAACAATAAAACTCTCTTCATTTAATCAAGCATATAGTAGCTGTCAGACACGGACCAGCGGTCAGCTGAAGCTCGTAACGAAATTAACACCGGTCTGTAATGGCCTAGTGCCACAATTATTAATTGGCAAGATGTGTACATTTACAACGAAGTAATACTCGCACCTGTTAACTGGAAATTTCATGCAGTCGAAAGTGACAATGTTGTGTAACGCCTTACTCAAATATAGGCACCATGGCAGTTATTCTGAAATAGTACTGCAGTGGATGGCTTAGTTCTGTATCCATCCACTTCACGGACATATTTCTAGCTGACTTTCCTACGCATGAGCACGCAAAGTTTGGGCTATTCTACCGTGCTTAAAAATATAAAACTAGCAATTTTCTGTTTATTTTTCATGATTCAGAATCGTTATATCTAGGATTATTTCTATTAGGTTAACACGACAATTACTTGGTTACACAAAGATACCGTTTTCATTGCAAAAGATGTACAGCTTCGAATTTGGATAGATAATGAGTTATAATGAGCACTTTATTAATTTGAAAGGGGAGATTTTGTCCTCTTTAGGTAGAGTGTCTTGTACTTCACGCGCACATACATTCCAAAACTAAAAATCGAACTGTTAACCCCGAAGGACTAGCCCCCATTTAGATACACAGTTTGTCACAGATATACAAACGGACAGGGTGTTCACCATGACTCCGAGAAAACTGGTTGGGATAAAATTTCGAATAAAAAGACAAATTAATTCTTTAGCACCCTTTACTGTTTTAATTACGAGTTATTTGGACTACTGAGATTATTTAATGAATATTGGACCAACGATGATTGTAGAATTGTTGGAGAAGTAAAATAAAAATGTGTATAAATTGTAGCAAAATCACGAGTACCTGTCAAACTGGAGAGTCAGAAGGATGTGGGAATTTTAAAGTAGAGGCCGGAAGTTTGCAAATATTAACTGTCTTTTCATGTATGATTTTTGTTTCTATGGTCCAGCAGCAAATCATAGAACATACAATAGACTTTTCCTTGAATTTTCAATTGTCCATTTCCACCAGTAATGTGTGAAGGAACTGTGACTTTTAACAGACTGTGCTTGCAGTAACGTCACGTCTGGCGCCACTGTTTATCCTGATAGCAGGCTGGAAGGTGCCTTCACTGAAGTCGTCTGATCAAAATGAGCGGTACGATACAATGAAGACATGAAAGGACTGTTCCCAACCACAACTTCCTGTTCGTAGCGTGCTGTGGGATGTTCCTGTCTCTGCCCGGCTTCCTCTGTCTGTCTGTCTTTCTGTCTCTCCTGTTTGCTTGTAACCACCGTCTAAACACAGCACACAAGCCGTTGCAGATGCATCTGTGCTGCAGAGAGTTTCTACAGATCGAGGACAGCAGGAATTTTCTGTGAAGTTTCATAAGAACCCCCGGAAATAAAAACCATTAGAATTTATGAGTCGCCATAGTCACTATCTCTGTGATTCTTAGGTTACTTGACGAACTCTTTTTAGATGCGTAGTGCGTATAGCGACGGATGTCGTGGAAAATAAATCATAAACAATCACTAGAACTAAGATCTAAAATTAGGGGTGTAGACTATTTCATATTGCTCTGTTTATACAGCCCCGTACCCGCCCCCAACACACATAAGCCTATAGATAAACTTTTTTCTCGGCACATTCACTTTAGCCGAGAAGCCTAAAACGAAGATGCAAGGAAAATTTGCACGATAATATTACAACTACCTTTAGGAAGATGAAGTTAGTGGTTGCAGATGAGATTCAAGTAAATAGATATTCTTTATACTAATTTTGTAAGCTTTGTTCATGTCAGCAAATTATTGCATCTTACTTACTTACATACTCCATGGGGCAGAGTCCTTCTTGAGAAGCTAACTGGTTTGCAGCTAGTCAAGAAATTCCCCGCATTATATGGAACCCGAAAGTTCATTACCTCATTCACAAGTTCTCGCCACATGTCCCTATCCTTGGCCAGTTCGATCCAGTCCGTACCCCCACATCACACTTCCTGAAGAACCATCTTAATATTATCTTCCCATCTACGCCTGGGTATTCCAAGTGGTCTCTTTTCCTCGAGTTTCCCCACCAAAACCCTGTATACCCCTCCCCTCTCCCCATACGCGCTACATGTCCCACCTATCTCATTCTTCTCGATTTTATCACCCGAACAATATTGGATGAGGAGTACAGATGATTAAGCTTCTCATTTTGTAGTTTTTTCCACTCCCTTGTTACCTCGTCCCTCTTAGATCCAAATGTTCTCCTCAACACCATATTCTCGAACACCCTCAGACTAGGTTCCTCCCTCAATGTGAGCGACCAAGTTTCACACCCATATGAAACAACCGACAATATTATAGTTCTGTATATATTATTTAAGCTTGTCAAAACAATAAATCCCTTATTTTATATATTCTAAGTTCTAATGTGGTTTTCATGGTACCATGCTCTTCTGTGGATCGCACACAAAAGCTTTGTGTCATGCTGTTAGTATAGTACTGAAATCGTTTTGTGTTCGTTGGGTGATTGAATGTTTTGCTTGTATTCTAGCGTCCACATGCGGTTCAGTTGCAATTGACCAGAAAGAAAAACAGATCAGTTCAAAAGTGATTACTAATTAAAAATTTTGAAGTTTGACGCCACAAATATGCAGTGTGCAATAACAGCTATAAATTTGTGACAGCTTTTTCACGTTTAAAGCACCCGAAGTTCACATATTTTATGGGGATGTCGATTTAAAAAGCGCCCCGATCTGGAATATGCCCACTCCCTCCGATGTGCCACTGTTCAATATTCGATGCTAATTTTTTTTTTTCAGAATGTTATGACGACATAATAACCCGCTGCGCTCAGTGGCTGCTATCCGTAATGCTTGCGTTAGTATTAAAAACGTATTTTTGTGACATGTTGAATTTATGTTTTCCTTATGATCCTCACAGTAGGGTCCAGTTATTAGCATTAACAGTATAAACAAATTAGCATTTTTTACGGCGACGGACTGTGCCCTCTGTGGGCTTGAAAATGAAGTTTTATGTGCATATTAGATTCATGTTATGTTTCAAAGCGTTGAGTTATCTAACTCTAAAACAAAGAGACGTTCTGTTTTGCGTCGTACTGTTAGACGGCCCCTTAAAAATCACGAGCTTGAGAATCGTTGTGATTTCTAGTCCTAGATACAAAGCAGTCGAGCTGTCCTAACCCAGAAAATTTTTGTAGCTGTATGTCTCCAAGAGTTACTTTGAGAAGGATCTCCGCGGGGCAAGCAAGTAATACCGAGCAAGCTGCTTCGTCGACTTCTCTATGTATCTGCAAAAGGATGTAGGAATTTCACCTTATGTGAGCAGCTACTTTGTCCCTTGAAATTGCAACCTGCTAACTGCAAGTACATTTATTCGTATTGTACTCAGCCTTGCGTAAGACATGCCGTTTAAACACTGGTAATTATATATTTTTTACCATGTATTTCAGCTGTATTACAATGTGTCATTCCAACACATACTTTGGAAGGAAATGGGTTACCAAAATTCTCACAGGGTTTGTACATTAATGGGAAATTTTCAAAAAGGGTACATCAATATGAAATTCGGAAGTGACATTACATAGCAAACACATACGCCTAACACTACGCGTATAATTCCTGATAGTTAAATTTTCGAACACTCTATGGTTCGTTGAGCAATGCTGTTGGTAGGAAGGTAATGAATACTGAGTCAAAGAACGTAGAATGAAGTGATCGTACTTGAATGTAATATTCCGTTCTGTAATTCACAAGGAGAAACAGAAAAATTACGAGAATTAACAATCAGGGTGGTCGGATAGGATACGAACCGGACACCTTCCTGAGACAAATCAGAAAAATTACCACTTGGACAAAATTTCTCGGTTACTGACATTACGCACTTCTCGTCTTGCTCATATTCCAGTAATGAAAAATAAACAATGGATTATAATACAAATACCCACCATAGAGTATAGAATGAGTCGCCTCTGTAAAGAAAGTTTCATCCTAAACTCTAATATTTGAGATATGATTTATGTAAATTGTAATAAGGATACGTAAATTTGGTAGAGAATATAATCCTAGTTTTAAATTCATTTAGTCGAAAATATGAAGGTAATTTTCAGAATAAAATAACTTAAAGCTATCCCTGTGCGAGGTCTTTACGCCTCCAGAAGTTTGAGACTGTCAGAATTTCTAGAAAATCGCACGTGTATGTGGCAAGGTTGTCAACTCTGCGCACTGGCCGCGTTTTTCCCCCAGTAGGCACTCCTGGTACTCATTTTTGTTAGAGGCTGTGTCGACCCCAGTGCCATAGTGCGGTCGGAAAGATTAAGTCATTAAATAATCCTAGTGAATCCATCGGGAATTGAACCTCCGACCTTCCGGCTTGTAGCATAATGCCTCAACCAAATGCGCTACCCCATTGTTCAGAAGTACCTTGAAATATCTGTGATAAAATTGGTATTATGTGAGGATACGTTAACCAGTTTAATCAGTCCACTAGATTGCGATATTTGTAGTTTCTTCTGTTTCTAAGGTCCTAGACTGTGTCCGGGATAATCTGGATTTCACGGAAGTAGAGACGAAGTAGGGTAAACTTTTGTAAGATTTCTGTGGGACTTAGCAAATTCTCTCAAGCTAAGTTTATCCTGCTACAGATTTAAGCAGGAGGCAGGAGGTGTAATGCCGCCTATCGACAAAGCTTTTCCAAGTATTGGAAAGGCGTTGCACTGATAAAATCCGACTTTCCTTCAAATTGTTTATATTTTCCGCAACACATTGCAAAATATTTTGCTATAACGTCCTGTACGATTGTCTCCGTATAAATTAATTTTCTTTCCTGATATAATATCTGTAAAACATTCAGCATTTCCACTCTTAAGCCCACAAATCGTTTTGGCGAGGCAGTGGCCCCTCTTGTTTTATTTTTTTTTTTAGTAAGGTACCCGATGTGAATCTGGCTGTTCTTAATACAGAGAATTTTATCACTTTCTTCAATGTATATAGACAATACCGCTGTAATGGCTAGGTCATAACATATTCCGTAAAATCCTTTTCTAAGCCCACCCACGATTATCTTCCGACGCTACAAGGCTCTTCAGTTGAACGAGAATAGTTAAATGCTCTTAGTATGAACAAACCATTACCATGCTTTTCAAACGCGTAATTTATTCAAGGTTTCTTATCTCGCGATCCCCTTCCGAAGTCATTGAACGTTTTGACTCTCTTCGTTTGATACAGCTTCTTCTAATAAGCACAGCACAATAAACCAATTTTCGTGCTGTCCAATACGGTATGCGGTGAACTGTTCTTAGAATTGTACATATTTTACATTTAAGTCTATTTTTGCATATCAAATTATAAATTCTAAACTAATTTCCATATATTTGATAACATAACGTTAAAATTAAAAAAAAAACTAATATCTTCCCGCACGAGGACTACATCTATAAAACCCATAATTATTTTCCTTACCAAGCTTTCTCTTAATTTTAAAATAAAACATGATGTATACTGTACGATTTACAAAGAAGTTGTATAGACTGCTTTGGACAACCCTAACTTCCATGATAGCATATCTTGTACGAATACGAGTCAGACGTGACATTACTGCCGTATTGCGTCATTTTGCATATATACTATTTCTTTATCGTCTCAAACGGGCCCTATATCATAAGAACGGTCGTGCTTCCTATGCCAACCTGTAAGCCTCTCTTGCACATGAACTTTACAATATTCTGGGTACGAAACACTCTACAGACGATGGAACGGATTCTGTTTAAAATTTGTTATAAAGAAGATGGATCGCGTGAAATTGGATTGTAGCAGGTGAAGTCAATTACAAGTGGGTAACCGCAGAGATTTTGACTCTGACCGTCAGTTCAGTATGGCACAGAGAACCCGACGACTGTGCTGTCAAGCTCCGTTATCTTCATCTTCTGTGACAAAACTCGTTCCGAGGCCCGAGTTTAAATCCATATCTATTACTTGCATTCTGTCTGTGTAATCCAGTCGACAAATTTCTAAAAGCTTTAAGTTCACAGTATGGCACGGAAAAATGAGGGTTATGTTAGTGTACTGTGGCAGGTATGTGGTAAACAAGACATTCATTATGCGTATGATGTAACATTGAGATGCGTTATTGCAGCCATTGTGACAGTGGACAAGCAATAAGCATTACATATTCTGAATGTGTGTTTGTAGCCTTAGTTATCCAGCATGTTTTGCGCATGCGCCATATTGTCATTTGGGACCTGTCCGGCTGTACAATATTTTTCCAAATTATCTCAAACGGTATGATTTTCTAATAAAAATGTTATTGAACGTAAAATGAGTGTTTTGATTTTCTCTGCAACTTTGAAACATTTCTCATTCCAAGAAGAATTAAGCGAGCTATGATCAGAAATGTATATTGGTAAAGTATGTTAAATACTCGTTATTCGTCTCACGTTTTAATGAAATTGAATTTTCTTGACAGATTTTCGAAAAATACTCAAATATAAGATTTCATGAAAATCCGTTTAATGGGAGCCGAGATGTTCCATGGGGACGGATGGACAGACAGACAGACATACATGACGAAGCTGACACCAGCTTTTCGCAGATTTGCGAAAGAACCAAAATGGGCTGGAAGAATATTACACAACATCAAGGAACTTCGTAATGTGCACTTCTGTCTAATATTGTAGAATGAATATTTCATTCACAGAACAAAATTTATTGAAGTGCTCATTGTGTTGCGTAAACCAGTGAGCTACACTTATAAAGTGTAAATTTGGTCCCATTTCATTGGCAAAACTAACAAATGCCGATAAATTAAAAAAAAATTGCCAGTCAACAGGAACATACTATGGTACGAGCGGTCATTTAAACCTAGCCAAAGAGTCAGTAATCTAAGAATAATTAAAGTAATTATGACTATGTTTTAATATAAAAGGCGTCGAAAGCGACCAGACTAGCTACGGAGGCCCGCCCATTCTCCTATTGCTCTTTTCCTGAAGAGAAATGTGCCAAGGAGTGAAACTAAACATTTACATCCCTCTACAGCCAAAGTTAAGAAAGAATGCCGCTGTAACATTACTTACCGATATATCCTCTAATGTGCAAATTGGAACATTACGTTATTAACACGAAATGAAAGCAAACTGTACTACAGTAGTGTTATAGTTGTTGGCTTGTACACTCAATGTAACAGGTAGAAGACTAAAATTAATCTGAATGGTTCTATAAAAATTCTTTTTATAGCTCACAAGGAATATAATTTGCTTCCATTAGAAAGAAGACGGGTTAATTTTATATAAGGAAATAATCTCCGTTGACCAGAATCCTTCCTGCGAGGCTAGCCAGTCAATAAATTCCCGGGATTATGGAAGAGAAGGTTCAATACATCTTTCACAGGAGCCCGACATTGGTCTGTGTCCTGAGCCAGATTAGTCCAACCATGTCCTTTCAACTGATTTTTTTTTAAATTTCCAATTTAATATTAATGCTTAGAGAAATAATAGGGGTTTATTGCGTGAAAAATTCGAAACAGATGTACACTGTGTTAAAACGTTCTAAAATTTTAGTTAATATTTATTATTACACCAACAAATGCACATATAATTAGTATAAAATTATATTATAATTGCTCCAATATAGTTTTGTATTAATGACATGTGCATTTGTTGTGTAATAATAAATATTAATCAGTAGAAATGCACGGTATGAACATAACAGAATAATCTAAGATTTAAGTGTTAAATATCTCTTTGCATACACTGAGCACTAGGATTTAAAGTGCTAATATGTCATTGTGTGCGATTACTAATTCTTTCACTGATATCGATATGAACAATAAAATAACTGCGTATAATTTCAAAACATTTGTCTATAGTGAAGATAGTGAAGTGGTGGTGAAGATAACTCTTTAGAAATCATTTATGTTAATCTTTATGGACAAACTACGACGTAATTTCACTGTATTGAAGCAAACGTTTTCACACAACTTATAGAATTATTGTCCGTCCGCCGTCTGAGGAGTTCAGAACATTCAGCTTCTTCAGTAGGGAAGTCGCGATTTTTTTCGCCTTCGGGATTCAATAGGTGTACTTTACTTTTTGTGTGCTTTACTGTACAGGTAAAATTAGTTTTGTACGCAAGGTGTTTTACCACTTAGGTGAGCAAAGATATGGGTAATCTCAGGAATAAAGGAGACTTGGTGTTGCTTGCATACGGTGAAGAAGAGGGTAAATTAGAGGGTATTATGCACTATGCATTTATGTGGCCAACCTCGTGATGTTTATCTTGTAATTTTCTGCGAAATTAACTCTCGGTGGGAGGCATTTCTCATGTTTTTACATGTTGTGCTGTAGGGAAATGGAGGCACAGTAATTCTAGACCCCTGAGAGAATATGTAGAGGAAATACGTGGGCTTATAGAGAGACACTTTCGGCTGGCGTTGCTGATTTACTAGTTGACAAGGAAGGGAACGCGAGTCTGGATATTGGAGTTGTGGGATGGGGCACCATGTATGTCTTCAAGTTGCTCATTTAATCCGGACCGTCGTAAGATCAACGTATGCAAATGCCAGGATTGGTTCGTAGCTGCCACTGACTGGTTCACTAGTGCCTAATGCAGGACGCTTCAAGTGTAGTTAGGAAATGGTTTAGTCAGACATAATTATTGCAGATGTCTGCTACTGGCATGTCGGAAAATCTTCGGACAATTTTGTTAGTTGCACTTAAGAAAAATTCTCATCTTCTGTCCTAGATGGATGACGGGAATCGTAAGTACTGTTTTTGTTAACCATTTGCCCTTCTAAGGGGTGAAGTATGAAGGGCTCACTAAAAGTATCTTGTATTAATATACTGTGTGTCTGTGCTTCATACCTTTTTCCTATTGGATAAACATGAGTGTGGGTATTTTGCAGAGTGTCAGATTAAATTATATATTTTTAATAGTCAAATGTAAGTACTTCCTTCTATTTCAGGGGTTCTCAGACTTCTTTTCTGGCTTACCACAAAATGAAATTAAATAATTTAGAGTTATGGCCAATAGTTTTTTGTTACTGAAATAAGAAACGTGAAATTGCGAAGACTGCCTTACAGCGGGGGTGAGACGTACAATGTTGCCAGCAATGCTGTGTTTTAGCAAATACAGGGTGTCCCAGGAGGAAAGGACCTAACTTCGGGAGAGTGTTCCTTAGGTCAAACTATAACGATATAACCCAAAACACCTACATCCAAAGTTCAATGGTTACGGAGATATCGGCCAGAGAAGTTTGAAACTTTGACAGCTATTACTCACTTATTGATTACCAAATACATATTGAAACTGGCAG
>Ga0123354_10018088_pt1 | contig 11049 bp, 13 predicted proteins | sample TergutLab28metaG_2_FD_97872 | JGI IMG/M metagenome (GOLD analysis project Ga0123354, IMG submission 97872) | Labiotermes labralis P4 segment gut microbial communities from Petit-Saut dam, French Guiana - Lab288 P4 | ecosystem: Host-associated > Arthropoda: Insects > Digestive system > Gut ... | reverse complement strand
TGACAAAGTCGAATTTCCGGGCGACTAATAGTCGCCCCTACAGGACAATGGCGGATTTCAGCCTTTCGTAGGGGCGGCTACCAGCCGCCCGGCTCAAATAAACCATTTGTCAACAGGCCCTCTTGTTTCCAGACTGATTTCCGCGCGACAAACGCATGAAAATATTAAACGCACAATAAGCAGATGATGGTTGTAGGGGCGCACTGTGTGCGCCCGCAAGAGCGTACAATTTGCTGGTTGCTGGTAAACATTTTTATGGATCGTCGGCCTCGGGCGCACAGAGTGCGCCCCTACTATTACATCCTCATTAATACATGACACTTGGATAAACTTCTGTCAGCTTAGTAACACATACCACAGCATTTGCGAAGCGTCAAATTTTAGCGAGAATGGGCTCGTAGGGGCGCACGGTGTGCGCCCGCAAGAGCCATACAATTTGCTGGTAAACATTTTGTGGATCGCTGGCCTCGGGCACGCACTGTGCGCCCCTACGAGAACCGTGTTGCGCTAAAATACAATCATGCGTTTGTCGTGCTGATTTCCGCCAGCACCTCCGGCAGATTGTATTCCGTGATCTCGCGCAGGCCGAGCTGGGCGCAGGCGTCCGCTATTAGGTCGGGCTCGATGCCGTATATGTACGATATGTCTTCCTGGGTGTATATAAAGGGCGAGCCCTTGTCCAGCTCCCGCCGGTACATGCTGCAAACTTCGCTGGAACCCTGCGTCATTATGATGAAAAAATTGGCTTTGGTTATCTTTTTAAGATTATTCAGTTTCATGATGTTCACTGTTTCGCTCGGTTTAATGCGCAGCGCCCGGGATGTCTGCTCTACGGACAGGCAGCCGTGGCTGGTTTTCAGCATCAAGTCGATTTCCCGGATAGCCGGCGCGATTTTGGCGTAATAATGCTCCAGATAGCTGGACGAATTCATTTGCAACCCCCCGAATGTGTTTTGTTTATTAGACCTGTCCTGGAATCGGGCGATGCCGTATTTGCGCGACAATTTTTCGTCAGGCGAGGAAGCGCCGACGACGCGTACTTACCAGCTTGTACGCTAGGAGGCGCTGACGAAGTCTGGCGGAAAATTGGCCGCAAAGACGGTATCGAACGGTTCCAGGTCAGGTCTATTGTACCGAAAAATCCCCGATGAATCTATATGTAATTTATGGTTTGAAATGAGGGAGTGAAAGTGATAAAAGGTTACATAATATAGCAAGAGGATGAATTCTTTGAACGAGATTCAGCGTTACTTCAAATACAGGCAGGGCCTCATCGACCAGTACGTCAAGGGCGACATGACGAAGTCCGAATATCTGGGCAGGAACCTGGACGCCGTGCTTTCGCTTAACATTCAGCCTTTCAAAAATATAGACACGGTCGAGAAAGGGCTTTTTAATTACCAATATTTTAACGCGATGGCAAAAGATGCCAAAAACTACGATGAGGACCTGATGGCGGAGTATTATCGGAAAAAGGACAGGTCAACCATCGCGGTCTTGCGGCTTTTGGACTATAAGGACGTTACCTCGTACTATATCCGCGCGCGGTCGCGGATTTTGCAGGGCAAGCTTATAGAAATAGTCATCGAGGACTGGCAGATGATCCTGCACACCACGAGCGAGCTGATTCTGAAGCTTTTGCGCGATGAGGGCGTGTTTACCGGCGACACGAGAACGTCGCTTATCGACGGTTATATAAATCAAAAGTATTAATCGACCAATCCTGTATAAAATTACGAGACATATATAGCCCGATTATGCGCACAATAATAGCACGCTAATCAAACGATTAGCCAGGCCGGATCGGGCCGGAAACGGCATGACGGCCGGCGCCATTCCAAAAGATTGGCGCAATATTTTACCGCTGTCAAAGCGAGGGAGGGTGCAAGCGATGTCGTCGAACAACAGGAAGGCTGTTCCCGAGGCCAGAGCCGCCCTTGAACAGTTCAAATATGAGGTCGCCAACGAGATCGGCGTACCTCTGAAAAACGGCTATAATGGGGATTTAACGTCATACCAGAACGGTTCCGTGGGCGGATATATGGTCAAAAAGATGATCGAGGCCCAGGAAAAAGCGATGGCTGGCAAGTAAAAAGACACGAAACTGTAAACTAAGCCTTATTTAACAGAGACATAAATTAAATAAGACATAGAGATAAGACGCGTCTTATATTACAGCGAACCCATACAAGCGACAGGCGAATAGGAAATTTATTTACAGGGGCAGACGACATGTCTGCCCCTTATTTATGACCAGCCAGCAGCCTTTTTTCCGCATACGGGAACAGGGTGTACGTGATATCAGGATATGTAAGGTTTGGCGGCAGCGCGTCAAACAGTCCGATCCTCTCCATCTCGTATTCGGGGAGGCCGCCGAGAAGGTGAACCCTGGCCAGGAAAACGGCCCCGTTGGCCCAGGTGATGTTCCGTGTCTCGTGCGGCTCGTCGCAGGCCCAGTAGTCGCACAGCGGCTCGATGTCGAACTCCAGCGCGCCGGTTTCCTCGTAGAGCTCCCGCCGGGCGGCCTCAAGCGGCGTCTCGCCGGACTCAATGTGCCCGCCGGAAGTCTCCCAGGTTTCGCGCTTCTTGTGCTTGCAGAGGATCCACTTGCCATCATAGACGGCGAAAATGACGACGTATTTGTAATCGCCCAGGAAGCCTATGTCGTAGCGGGTACATTTCATCTTGAAATCAAGTCCTTTCGTATTGTATGTTCAAGTTGGAATCAATTTGGATGTGTTGACAAATGGCAGATTTGAAGCGGGCGGCTGATAGCCGCCCCTACGAAAGGCCGAAGTCCGCATTGTCCTTGTAGGGGCGACTATTAGTCGCCCGGAAGTCCGATTTTGTCAACAGGTTCAATTTGTCAATCCCTTATTCGGTTTGCCATTTTTTTCATCCTTCAAGCACAGTATGTAGTCCGCGCTGACATTATAATATTTGCACAATTTGATGAGGTGCTCGATGGGCAGCGGTTGAATACCAAGTTCATATCTTGAGTAAACTCTTTGGTTTGTCCCCAATATTTCGGCAATATCCTTTTGGGTTAAGTCCCGGTCTTGCCTTAATTCTCGAATCATATCATTATAACGTTTCATAACGTACCTCCATTCGGTAGTTATTATAGTTTACAACCTAATGAGGGTATTGACTTTACAACGTAAAAGTAGTAGGATGTTTTAGGGTGATTATTGTGGATATTAAGTGCGAATATGAATATTGCATTTACAACAGAGGCGGCTTCGTATGTATGCTGAAAGAAATACGCGTGAACTGCATAGGGATGTGCGATAAATTCATGACCGTGGTGATTCAGGACGATAAGCTGGAGGAAATGAAGCAAAAACAGATGCGGGAAGTTACATGCAAGCATGGAAGAGAAATATGAACGCAGGGCGGCGGCACAGCGGCGGCAAGCCAAGCTGTAAATAAATGCAAAACCGCAAAATTATGATTTGGCGAGGCGGTTGCAGAAAACGGGCGGCCTGACGCCGCCCCTTCGCTGACATCCTGCCTTCATAACAACAACTTGCCCGTGATCGTAGGGGCGGCGTTAGGCCGCCCGCTTTTCAAAAGCCCCACCGTCAAACCTCAATTTGGCGGAAGAAACAAACACATGGACACGGATTTAACGGATTTCGCGGATTAACACAGATTAAGTCAGATTACAAAATCCGTGAAAATCCGTTAAATCCGTGTCCAGATATTTTATCTTTTACTCCTTAAACTAGAACTTATATGGGCGGTTCGTTACTATAAATTATTACCGATCTTTACCTCTCCCCCGACCATAGCGAACCGCACGTTAAACTCCCCGTCAATGCCGATTATATCGGCGTTTTTGCCGGCCGCTATGCTTCCGGTCATGTCATACATCCCCAGCGCCTTCGCCGGGTTGACGGAAGCCATGCGCACGGCGTCCCCAAGCGGCGCGCCCAGCGTTTGGCATATATTCTTCACGGCCCTGATTATCGTCAGCGTGCTCCCGGCCAGCGCGCCCTCCTGCGTCCGGGCGACCCCGCCCTTCACCGTCACCTTTTCGCTCCCGAGGCCGTATTCCCCGTCCCCAAGCCCGGCGGCGGCCATGGAATCCGTTATCAAAATGACCTTGTCCGGCCCCTTCGCGGCCAGCAATATTTTTATCGCAGCGGGGTGCACATGGATGAAGTCGCAGATCAGCTCCGCGTAAATGCCCGGCTCGCTCAGGACTGCCCCGACCATGCCCGGTTCCCGGTGGTTCAGGGGGCTCATGGCGTTGTACGTATGGATGGCGGCGCTCCCGCCCGCGGCAATGCCAGCCATGGCCTGGTCATAGGTAGCGGCGGTGTGGCCGAGCCTGACGCTGACCCCGGCCTGCCGCAGCATTTTTATCGTCTCCAGCGCGTTTGGCAGCTCCGGGGCTATGGCGACGGAAGTTATCGCGCCGCCGCCGAAGCCGAGCATCTCCGATATTTCTTTCACCGTAAAATCCGGCCTCAGCAGCGCCTCCGCGTGCGCGCCTCTGTATTCGCGGCTGATATACGGCCCCTCGACGAAAGCGCCGATGACCCGCGCCCCGTCCGCGCCGCGCGCGCGGGCCTCGCGGACGCTTGATACGGCGTCCCGGGTGCGCGCGGGCGTGTCGGTCGCCGTCGTCGGGCAAAAGGACGTGACGCCCCCCGCGAGCTTGTGCAGGGACAGGCCGTTCACGGCCTCATATGTGCCTTGCATGATGTCGAAACCGTTCCCGCCGTGGGTGTGGATGTCGATGAAGCCCGGCAGTACGGTCAGGCCGGTGAGATCGATCACGCCGGCGGTTTGCGCGGGCGCGGTTTGCGCGGATTCCGCGCCGGAAAAATCGGAACGGGAATCGCAACGGCCCACGGAAGCGATTTTCCCGGCCTCGACGCCGATAAGCGCCCCGTCAAGGCGTTCTTCGCCTGTATAGCAGGCGGCGGTCTTTATGTAAAACATACGTATCGCCTCATAAACAGATTTTCTTCCGTAATTTAATCAATCGGGCCGGGGATTTTTATCTAAGCTCTCCTCACGGATTCAGGGATGTAGTAGCTATCTTCTAGGTTAGTAGGCATTTCACAACATTTTACGACCTAGGCGCGTTTTGATCTACGCCGCCCATATCCCCGAAGTTTTCCCAGCCTGCGCCAGGTTGCTGAGTATCGGGAACTAGCCTCTTGATCTGTTCCCGTGGAATCCGCAATTCAGGATTTCCGTCTGCTGCAAGTAAAAGATTTCCATATCCGTCACTTCCTTTGATAAAACCATGGTAAAGATATGGAAAGTCTTTAACCACCACGTAGACTTGAAATTTATCATCCCTGTACCAACCGCGGTACTCATTCACTTGCTCATCCCATCTGATGTCAGCCCGGACATCCACAAGGACATATTGAATGTCTCGCTTCGGGATATGCAATTTTTGCGTTGCATATCCTGGCTGCATGTACTCAATGAAAAGATCTCCTTCGGAGCCATACTCTAACAGCTTTCCATGATGAACAAGCGGGAACGCTTCTGAAATAATATAAATCGTTTGTCCCGGTTCCGCCAAAATGTTCACGACGACTACCTCCTTTCATCATTACTAAAAATGTTTTGCATTTTCGGCTAAAATATATCATTATCTACATAATATGTCAACTTTCTATCGTCAATACTGGAGCCTGGAACCTGGAGCCTGGAAAGTGCAAAAACACCGAAATTCCGCGGGTTTTGCCTTTTCCAGGCTCCAGGCTCTGGGTTCCAGCCTCCAGGTTCATTCGTTGCAGTCCACCAGAATATCCTTCATGTCCGCCTCTATGAGTATCAGGTCGTCCCCGATCTGCTTCACCGCGTCCCAGAGCACCTTGTACTCCTGCTCCCTGCCGAAGAGGCCGAAAATCTTCCCCGGCCCGGGGATGATCAGCGCCGTGATCTTCCCGCACTCGCAGTCTATCTCCACGTCGCAGATAAATCCCAGCCGGCAGCCGTCCTTGATATTTATTACCTCTTTTTGGCGCAGTTCGTAAATTCTTGACATATTATCAATCCTTGTAAAGTACGGTTATATAGATTTATGACAAAACGCACGTACTATATTACAGGGTATGCCCGAAATTTCTACAAAAATATATCGGACGCCGTCCGACGGGCCGATAAAAGTGACATGTACAGCCGCCCGAATTGCCGTCACCATAGGAATTTCGCGGCGGTATGCCTGCCCCGGGGACGCGGTATGCCGCCTCCGGCAGGTTTTCCGTGCTTGCTTTATACGGTTTTATGGTCTATATTACAATGAATAAAAATCTGCAATCCCTTTTTTGGATACAGGTCTGATATACGAGGTTTTTTTATGCCCTCAATTTTCACCACAATGGTCAAAAACCTGGCTTCGCTCTTCATAATCATGGCCGTGGGATACCTTTGCCGGAAGATAAAAGTCATCGACGACCGGGTCAGTTCGGGGCTTTCCAGGCTTTTGCTGTGGGTGGCGCTGCCGTGTACGTCGTTTATGTCTTTGCAGCGCGAATTTTCCTATACCCTTCTTCGCGAAAGTGTGATAACATTGTTCGCGGCGTTTGCGATTTTTCTTTTCGGGACGCTTTTGGGGATAATTTTTGTAAAACTGACAAAATCAGGGCCGAGCGAAGGCAGCGTCTGGAAGTTCGGCCTGACGTTCCCGAACGTGGGCTACGCCGGGTTCCCCATTATGATGGCGGTCTACGGCCAGTCCGGGATGATATACACGTCCATGGTGAACGCGGCGTTCAATATGCTGGTTTATTCGCTGGGAATAGCGCTGTATGCTGGAGCCGGGAGCCCAGAGCCTGGAGTCCGGAAAGAGCAAAGAGCACGGCGCGGCGGTTTGTCACGGTTTCCGGGTTCCAGGTTCCGGGCTCTGGCCCCCAGTAGGGAAGCCGTGCTGCGTATTGCGCTTAATCCGGCGCTTATCGCCACGGTGCTGGGATTTGTCTTTTTCGTGTGCTCGCTGAAGCCGCCGGAGGTCGTCGGAGACAGCCTCAACTTCCTGGCGAACCTGACCACGCCGCTGTCCATGATAATCGTCGGCGCGATCCTGGCGAAAATCGACATACGAAAGGCATTCACGGACATCAGGATTTACTTTATATCCCTAATCAAGCTCGCGGTCATACCGCTGGCGGCTTTCGCGGTGTTGCGCCTGTTCGTGAAAAACCCGGTGATGCTGGGCGTGCTTACATATCTGGCGGCCATGCCCGTGGGTTCCATCACGGCGATAATGGCTGAGGAGCGGGGCGGCAATTCCGAGGCCGCGTCCAAGGCCGTGTTTGTATCGACACTGCTGTGCATGGTCACGATCCCGCTGATTTCGATGGTGATACAAAGATGAAAAACGATGAAAGCAGTCTATTTATCCAGTCTCCAGTAAGAGGGTGTTGCCTTGGAAGATAAAAGCGCGGCGATCAGGAGCAGAAAGCTCACCTTTACGGAGCTGCTCTCCCTGGCTTTTGAGGTGTACAGGAAAAAATTCAAGTTTCTGGCCCTGGCGGGGCTGGCGGTTTTCATACCCATGTCGCTCCTGATGATGCTTATTTACACCCCGGACTATTACCTGACTTTTGATTCGAACGGGCTTTTGTCGGTGACCGATTGGCGCGGCTTCGCCATGTCGTGCCTGCTGATCCTGGCCGTGAACGCCGCCTTTACGCCGCTTTTCGTCAGCGTGGCCACCCACGTCTGCAAACGGCACGTGGAGGGCGCGCCCTGCGGCGCGGTAGGCATGATGGAGGCGTCCCTTTCCAAATGGGGCAAGCTGGCCGTCACCGCGGCGCTCTATTATGCGCTTACGGCTATCGGGTCGCTCTTTTTCCTGCTTCCGGGCGTTTATTTCGCGGTTTCCTGCGCTTTTTACGCCAACCATATGTCCGACAGCCGCTCCTGGGGCGTTAGGGCGTTGATGGAGAGCTACGCGTACGTCAGGGAGAACTGGTTTCGGACATTGGGGTTCCTCGTCGTAATCAACGTGATCACGACCGTCGCGGTCGTGCTGGTTCAGAATTTTTTGCTGTATAGTTTGCTCGGCGACAGCGCGGCGGCGTATGTCATTGAGTCGGTACTTTCCGAATTTGTAAGCATGTTCTTCACCATCGCGACGGCGCTGTGGTTTTTGAACAGGCGCTATTTGCTGGACAGCAGATAAAAAACTTTGTACTTGCGGGAGGCCAGGCTAAATTGAGAAGGAAAAATACGCGGCAAAACGACGGCGAGGAAACGGTTTTGAAGCCGCTTCCGTGGATATGGACGTTTATCCGGCCATTCAGGCCCCGCCTGATCCTCGGTTACGCGCTTGTGACGATACAGCTCGGCTGCATTATGATCAGCCCGTATGTCACCGCGCTTATCGTCGGGGAAGTCATGCAGAACGGCATCCGGGACAAGTTCCCAATGTATATCGGGCTGCTGGTCGGCGCGACGCTTTTGCGGGCGATCGCGCGGTATTTCATGCTCATGATTTTTGAGACCACCTCCCAGCGCATAATCCTGAACTTCCGGCGAACGGTCTACCAGCGCGTCCAGGATCAGAACTACGGCTTTTTCGACAAGACGAGGGTAGGGGAGATCATGTCCCGCATGACCGGCGACACCGAGGCCATCAGGGGCTTCCTGTCCTTCGACATCGAGGCCGTGTTCGAGAACGTCATGATGTTCGTCGTGTCGCTGGTCATTATCTTCACGATAGATTGGCGCATGTCCATCTTCATGCTGGTCGTTCTGCCGGTGACGCTTTTGTGCGCGTACAGGCAGTCCAAGGAGATAAAGCCGCTGTTTTCCGGCATCCGCGAGCAGTTCGCCAGGCTCAACTCCATCTGCGAGGAGAACATCGGCGGCAACCGCGTGGTCAAGGCCTTCACGAAAGAGGACTACGAGATAGAGAAGTTCAGCAAAGAGAACCAGGCCTTCTACAACGCCAACGTGGCCTCGTCCTTCGTGTGGGCGAAGTATCTGCCGGTTCTCGAGTTCTGCGCCGGGTTTTTAAGCGTCATTTCCATCCTCGTGGGCGGCGTCATGGTCATATGGGGCAAGCTGGAGCTGTGGAAGATGATCGCCATCAACGGATATCTGTGGATGATAAACAATCCGCTGCGCCAGTTCGGCTGGCTGGTCAACGACACGCAGAACTTCCTCGCGTCGCTGGAGAAGGTCGCGGAGATGATGCGGCGGCGCATATACATTTTCAGCCCCAAGGACGCCGTCGCGCCGAACGTCAGGATCAGGGGCGGCGTGGAATTCAGGAACGTGGATTTCAGGTACGACAAAAATAACCCGTCGGCTCCGCTGGCCCTGAAAAACGTCAGCTTTTCCGCCCGTCCGGGCGACACCGTGGGCATAGTCGGCGCGACGGGCTCCGGAAAGACTACTTTGGTCAACCTGATTTCCAGGTATTACGACGTGTCCTCCGGCGAGGTGCTGGTGGACGGCGTGAACGTGAAGGACTACGACCTCCGCAGCCTTCGCAAGGGCATCGCCGCAGCGGCGCAGGACGTGTTCCTCTTCTCCGACACGGTGGAAGGCAACATCGCCTACGGCGACCCGGACGCGCCCATGGAGAAGGTGCTGGACGCGGCGAGAACCGCCGACGCGGACGGCTTTATCGTCCAGATGGAGAGCGGCTACGACACCATCGTGGGCGAGCGGGGCGTGGGCCTCTCCGGCGGGCAGAAGCAGCGCCTGTCCCTGGCGCGGGCCATCACCGCCGACCCGTCGATCTTGATCCTGGACGACACCACCTCCGCCGTGGACATGGAGACGGAACACACGATACAAATGGCGCTGAAGGAGAAATATTCGGACAGGACGAAGTTCATCATCGCGCACAGGATATCGTCGGTGCGGGCCGCGAACCTGATACTCGTGCTGGAAAACGGGGAGATCATCGAGAGCGGCACGCACGAGGAACTGGTGAAGAGGAAGGGGACGTATTACGGGCTGTTTTTGGATCAGTACGGGGAGTTTGTGAATGAGACGTTTGAAGGCGCTTGAAAACAAGAAGGAAAACTAGGAGTTGCTTATTGTGATGTATAAATGTTTATGTTGCTGTTACTATAGTTCAAGGAACTAAGGTATATGGAGGATTAGGAAAGAAAGAAGAGCGAGTATGGATGAAACGCCGCACAGAAAGAATATGAGGTTGCAGGGATATGATTACAGTCAGAATGGCGCGTATTTCATCACGATATGCGTAGACGGCAAGCAAAAGATTCTGGGACGCGTCGTAGGGGACGCCGCCCACGGCGTCCTGGATATGCAATTATCTGATGTTGGCGAAATGGTAAAGCGCTACATTCAAAATATACCTCAGCATAATGGCGTAATATTGGATAATTTTGTTATTATGCCAAACCATATACATTTATTGATTCGCATTGAAGGGATGTCAAAAGCGACGAAAAATGCAGGGGTACCAAGGGCTGCGGAAAATGACGGGACGCCGAGGGCGGCGTCCCCTACGACGGCGGCGATGACGGCCTCAATTCCGCGGGTCATCAACGCGTTGAAAGGGCTGACATCCAAGAAATATGGTAAATCCATCTGGCAGCGTTCCTACCACGACCGTATCATCCGAAATGAAGCCGAGTATCTGAAAATATGGCGATACATAGACGAAAACCCGCAAAAATGGGCGGAAGACCGTTATTACAACTGAAGCGGCACAAGGTTTTTTCAGGTTCCAGGCTCTTAATATCCAGTCTCCAGTAAGGACAGGTGATTCCAACGGCCAGAAACAAATTCGACGTAGACGAAACGCTCGAGAAGGACGCCGAGTTCAATTTTCAGCACATCAAGCGGCTCGGCAAGTACGTCAAGCCCTACAAAAACGACCTTCTCAAAATTTTCGGCGTGACCCTCACGGGCAGCGTCCTGAGCCTCGTCGGCCCGTATGTGACCAAGCTCGCCATCGATAACGCCCTGCCGCCGGCGCACAGCAACATCCCGCTGATCATCGGCCTCGCGGGCGCGCTTTTGGTCTGCACGTTCCTGAACGCCATGCTGGTGCGCGTCCGGGTCAAGCGCATGTCCAAGATCGGCCAG
>Ga0123354_10018085_pt1 | contig 11050 bp, 10 predicted proteins | sample TergutLab28metaG_2_FD_97872 | JGI IMG/M metagenome (GOLD analysis project Ga0123354, IMG submission 97872) | Labiotermes labralis P4 segment gut microbial communities from Petit-Saut dam, French Guiana - Lab288 P4 | ecosystem: Host-associated > Arthropoda: Insects > Digestive system > Gut ... | reverse complement strand
GCAAAAATATCGAACTCGGAATTCAGCATGGTTGGCAGCGACAGCCAGACTGGTGCCCGCTAGGAGAAGATATCTCTTTTATTAAGTCTCGGTTTTTAAACGCTTTCTTCCCGCTCACTTTGCGCTTCCGTTCTCGTCCCGGCAACCCACCTACTAAATTCGTAGTCGTCTCATTCACGCGACGCGAGTCTATATCCAGAGGGTTTTCGTCAGATTATCTGCCAATGTCTGTCAAGATATCGCCTCCGGTGCGCAAAGTCCCTCGCCCCAGTTCCTTGGCACCACTCCAGAAAATCGATCTAACTACGAGCCATAGCCCTGCCAAAACTACCGATCCCGTAGCCCCGCTGAAGGAAGAGCGGAACCGCGTAGAAAGGTCCTGTGCCGTTGTTCTTGCCGTGACCCGCCTGGCGAAGGTAGTACTGCACGAGAGGGTCAATAAACATAAAACTTACGGCAGGGAAGATGACGAGGCTATTTTATATTACCATGCCGAAAGGCGCCGAATTTATAAGACTACCTTTGTAGGCGTCTCGCTACTTTTGAATTCGACTGGCATGCCCGTCATTTTCAAGATCTGTATCCTTATATTTTTAATCGTCCGCTTCTCGACGGGCAGTTAGTAAACTTTATCGAACAATTGTTCACTGGATATTGACGGATTAATAAACGTTCTCACACAACGGACCAGTGGTCTACCCTGTTACTGTGGCGATAACAAATTGCAATATATCAAACCTGTAGTATCGCCCACGAATGTGGAGGATTTAAATGTATCCATATTTTTCGGAGGAAAGGCGAATACGCATATCCCCGCTTCCCAATTGTCGGAAGAACCCAGTTCTATGGGTCACGCCATCTCGGCCGTGAATATGACGATCGTATTATTCGGAAACAGATCAGTCGAAGCGGTACTGAACAACGACACGTAAAAGTGTTTTGGATCTTCTTACATATTTCACGCTCGATGCCAGGTACAGGAATCAGAATCCATCGAATAAAATCTCCAACGGACCAGATGCTGTAAATTGCCGCTTTTGACGCCTTGTCCAATATTTTATCTATCTTATAGACGGTACGTCTCGTGAGAGGAACCTGGGTCAGTTCCTCCAGATAGAACTGGCCGTTTATAGGCGTCCTGTTTAAATTTTCCAATTCGTAGAGGGGTCGCTGACGCTTCTCTATCATTTTCGCGATTCGAAATATTTCCGAACAAAAATTCAGCTCGGCGCTCTTGGCAAACTTCATCTTCTCCTTGGTGATACGCACGTGTTGACCCACGCGAAACTTGGCCTTCGCGCCGCGAACGCGACGTCCCAGGCTTCCTTACTCTTCCATATCGCGAGGAAGTCCGAATCGCTCATCGCGACGGCGCCATGCCCTTCGCCGAGTGAACCGTTTAATTGTAAGCCCTGACAAACTTTGCGAGAACGTCGATATATCTGTAGGTATTTTTGTAGGTGAAAATATTATACAACGTATCGCGAATCGTTCGATGCGCGCGTTCGAAGACGCTACATTTAACATCGGGATTCCTACACACCTAAAACTGCATGCCCTAACGTTTTAACATCTCTTGAAAGTTTTTGTTTAAAAATTCTTTGTCTTTATCAGTTCGCACACATACGGGACGCCTAGACGGACGTCGAATATCGACTGAAATGCAGACGCAACGGCTGTACCTGTCTTTGGCCTCAGAGGGACAAGATGTATAAAATTGGAAAATACGTCAATGACAGATAAAATGTATTTGTAATTATCGTTAAATTTGCCGAGAGCATGGACGTCGACAAGGTCGCCTACCCAAACGTCCATCACATTATTTGGCGAATAGGGGTTCCGCGCGAAACGCCCTCTGATCGGTCGGTGAAGCGTGTAAGAAATTTGCTTCTCTAGCCACGCTCTGATATCGCCGTGCTTCTTCTTCTTCGTCACCGCCACACCGTTTTTTTAGGGTCGAACACGCCTTCGGTTTGGCAGGATCAGAGTACAATCTGCTAGCGGCCATGATTAGTTTGCCCACCGGTGGCGTAACGCGGTTTCGATAACTCGTCGCCTGATATGTGGAAAGATCGGAGCAATGACGTCACGATATTTCGATCCTCGCGTTATCTGAATGGCGGCGCCTGGCTTGTAGTCGGCCAAATGAGCGTAAGTCAGCCCAATATTTTCTTATATTTTTTCAGATCGTTTGTCGTGATTTTCTTTCGATCCACAATTTTGCGCGTCAAAAGATCCCACATTTCAGTCATCCTTTTCAATTCTTTTACCTTACTTGTGATACGCTTTCGGTATTTACAAGCACTGTGGAATCACCTATCTTAAACGAGTCACCGTCTTGTGTAATACTATATTGCGTGTCGAGATGACGGCGCCTATGCATCTTCCTCGACAAAACCATCATTATCATCGGCGTCGCTGATTTCTCCGAAACTCACCTTTGTCTTCTCGTATACCTTCGAAGTGGAAGCGAAAGGTTCCAACGCTTTCGTCTGCGTTCCAACACACAAGCGTCGCGGCGGCGGCGGCGCCTGTTTCTTCACGACGGTTTCGGTTCACGGCGTTGCGGGTTCGGGTAAGACTTTCGGTAGAAAATCCGCGATTGCCTTCATACGCGTCTTCGTGTTATATCAGTCTTACCACACTTTTTAAGAAATTTAACCCATTTCTTGTACGGGTATTGTTTTCGAACTTGTGGGTTCTTGTTACCCTTTTTTATGCTTGTTCGTAGGAGGGAGTGGAGAAGGGTATTATGGGGCCGGTGGAAATTTTTTAGCCGAAACGAGATATTTTACGTAACATTACCTCGGGGAAAATATTAGGCTTGGGATCGTAGACGGAACTGCGCTTATCAGAGGGAGCAGAAATCCACCCCGTTGAACTATGAGCTTCTTCTTGCTAGAGAGAAACAGTCCCTTGTCGGCCACCTTGAGGAGTGTGACTTTGTTTTTACGCAATTTACGGGTGTTACAACATAATAATTTATCGTTTCCTTTGAAGACATTAAAAATGTACTCGCTTATGCTATTCACAAGTTCCTTGTTACATTTCGAGATTATCGCCCTACGCAGTTTCGGTTCGGCCGTCTTGAGTACATGAAGGGCGTGATAATTCGATTTTTACTAGCTTCATCATATATCCGCGAGTAGACAATAGTCTGCAATGTCGGGAATATATTCTTTTGAAATCGCAGGCGATCATCAGGATCTTGTGACAAGTCTGAAAGTAGATATCCGTGGCGTTGTTTAGTTGCGTCCAAGTATGCTTTGTACAGACTACTACTATGTTCGCGGTAAATTTCACTGGCCAAAAATATTAACTGATTCTTGTCTCTGACGTTTTCCAATAGGACCAGTTATTTGGCGTTTAGGGAAATGTCTATACAATAACGAACCTGCTGAAATAGGTTTCGTGTTATCAGAATCACGCTAATTTTTCTGTTATGGCTGCCTTTCGTAAACAGGTCACACACTTGCTTGGAATAAACGCTGTTAACAGATCATCGAGAATTACGAGGTACGGTCTGCCGCGCGCGTTTTATAAATCTGTCGGGAAGCCCTCTTTAAAATGTACATTCCTCTTCGACAATACTGTTGTCGAAGGAAACGCGGCCTTCTCGCTATAGCACCGGATCACCCCGCCTTTGAAATCCCGTTCCGTATACACAGCGTCTAGGTCTGAAGGGAACGTATACAGAACGACGACTGGCCAGACCCGGTAGTTCCAATTAATATGCACGTGAACGGATGCTTAAATTTAAGGTACTCATGGATAGGCAGGCGATAATTGAATACTACTACCCCAGGAACCCGTCCTATTTATAACCAAACCGGACGCACCTATTGTCACTTAAACGCACTCTTTCAAAAAATGAAATCATCTAGATTTTATCTTCTGGTTCGGTTATTATTGATGCATATCCACCCCTTCCTTCCTCTCAGATCTAATCTTCTTCTCGGTATGAACATTCAAGGTGGTGGTGGGTTAATCCCCCGTTGCCAGAATCATGTCCCTTCAAAAGTTACTAATTTCGACGCACTACAATTGAGTGTTATTCCCCGTACTTTACATACTGTTTTTTCGACAATCCCTGTCACAACCCTGTAACCGTAGTTCTTTGGTCCACCACTCGCAAATTCTCAAATAAGTTCTGAGAGGCCCAATTCTGAGGACATTTCGCCCAATTTGTCCCCCGTTACAATCAGCTCGGGTTCATCATTCGGCTGAATGTATATCACCGAGTCTGTGTCGCAATAGATGGCATTCTCTCGCAGCCTGTCCAGGTAGCGATACAGATTATCCTCGCCCCTGCTGTAACGTAAGCGCCTATTACCTCATTACTATGACGTTAGTTCGGCACGTCTTGCTCTGCCCCGCGTTTCCACGAGAGCCAGAATACGTCATCGTTGGCAAACATCAGGTTCTTCTCCTCGTTGCCGGGCGTGGTTAAAAAAGCAAACAGATCGTTCAGTTCAGTGATTATTTTAGTCATTGTTCGATCATTCCGCTCCGTCAATTTTCCCCACATCGAATTGAGGCAGAGTTTGGCCAGACCTCGTTTCGCGGCGTTAAACCTAACACACTCCCTGTCCGATCTTATGCCTTTACTCTGCCAAAACGATTCCACATAACGCTCCTCGTCCTCGGGGCTTTGAACTCAGACGGGATAATCGCTAGCTTCGGCTTTCAATTTCAGGAATACATTTATGTAGTTCACGAAAAGTCCCCCCCCTCGCCTGTTTCGGGGTTGTATTGGGTCACCCGACACTCGTAGACCTGATAGATCTCGAGTATCCTGTATCCCTTCTGCACAGCCAACCTGACCTCATCCATTACTCAGTTACCTGTGAGGTCTCGATCCAAATCTTCGGTATACCTACATTCTGCACTGGGCGGTGTGAACGTATGTTCTTCACAGGCAGAAAACGAGATTATTATTACACCTGTACAGGAGGACGAGATGGCACAACTTGTCTGGCCGAACGATCGAACATTCGATTAGGACCTCCATACGTAGGCATGCTTCTATGTACCTACATGCATCGCCCACTTGAATGACTGGGAGACCTATGGGGAACTTATGGTACTTGCATATGTATGGATAGAGACTCATGACGTCGACATATTGAATAGCTTCATTTTCCCTTGCTTTATGGTAGAGACACATGGTTTCGGTTCGACCACCGTACAGGGCATGACGGGTAATCAGCGGAATCTGTTGTACTATGTGATGCGTATGTATTTCGGGTTTCTGTTTCACAATACCTGACTTGTCAAACTCGCATTTCCATTGAAATTTGAACAGATAACCCGATTGCGTTATCTGCTCCAGGCCTGATATCGTCCGCTCATACCGTTCCGTTAGTGTATCGCCATTCATGGTTATGACTTCACGAAACGGCTGGCACGTATGGCCGTGAAAATAACAACCAAAGAACTCGTAGAATGTGCGTGTCTGGAGCCAATAACCATCTACACTGAAGCCGTGCAGTTCGGGCAGCCTCTACTCACGACCGTTGCGACAGTCCGTTATGTTCTCAACGTTACTCTCTTCCATATGCTACAACCACATCAATGCCTTCTTGCTACAGTTGTTATTACACGTGTACCACCCGTTTGCTATAAGTCCGATAGTGTCGGGATTCAGGAATCCTTTACGCAACAACTTATTGCAAGACGACGCGATTGTTATCGACTCGAGAAATATCGCTATGTTCCCAATTTGTAAAAATTCGCGCCTGAAATCTCGACACGCCTGTCATAGGACAATGACGTCATCTTCACAGTAACTTTCGAGCACGCGTCTGCTGTCGAAAAGCTCCGATTTCTGGCTCTCGTTCCACGCGAGAAACTCCCTCCACTCCTACTCGCAAATCTCATTCACGCCTTAATACGAGACGTCGGGAATAGGGCGTAAGTATTCTAGGTTTTCCTCAGTATTAAAATAGTTAGGGACCCATGATTTGGAGGCCGTCAGAACGAACGCCTCGGGCAGCTTACGCAGAGGGAAGGGGAGGAAGGACACTCTATCCAAAAACACCAGATGCTCCATTTTCATTCACAGGATCTTCAACCCGTTTATAATCAGTTCGAGTTTCCATTTTAATAGGATCGCCCTATTCAAAATGAAATTAAGGGCAAACGCCTTGGCATTATGTGCTATGACGAAGATCTTATTGGCCCTGTGGTTTTGTTAGCTATGAAAGCAACTCACCCACAGGATCTTCCCAGAACAAGTGCTTCCTCTTACCGCATCGCACGCAGTCTACTCCGTCTTCCTCGCCTTCGCATCGCGAACAGAACTTTTGCAAGCAGACGAGATTAGGTACGTGTAACTTACCAGCGTCTGTCTACTTGGTGCTTGTATATATACGAAATCATAGAATACGTACAGTACCTTATGACCTGCGAGGGTCCCATATAACACAGGTGACCGATTTCTTCATTCTGCTTACAGTTGTCGAAGAAACGTTTATTATATTTGTGATTGTCGTGCGTCAAGAACCATCTACACGTCTCGCTACACCACTTACGTTCGCACACTGGATTCTTGTTCGATGTGCGCCGCTTGTGTTTTGCGAAACACGTGCGGTTTCTGAAATGCCTGTTACATTCGGCGCAGGGATATCGAACATGGGAGAACGCGCACGAGGGGCTGTTCATGCTGTCACTACATGTCTGTTCGCAGACTTTGTGACCTTACTTGTACACAATTTGTTGCATGCTTTACAAAATTACTTTCTAGCCGTGGCAGCAGTAAGATTAGTCTTTCGACATCATCGTACAGTAGATTAATTCGTTTGACCGAGTCGACCTGCCCTTCGAACATTATGTCTTCACATCTCAGACCGTGATAGATATCTATCATATACTACAGACAGTATTCTTGAAATCTGAACATTTCGAGATATCCCGTCCCATTAGACAAATCGATACCGGTTCTCTTACATAATTTTTGGGCTACAGGATGTATTTTGTAACCTCTTCGATACGAATTATATTTCGGATCATTCGCTACCTTGCAATCGCTATTACCAAGTCATGTGCTAAGCAGTTCTCTTCTGCCTTCACCTCCACGATACTTCTCTTGAGGTGGGCCATTACGGAGAGCGGTCTGCCCCCACTCTTGATCGCGTGTTTCCCAAAACCGACGGGCTTCCTGACCGAATGCACGGTTAGAACAAACGTGTCCAGAGCATTAAATCTTTAATTTGACTGGGAGACTTTGTGAAACACACTCCATACACATCTGTGGATAACTGATCTTTCCGTCTGAAACTGATTCCGAAACGCTTGTGATTCTGGTTCACCTGATTATAAAGAAATGTGCCAAACAGTTTTCCTCTGCCTGCACCTCCACGATACTTCTCTTGAGGTGAGCCATTAAGGAGAGTGGTCTGCCCTACTCTTAACTGCATGTTTACCAAAATCGAAGGGCATCTTCACCGAATGCGGGTTACGACTATCGTGTCCAAGGCATTGAATCCAGAATTCGACTAGGAGACTTATTCAAACACGCTCCACATCACGTCTGCGACTATCTGATGTTTCCGCCTGAACGTGATTTCGATAGGTTTGTCATTCTGGTTTACCTGATTTTGAATAGTCATCCCCACCATATGACTATCATCTTCATCGCGTAACACGTGCTCAATAAGATCGTTCATACTCGCTAGGAAATGTGCTACGGTATTCGTATTATCTGAAGGGGTATTAAACGGACGGTAAGCTGCCTTCCTACAGCATTGTACAGCCTGTACTGTCTCGTATTCGTGTCCATTATCTGGAATCTGCGTGCTATGTTTTTTGGCTCTACAAAAAATACGCACCTAGTTAGGATCGACACCATTAACAAAAAAAAATTCATTTACCTCATTTGAAATCAGGCTATTTACAGTTTCACCTATGGAGTCAGCCACACTGTTGCTGCAATTTACAGGCGACCCTATTTATTGCTGGCGGATGCTGACGTCATTCTCTTGCTCGTTTGCCCCCGAAACGTTAATAATTTTTAGATATTTATGTCATGCACTTAATTCTGCTTCATGAGCATACACTACGTGCAACTTAGTTTTTTTCATTACAGACCCGGAATGGATCCAGCAAAACGCTTCGAAGAAGCCACTGCCACTGCCTGCGCTTTAGTCAATATCAGCTCATTAATACTAAATAGACCGTATCCCATTTTCTGCGCTAAGCGGATAAATACTAAATATGGGCCTACAGTCCTGCTATCCATATGGGACGTCGATTAGAAACTTGTTGATATATTTCTTCGGAAACGATACGCTAAAGTCGTGTCGGAAGAGGATCTGGAGAAAATTAATTCCAGATCTGTCTACATGAATGTTGTGTATAAAGGCCTTTGCCAATCCTCCAGATGCTACTTGCTGGCGATAGATTCGTAACGCCTTTTTACCGCAACCAATTATACCCTTTTGTTTTCTTTTGCACACACACACATATGAGACCACTCGACATACCGTCTGACGGGTCCGACAGTCTGTTGCGGACTCAGCAATTCTTGGTGAATGCGGCAGGGCATGCTGTATGGTTACCACATTTCACTCCCACAAGACTCGAACATTTACACTTCGTGCATCACTTATTACAGAAATTCTGTGAATTAGATACCTGCTGTGCAATTACGGGAACTTAACCTGCTTATACAGCAGGTATACTCACGTCCTATTACCGTACTAAACCTGTCATAAGGAGACTTCACATAGTTAGAATAGCCTCCACTATCCTAGATAATGTCTACAGAGAAACTGACACATTTGTAATTGGCCCTTTCCAGTTCCATCTAAACAAACGGGAGGAGTATGAAGCTTTCCCTGATGTTTCCAACTACGACGTTACGTTTGAGAATTGGACGGTTTGCTTTTCAATTTCCATTGTAGATGTCTCTAAATCTTGTTGAGCTAAATCTAGCATAAATGTGACTAAATTTATTTGGGAATATATGAGAGGATTTGCAGTCAGAATATACGCAAAATTTGCGTTCCTTTTCACATGCCTAGAGTCCTATACCACATCATCATAGGGCTGCTAGCGATGGTTGGATTTCAGATAGCCTACGCCATGGCTGTTCGGAGGAGTTTCGAAGTACGATACAGACATTCGTTGGCAACTGTACATACGACCCCTCGTGTGGCTGTAATGTATGCCTACGGCAGACCCCGTCACTCAGAAATTTGGCTTCCCACACAGTTTTAAATCTCACTTTCAATTTATCGCAATTTACACTGTCTGGCAGAACATTATACCACCAATATCTGTATGCTGTGAAATCGAATGTCGTTCCCGACGTTAGGCTAATTCCACTCTCTTTTTACTACTTGATATGTTCATTTGTGAGGGAAAAACGATATACTCTCAGTAAACGATTTCACGATGCCTGTGTAATTCCTTCAGAACGCTACTGGTCAACTGCGTACAGAGAGCACTATGCTACTCTAGGGTAGGCTATTTGAATGTTGGGTCAAGAGAAAGAAAATTGGTGATGTGATTTCTGTACTAGGCCATTGTTCAAAATACGCAGCTTTTTTTTTTTAGTTAACACCGAAAAATAATATGACGTGATGTTTTCGGTATTTACGTTTCATGTGCTCTATGTTACCTACACACAAGAGATGCACATTTTCTGTCTTTGAGAAATTATTGTCCGTTTGTTTCACTGACACAGGTTATTATTATGTGATATTTACCTTTCTTTTTCAATACGAGATGCATCCAAGGGGTGATGTGATGTGTTCATTTTATGTGATCACTACCTATTTTCATTCCACGTGATGTATATATGTACATTAAAAGATAATTAATTTGCATTTTCTATCATTCACAAATGCTGACCTTATTCTATCCCCAAACTTCTCTCGTCCTATCACATCGCCCTTGTGAAAAATATTGAGAATCTACTTATTCCTGTTTTTTTACGCAGATATCTTCGATTGCATCACCATATCGAGACTGCAAACTGGTAAACAAGTACTTACTCAGCAGATCGGGGTAATTACTCAGCCTGCACGAGCGTGTGGAAATGCGCTGACATCAGCTCCTCCCGAGCATTGCAACTTACGTCATGTGAGGAGACGCATTGGGTGACCATCTCTCCTACTCCCAATACTTCCACACCTACAAGGGTCTATCCAGACGGAGCATCCACTTACCCATCCTCACGACCCGAAAAAACAAGCACTTGTCCTATTACACTAATTTCCTAGCGTTAGCGTAGGGGTATCTAGTCAATCTGGACGGCGACTGCCCTTCCCCTTACGTACCCCGGTTCAACAACAGCTGGTCACGTGGTCTGGGATTGGCGTAGGGTGGCTACAGAGGGACCGCAATACCAGACTGCACGGTGCCACTTGGAACATAACCTATCCTTTTTAATAATATTGGGACACGGAGGTCACTACCAGACTAGACGGGGCTGGAGGGTGGTCGGGTCACGTGATCTAGCGTAGGGGGGCACGTAGGCACTACAAGACTTGATGGGGTGGCGGTGTGGTCAGGTCACGTGATCTAGCGTAGGGGGCCACGGAGGCTGTACCGTACTGGACGAGTCAACCCTCAAGATGGACTTTTTCTTCTAGTCGATAGCCGCTCCTTTTTAATAATATTGCTCAAGAACGAGTGGTGTACGGGCCGCACTTACGTCCTTCTTGCACTACACCAAACCCTGGAATCGTCCTAGGGTTGACAACGGAGGGACCGCAATACCAGGCTATACGGCGGCACTCTCAATTAGACCACTCTTACACACATTCACTTCTTTTCGACTTAGACCACTCTTCCACCAAAATCAAGTCACCTTATTTTACACATTAGGGGGACCGACCATGCCTCCATTGTTACTACTAACGACAGTATAAATATAAATGGACGCTGCTAAACGAGGGTGGTCAATCATTCAACCGCGGCTTAAATATCCAAGTACCGTGCAAATTTTTAATGTCAGGAAAATAATGTAGGTTAGTTGATGTTGGGGGGGGGGGTGGAGCATAGGCATCCATGTGCACGTGACCCTATTTTTTCCGTAAGAAGT
>Ga0123354_10018084_pt1 | contig 11051 bp, 9 predicted proteins | sample TergutLab28metaG_2_FD_97872 | JGI IMG/M metagenome (GOLD analysis project Ga0123354, IMG submission 97872) | Labiotermes labralis P4 segment gut microbial communities from Petit-Saut dam, French Guiana - Lab288 P4 | ecosystem: Host-associated > Arthropoda: Insects > Digestive system > Gut ... | reverse complement strand
TTGCTCCAGGATAATGCCCGGCCACATATTGCTGCTGTGGCATTGGCAGCACTGACTGAAATTGGTGGGACAGCACTACAACATCCTCCATACAGCCCGGACTTAGCGCCATGTGATTTCTGGACATTCCCAACACTGAAAGCACAACTGCGCGGAAAGAGGTTCTCTTCAGATGATGAAGTGAAAAACGCCACGGTCGCAGCGCTAAAAGGGATGTCACAAAACAATCCATTTCATGTGTTTGAATTATTCATAAAATGCTGTAAAAAATGTATTCAGTGTGAAGGCCGCTACTTTGAAAAAGAAAAAATTGTAGGGCTTGTAGAGTCATCTGATTCTGAATAAAAAAATCAGTATTGAAACTTTTCAATCAGCCCACTATATGAATCAACAGCAGAACAAGGAGATGGATTGTTATGTTGTATTGTGCAAACATCAGTGGACAAGCCATCTGTTGGCTTTAAAACAAAGAGAAGTATAGGACAATGCACAGCTGTGCAAGTTGTTATGTTATGTTAGCTGAAAGCAGCATACTAGTTTTGAATTTGTTAGCAGCTATGAGGAAAGAAATGTTCATAACAACTGCATGTAATTTTATGACATGGCATCTCCCTCTTGTTACCACCATTGTTTATTTATTTATTTATTTGAAATACATTCCATTGATCCAAATCAGACACCTAAGGATATAGAAACTGTCAACAGATTCTGATTAAATGTAAAATATGCATAATATCATCATCATAAAATGTATACAATATATGTTTGTTAATAAAATTTATAATAATAATAATAATTATTACTACTACTACTACTACTACTACTACTACTACTACCATCATCGTCTCCTTTGTGCAGACTATTTATACTTATATTCCTGAGACGAACTATGTTTCTAGGGAATACAGTGTTGCAGCTATTCTGTTGTTACTACTCATGGTGCTTATATTGTTAGTTTCAGTGTTGAATCTATTGTACTTTTACGTTAGTACCTTCCGAAGTATGTGTGCAGTGCCCAATGTGGCTGTTTTCTGGAGTTCCTTTACTTCATATTTTCCTGGTATGTTGCTCATGTATTTTCTAAATGCTTTTGAAATAGTCCCAGTCGCCCCTATTATTACTGGTATCACCTTTGTTTTTACATTCCACATGCACTGTATTTCTATTGTAAGGTCTTTATATTTTAGAATCTTCTTGGCTCTTTTTTAATCACATTTCTGTCTCCTAAGATTGCAGTGTCTATTAACATACATGTTCCCTTTTCATTATCACATTATAATGTCTGGTTTGTTGTTGGGGATAGTTCTATCAGTTTGTATTTGTTGGTTCCACAATATGGTTGCCTTGCCTCCATGACCTGTTTTTACTGTTGTTGTTGTTGTTGTTTTTGTTGTTGTCGTCATCATCATCGAATTTTTCACTTCTCAGCTTTGGCTGGGAAATATTCACCTATCCTGGGATGTAGTAATCAACAGGATTAGGTTCGGTGGTCTTATTTGTAGTTTAAGAAGCATCTTACAATTGAACATGTGCCAAGAATTACAGATTTTTGCAGCTGTATGTATGTATTCAGGTGCAAGTTAAGTCTTGTTAGACTTTGAGACAGTGACTTTGGAATTACTCCCGTAGATGATATTACTATTGGGATCACTTGTGCTGCCTTGTGCTTCCACATAGCACATATTTCATTCGCTGGTTCTTGGTACTTGTTTTGTTTGTTGGTTATTTCGGCGAGATTATGTGTATTTGGGACAGCTATGTCTATCAAAATGTTTTTCTTTGTTTTCTTATTCATAAAAGGTATATCAGGTCCATTAAAAGATATTGTTTTGTCCATAAGTATGCTGCGATTCCAGTACAGCTTGAAATTTTCGTTTTCCAGTACATTGGCTGGTGTGTGCTTATAATATGGACTTTTATCGTCAATCAGTTCGGCTGCTTCTGCCAGTTTCTGATGGATAATTTTGGCTAGTCCATCATGTCTCTTTACATACTCAGTAGGTGCTAGTTGCTCACATGCTGCAGTAATGTGTTGGATTGTCTCCGATTCTTTTCCACATCTTCTGCACAGCTCATCGGTGTCTGGCTGCTTCAAAATATATTTCTTGTTGTTTCTTGTTAGTATGACTTGGTCCTGTTTTGCTGTTAAAAAGCCCTCTGTTTCAGCGAACAAATCCGCGTTTGTCAGCCATTTGTTTGACGCTTCTATGTCTGCATTATTATTATTATTATTGTTGTTATTTTTTTTATTTTTTTAAGACTCACGTTGTGGTGACACTTCTAATACGTACCCAGATTTCTCCTTAAATTTCTGAAAAGATCCTGCTGGAAGAAACTTTTTTAAGGCCAATTTAATTTTGTTTGTATCATGGGATAATTGCTTAATGTTCAGTGGTAAATTATTGAACAATTTAATTCTGCAGTAATGCACTGCTTTTTGTCCTTTTGTCAGATAGGTTGTTGGAGGATGTAAGTCAAAGCCTGGTCTACAATTAATACTGTGTATTGCAGAAGTCGATTTGAAAGCATCTGTGTACTTAACTACATATGTTGATAGTGAAAATATGTGTTGGGAGTAAAGTGGAAGAATATTTAACTTTTTTAAACAGTAAATGGTAAGAGTCTCTTTACTCATCATTCATAATCATTCTTATTATACGTTTTTGTATCTTAAAAATATAGTTGCTATAGGGCAAATTGCCCCAGAAAATTATTCCATTCCACATGGTAGAGTGCACATAAGAAAAAGAAATTGGTGTTAAACTGTTTTGAGACATTAGTGACTTAAGGGATCTGATAGTATAACTGCAGATATTAACTTAGAGGCTAGTTGTTTGATTTGTTTCTTCCGTGATAGGGTGTTATCTATGGTTAATCCAAGAAATTGTATGTTATAAATGTTATTAATTTCAATTTCTTCAAATTTTATGTTTACATCAATTTTTGTGTTTGATTTTGCTGTAAAGTGTACATAATTGGTTTTATTAAGATTTAATGATAATGAATTGATTGCCAACCGTAAGTTTATTTTATCAAATGTCATTATAAATTCTGTGGCATAATCAATGGAATCAGAGTTAGAAAACTGGTGGAATCAGAGTGATTCTGTTGTTCAGAAGAGGTGACTGCTGTCAGCTGTAAATTTGTTTCCTGTAAACACACCTTTTATACACCCTGCAAGTGGTGGTCTATTTACTGATGCCCCTCATCTATTAAATTTATTGTTGAATCTACAGTAGCATGAAAATTCTTAGTTTAGTTTTGATGTTTGATTGGTTTTATGTTTGCAATTTGCCATGATGGACTGGGCATCATAAATTTCTAATGTCTTTGATTGTAACCTGGCAAAACAGAGTTGGTATTGTCAGTTGTATGTCATGTGTTGAAATCAATGAGAGATAAAAAGAATATCAGTCTAGCCTTTCCAGTCATAAAATACACATAAAACGTACTGGACAGTTACAGTGAGACTGAATCAACATTTTTTGTAAAGTGTAGTTGCTGATCTTGTAAAAGAAGGGTCCGTCCTCTGGCTGGGAAGTCACTGCTTGAGGACCTACTGCATAAGCTTTGATAAGTTTTCTTTGTATTCCGTGTAGTTATATTTTCTGTTACAGAGCCAGGATAGTGTGGTCAGCAGAGCAGGCCTCCTTAACATTTTATATGGTGCAGGAAAACTTGACAAAACTTGGCCTGCATGTGGGAGTTGAATACACAGAATGAAAAATGAATAAGCATTCATGTCATTGTATGTAGAATTTTACTGGTGTATTTTTGTATACATCATTGGGAATAACGATACAGTAATAGAGAAGATGTGTCATACATATACAATTCACAGCCAGGCTAGGATGTCACTATTTTTTAAATATTTTTACACATGACATTAGTAACGTGTGTCTCTGTAGTGTATAATGTTTCAAAATTGCTTAAGCATTATGTCTTGGCTTTGCCAAGGAAAGAACTAAAAGACGTTTACCCATGTCAAATCTCTGTGCAAGCAACGCGTATTTCCGGCGATCGGTGCAAGTAGGGTTATAGTAAGCTACAAGCTAAGTGGGGGGCACCCAGCCCTCCAGTTCAGTGGATATCGAGGTGTAGAGATGCCGCGGCGCGAGTCTGAGCACTCCATCTAGTGCCGAGGTTAGGAATGCGTAGAGCTATACCGCCACGCCTGCCGTATGCCAACAATGATTATGGTTGTCACGGTAACCCCTTTCCTCGGACCATACAAGTACGAAACGTGGCGTGTATCTACTTGGTTGTGGTGTGACGTAATCGGTGACGGAGTGATAGGGACGTTCAAGTGCAGTTCGTGATTTCTTCTTGATGCCAGTTGCGTAATGCATAAGTAAGGAAAATACAAAGGCACACTTGTACTCATTAACAGTTATATTTTGGGATATGCAATTTCGGATGTATATATTCACATCTACTTTAGAATCTGGGTCACCCAGACACGGGCCTACGCACTAATTGCGTATTACCTGCAACCAGTGACAGAAACTGCACAATACTCGCCCCGTAGCCGCGCTGCAGCCGTACGTGCAAAAAGGGAGGTGTTGCTTGACACCTAACTAAGTTATCCGACTAAGCGAAGGATGGAGAACAATGGGCAAGACAGCAGCCGATGCCGAGGGTGTCCCTGATGATAAAGTAGAGCTCGTAGATCAAGCCTCATGCCAATCGCCTGTCAATATTGGCATCCTTCATATGACGTCATGGTATGACGTTTGTGTAAGATGGTTGGTTAATCGTATTGCACTCGTTAATGACGTTTAGAGGCATTATTACGTTGCACAACATATCGTAGTTATTGAATCTGTCATTAAACAGCAATGCAATGGAAATAGTATTTGTGTGTATAGTCTACCCGTTATGGATCAGTCGTAAATTATTATGGGGGCTTGTTGTTAAGGTTGCGATCCAAATTGTGGCAGTTTTAAAAGTTCGATCTGAAACGTAGTGTTACCGGAAAGATTATATAAGAGAAATGGGAAACGTAATAGTTTGTTGAATGATAATTGGCTTAAGGTATGCAGGGGTTGGTACACAAGGTTTCTAAATGGCTAAGTAATTAATAGTTTTCGTTAACATGGCACACAAGAGTCGGCGATAGCTTTTTCGGGGTTTTGATGAACGTACTGTATGATAGTCGGCAGTTGCATGTATCAGGTGGAATTATGAGGGGTGCGAAGGATTTTGTTGGACTGGTGTTGAAAACTCGGCACAAACATTAATTGGCGGGAAAATCCACCATTGAGGTTAATCGTTACAATCGAAACCAATAGCTGTGTCTCATTGCAAATATCATCTCTTACATTTTTAGAACGCGCTCGTGATTCTTTGAAAGAAATTTGTGCGCGGCAACGAGGAAGCCTATCCAAGTAGAGTGAAAATGTAAGTCCAATCACCCCTATTTCCCTACATGGGAAACTGAGTAGGTACTTTCCTTGAACTTTTTGTCAATGAATGAAACCGGAAGGACCAAGTTTGGTGCTATCATGTTTGTTGACCTATGTTACTTTTGTTTTTTGAGTTGAGCCTTGATTTGAATTGCACTGAATTTATAATGCATTCTGTGAATCATAAGCAGGATAATACCTTGGATATAGAACAAGTCAGGAAAATGTTACATACATACAGCAGAAGCTGGTACAGTGCAGCTGATTAAGGATAGTTTGTCCTTGTCTATTTACATTACAGTATTCTTCTACAGAGTAGAAAGAGTCAATGGTATATGGTTAAATACTTTTAAGCCCATTGAATAAACTTCATTTTGGTGCTGAAGGTTGGTGAAAGTTACATTTCTGTCTAGTATTTATGTGATGGATGTCGAAATTCAATTAGAATTTATTGTTTTGTTGTTATTAACCACAAATAAGAGACTAATGAATGTTTTTAAAGTGTTTTAACCAAATAAGGTTTTACAATATTTTAAAGACAAGGTGCAAGTGTTGGTATTTTAAATGAATGTATATTGATTCAACATGCACAGTGAAAAATTAAAAATAACAATAAAAATACATAATTTACAAAATTAAACAGAAACATACAAAATATACAACCATATATACAGTGATAAAAATGGAACCAACTTCATGTGCAATGTTATAATAAAATCATCTACATTTCATATGTTCAGTCTGTATATTGTAATGTCAATGACCACATGTAACTACACTGCTGGTCTTAAGGTGTTCATAGCAGGTATTGTACAGATGATAGTCTTCTGCGTTGTGTGACATGTTGTAGAAGTTGAGGTTGATTATGTTTTGAAGGAATATGCTGGCCTATTCAGGGTTGGCAGAATTCTGTACATACGTATGCCAAAGTGGTAAGGGGTAGGAAGTGGGTACAAGGAATTTGACCAATCAGAACTGTCTAAAGGTTAGAGGGTATAGCTGTTGGTCCAACCAGTAGGAACTGTAAAATGGTACAGCTGAGAAAGTGAGGGTGGTGGTGGTGAATGGCCTTTTAGGGCCAACACTGTGAGAAATTTGAGTGAGATGTAGAGGGTGTGTGTTATAACATATGTACAACCCCTCTGTGGCCTGTAGTGGGTGGGAATTGGAAAGAGTGAAGTAAGAAGCCCTGTTTATGAGGGTACAGGTAATGTTATGTCACTTGAGCAGGATGATAAGACTGTCCTGTCCATAAAGAAAAACTTATGCTTCCTTTCCTTCAGGCAGTGGATGACCGACTTCCATAACCCGTTTATGGAGGAGCTGTCCTTATCCTGGTCCATGCTGGGTGCAGCTAAGTCTGTCACTTCCCCTGTAAGCCAGCCTATGACCATGGATTTCTTATGCAGGATGCAACGACCAAGGTCAGTTCTGTTTTTTGCACCTTCTGAATTTTTTCAATGTGGTACAGTTAGGTATTACAGCGGTGTTTATTAATCCTGGTGCTGATGGTGCAGACTACCTCAGCCAAAATTTGGACCACATAACAATGACCTTCCTGCCCTTCGTCCAAAAGATTTCCACGTGCACAAACAGGATGCTATCCAAACGTGGAGTTCGTGTGGTAAGTCTGTGGCTGTCTTCATTCTGTATGGGTCACTGGGACCGCAAAGCGCCAGTTGTATGTAGCATAAATGCTTATGTTTGGCACATCAGGTTGCTCCATCAAACCCAGGGTTTCTGAGCACTAGTTATTCTTTCTTCTAGGAGAAGATAATATATTACATACCTTACTTTAAGGTTTGTGTTTTTTGTATTGCTTCTCTGCTACCTGTTTATGGGTGTCCCATAAGCCACCATATCATGATTGGAATAGACATTGCTGTGTGTTCACTGTTGTGTCTTTTTGTATATGCTACAGTTTATTAATTACTGTTTCCTATGTTGTGAGAGATCTTGTATTTCTCTAGCTTCAAATTATTCTGAAGAAGTTGTCTGCTATTAGCAGCTCATATGTGCTGCAGAAAGTGCATAACTGGTGACCATTGTCATGTATTATGTTTATCTGCTAAAATTCCAGGTACGTCAGGAACATGTTGATTGTCCACTTGGCATGCAATTAATCTCTTCTTGTGCTTGTTATAAGTTCATGCTATAGTGACACAAACACCCCACAGCTTTTGTGTTGCTTGTATTTGTATTTGTGGAATCACATGGCAAGTGCTTGTGAACCAACTGTATATAGTTGCGAGATTTGAGGTTCTTACATCTGTGGCTATGAAGATACCTTTCTTCTGAGTTGTGACACCCTGTAATCCGGACAACAGGAATGAACGTTTTTAACTTCCCACTTCCATCATTATTGTAGAGCGGAGTAAATGAACTTCTTTGGCTTTACATGTGTGATAGATTTGCTCTACGACATTTTGGAGGCACATATTGTCCATCTTCAGGGTGAGAGTCTGGATTGTGTGGATGTTGAAGTGGTTAGGAAAAATGGATGAGCAAAGTGAGTGACAAGCCTGAGAAAGGTTAAACACGCCACTCACGTCAGCCCATCTGCTGTTCTTGGAACTCCCTCCCATTGGCTCATTTTTAGCCCTATCCTTTGCCCTCAAGTAGCTTTGATTGTCCTGATTTCCTCAAACTTTCCTATACAGTGGACACTTGCATGTCTTCCTAACCACTTCAGCATCTCCACCACAATGTAAAGACAGCAGATAAGTCCTTTGAAGCTCTGGCCAGCGTTCTTGTATTTTGGAATGGGAGTAACATATTTTGGAGTGACAATAATAGATATTTTGGGGTGGCAGTAACAACTCAGGATTGCATTCGTGAAGAAGTTAAGAGCAGATTAATTTCGTGGAATGCTGGCTGTTCAGCTGTGAATCTTTTAACTTTCTTGTCTTTTATTTAATTGTAAGCCTAAATATGAAGTACTGATTTTCATTTTTTTGTTTGGTGCACCACCCCATCTCGGGCCTAGGCCACCCGTATTGTTGAAGTTACTACGTCACACACATACATACATACACACACACACACACACACACACACACACACACTCACTCACTCTTACCCGTTAGGACTCTTCTGAACGAGTGATCAGCCCGTCAGAGAAGCCACTACCTACACTACATCCAAAGAACACAAGAGACGAACATCCATGCCCTCAGCAGGATCTGAACCCGTTATCTCAGCAACTGAGCAGCCGCAGACCTACATGTTGGACCACATGGCCACCTGGATCGGCAAATGTGAATTGTGGGTCTAAAATAATGGTTTTACCTGTTATTTTATGTGAGTGTGGAACTGTACGTTTATATCTCTTGTTATGGGAAAGCATACATGGAGGAGCTTTGAAAACGGGGTTCTGAGGAGAAGAAAGTTGTGTGGGGGGCGGGGGGGGGGGGGGGGGAGAGAAGTTGGCTGCATAAAACTGTGCATTGAGGAGTCACATAACACAAATTGGGTCTGGATTCCGGAAGCATAGAGGCATATTATGCAACAGTGCTGCAGTATTCAGGGACGCGATGAGCAACATATTGTTTGTATAACATTTGGTATATGTAAGGAAATATGTCAGCAACAGAAACAAACTGCAGAATTGAAATTTTCCAATATTTATTTTAGCCATGTTTTAAGGTTTATGTTCATTTCATTCATCTGTGTGTAAATACACGCGCTTTCCCGCTTTGGCCAATTACGCAGTATCCGCCAGTCAACATTTTCTTTTCTTCACATTTTATAGACTTTGTACAAAATACGCAGTTTGTGTTCGCTGTAAATTTAATGAGTCGCACTGCACACTGTCAATATATTTAGCTACATCGCAAATTCAAGGTCTCTGTGTAACGACGCTAAGCGCGCCCAAATGTTCGCTTCGTTAGAAGTTTTCTCCATATTTGAATATACCCTATTGCTCCTGGACATAGCCAGCAGGAATAATAATGCAGTTTCAGTAATGGAATTTCATCGAACGTCGGTTAAGCTGATCAACAGGAAACTACTTTTTGCTCACACAGATATAGGCTGTGGGCAGTGTCACATGTTCGCACGGACGTAGGATGTGTAGCAATCTAATAAGGTGATAAAATTTGTAGTGTTTATAACGAAGAATTAATTTTGCTAACGGAAAGAACGTCATCCATCTCGGCACAGTTTTCTCACGCAGGCATCAGCAATGTCAAATTTCTGGTTTTCCCTCGCATAGGAAGATTCGTGTGTGTGTGTGTTTGTGTGTGTACACACGAACCATGTGACAGACACCACGTCGTCGGCTGCCTGGACCCCCTTTCAACGTTTAATGAAATATTTCACGGAATTTCTGGAAACTTGATGTGCACTGAAGGCCATTCAAGTTCACGTCTGTGCCATTCGTTTTAGTTACTATCAGTAACAATAATCTGTACGACGCACGAACTCTTGAGACAAGAGCAACAACGGTGCCATTTACTGTCGGGTTCCGTAATGATGTACAGTAATACATCTTGAGACTTTTGTTACAAGAGTATACTTACGAACGTAAAGTGGCAACATGACGACCGTGCGAAATATTTAGGTTATATCCCACACTTCGCCTATAGAGTCTGGCGGGTTCTGCTGAGGTCCCTTACACAAAGTGCTCGTAATAAGTCTGAATGTAGCGGCAGTAAGAATAGTGACACAAGTGTAGCTTTTGTACGCAGTAGCACAGCAGGCGATGCGAGTTGACGTCTGAACTGCTTGCGTTATTAAGTGTTCTTTACGAAGTAAAAAAAAAACCAACACCTTTTGTTAAGACCATTGTCGTCCGTCTGTATAAACTAAGCACAAATGACACATGCCAGTTTCTTGAAAATATTATACGTATAAACGAGACATCAGAACAGAACCCGAATAGGCATTGTAATGTAGATTTTATATTCACGTTGGGAGCCAACAAATGCTTTCTTTATTTGTGGCATCAAGGTACTTTTTAGTGTCATGAATTTATATTTATTTTTAAAATTTATACCTTCCGAATTCAAATCTCTTAGCTCACTGTGGTTTGACATGCGTAGTGTTTGTTATCTTTTGTGCAATAACATGCACATTTAGAGAAGTGCAAGTGTCATCGTGAATGCTTGGTAGAAATTTATACGACCCTGATGAAACAAATTCGATTCTTGAAATCAGGTTTGCCCTATACTGTCCAATTTTTGAGGAGATGAAGTCCTCTTTTTTTGAAAGTAGCTGATTTTTTAAGTCTTCGTGTAGTGACGCTTCTTATTTTGATGTAAGTCTCATTCTGTATTTTTTGGAGTGCAGATAAAAGAACAAAAATATTGGGACACGCACTGTAAAATAGTGCATTGAAATGGGCATGGAATGACTCACATGCGTTATTGGTCCTCAATGATGTTGTAGAACATTTGGACCAAACTGGTGGAGGAAAAGTGGAGTCTGCATCAATATAATGTTTTTAGCAGGTAGTCGCAAAATTCTGCATTCGCCAAATACTTGAGAAAAAATGGGAGTACAAGGAAGAAGTTCATCAGCTTATTATAGATTTCAAGAAAGCTTATGATTCAGTTAGGAGGGAGGTCTTATATAAGATTCTCATTGAGTTTGGTATCCCTAAGAAACTTGTAAGGTTAATAAAGATGAGTCTGACTGAAACATATA
>Ga0123354_10018082_pt1 | contig 11052 bp, 13 predicted proteins | sample TergutLab28metaG_2_FD_97872 | JGI IMG/M metagenome (GOLD analysis project Ga0123354, IMG submission 97872) | Labiotermes labralis P4 segment gut microbial communities from Petit-Saut dam, French Guiana - Lab288 P4 | ecosystem: Host-associated > Arthropoda: Insects > Digestive system > Gut ... | reverse complement strand
TACTCTTCACACTACCTCGGAACATGGTGTATCCAGCATTACTACCGCTGATGCGCACACCTCAGCTGCCGGTAGCCAGTACCCTTCACACTACCTCGGAACATGGTGTATCCAGCATTACTATCGCTGATGCGCACACCTTGGCTGCCGGTAGCCAGTACTCTTCACACTACCTCGGAACATGGTGTATCCAGCATTACTACCACTGATGCGCACACCTCAGCTGCCGGTAGCCAGTACTCTTCACACTACCTCGGAACATGGTGTATCCAGCATTACTACCGCTGATTCGCACTCGTCGGCTGCCATTAGTCGACTGAACTGACGCCCGCCGCCGATTTAATTAGAGTCGTCTCTTTCACCGAAAGTCTAAATGTGGTTTCTGCGCGTATGCCATCACATTTCAACTGGCCTCTACCATGCACAGTTTCTGGTGACACAGCGCCACTTGGCGCCAGGCTGACCACTCGCCTCTATCCGAGGCTGAATTGAATTCGTTCAAACAGAAACCGGTCTGAACCACTGAAGAGTTCTTGATGGCAATCGCTAAGTTGAGCTCTCAGCGTGTGCTGTGACAGAGTTGTGGAGGAATTTTATGCAGATCGAATGGCTGTGCCTGTGAAGGTCAGTACTGAAGGAGACTCAGCTGACGTCTTTTCATTTAGTGTTAACAGCGTAATACCGAGCTTAGTGCTTGGAATTATTTATTTTTTTGTTAAAGAGATATATTGCACAGAAAGTATACACGAGGTGCACAAAGATAAATTACAAAATTTTTCCTGTAATCATTTTCAATAAATATGTACTTTATGGAAGAAGTGGAAATGAATAATATGTATATAAATATAGGTGTAAATAGCGGCAGTGAGAAAGGAACAGAAAAATCACTGCGGGTTTTGGGAAGCTAATTAAAACATTACATGATTTGTATGTTTATATGTTATGTGCAAGGTAATCAGATCGGCTAGAATATAACACTGTGGTAATTGGGGAGAATGGTTAGAAGGAAAGGTGTTTGGGTCGTTTGTGTATGTATTTGGAGTTTTATTTTCTAAAACTAAACTAAACTCCGTGGCCTTAGTCCGCACGCGAACTATACCGACAGAGCGGCCGCCGCCGGTCGGCGAAGTTAGTGCCAACTATCTTCTATTATTGGAAAAAACTGGTTTGTGCTCTCTTAAGCGATAAATTTTCTTTTGCCTTTCAGAAGAACAATATTTTGTTCTTCTGATATTACAGAGAGGTATGGGGGTGCTGACAAGTCCTTAGTCCGACTAAAAAAGAAACGAGCTCGGAAGCACGTCAGGGACGCGCGCGATTTCAACAACATCGAGACGCGAGCTGTTTCGATACCCGATGGTGTCATTGGAATTTTTCATTGACATAATCCTTCCGGCAGCACTATATGGCCTTGGGGTTGACTCAGCCTCTAACAGAGAAGTGCACCAAGAATATTTCCTGGGGGGGGGGGGAAAAGGGGGCCGGTGCTTGGGGCTAACAATCCTACCACCAGCATGTGCCGATTGTCTTGAAATCTGGGAGCCTAAGTCTCCTGGAACACTCAGAACCTGTCTAGGCCTGTAATGGGATTTCTTTACATTTACGTTTACCGAACAGTAAATATAATACTAAAAACGGTAAACATGCCACATTAAATATTTTGAGCCACTGTAATTTCTTATTCTTCATCAGGCGCTACGACTTCACTGTTTGATGGTTTTGCCGGTTTCAACTACTTCCTTCCTATTAACCCGATCCTGGGTGCATTTTGTCCAATTATCTATTTCCATAATTCTTCAATCTTCTGTTATATACTTGATTTCAAACTTTCAGCGTTTTATGAATATTGTATGCTTACTTCTGGGTAATTCTCCGGCGTCTGAATTAATATGTCGACGTTTCGAAAAACTCTGTGTGTTCCATCTTCATAGGCAGGTACGTATCGTTTTCCAACCTAATTGTTAGTTTTCTTACTGGACTTTAGACACAGGTTTAAAATTCATATAATTTTCTGTCCATCATATCATTTTTAATTCGGTGTATATGACCAAACTAGCCCACATTTTGGGCCTAAATGTAAATAACCTTTTGGTGCCGGAATTATTTTTTAAATTTTAGCACACCCTGTATATAAAATGTGAATAATACAGGAACCAAATACTTGAGAATTATGAAACAAACTGCATTTTGAAGAGAAAAAAAGGAGATTATATATCATATTTAAAATATTCATTACCTATATTTGTTGAATAAATATATAAAATGCAACTTTAGAGGTTAGCGGTGCGGTACGACCATTATAGTTGACATTAGGCGTCTAAAGTTTAATTATAATCTTGTTCCATTATAACTAAATTTCTGGACAGTCCCAGAGGGTTCCAGGAAGTTAGGGTTCCCAGATTTCGTGACAACGGCACAGTATGGTGGAAAGGTTGTCAGCCTTACGCACCGGCCGCCTTTACCTCAGGAAATACTCCTGATAATCTTTTCTGTTAGAGGCTGAGTCGACCCCAAGGCCATAGTGCCATCGGAAGGATTTTATGTCATTGAAAAATCCACTTACACTGGCTGGGATCGAACCAGCGACCTTCCGATTTGTGCTACCGCGGTCCCCGTTGCATTATAACTACCCATCTAAGTAACCAACCAAACAACCAGTTAATTAAATACACCCAGCACAATTTTTCTTCAGAAAATATCAGTTTCCCAGATAGTCGAGAAATGTTCTGAATTCCGGATCCCACACTTTTATTACTGTTTTCTCAAACACCCAACACAACTCCACAACGCGAGCGAAATATATCCGGTACCAGCTGATATATGTCTTATTATTTCAATACCTGTATGCTGCAACATTTATTATTTTGTACTATGACCAAAAAATGCACAATTATTTCACAAATTATCACACTGCTAAATGTTTCGACACTATCGTGTCATCCTCAAGAAGCTTTTAGTTAGCACCTTGCCAAGTTACACAAGTATGTCAAATGCAGCTGTTGGTAATACAAATCAAATTTTAAAACCTTTGTGAAATAATTTAAAAATATTAAATTATATTATCGAGATATATAGAAATATATTTTGTTTGTTGTTTTGTATGAGTGAGAAACTTGGTCGTTGAAATTGCGGGAGGGAAGGAAGGTGAGGATGTTTGAGAACAAGGTGTTGAGGAGAATATTTGGGCCTAGGAGGGACGAAGTAACGGGGGAATGGAGGAGACTGCATAACGAGGAGGGTGATAAAATCGAGAAGAATGTGATGGGCTGGGGATGTGGCGCGTATGGGTGAGGAGAGGGTGTGTATAGTTTCTTGGTGGGGAAACCGGAGGGAAAGAGGCCACTGGGGAGACCTAGGCGGAGATGGGTGGATAATATTAAATGGAACTCCAGGAGGTGGGATGTGGGTTTATGGACTGGATTGGGCTGGCCCAGGATAGAGACACGTGGCGGACGCTTGTGAGTGCGGTAATGAACCATCGGGTTCCGTGAAATGCGGGGGAATTCTTGACTAGCTGCAAACCAGTTAGCTGCTCAAAAAGGACTCTGCACTATGGAGTGAGTAAGTATGTATTACCACCAACAAATTCATTTGACATAATTGTGTAACTTAGCAAGTTGCTAACTACAAGTTCCCTGAGGATTACACGATACTGTCGAAACATATAGCATTGTGATAATTTGTGAAATAATTGTGCATTTGTTGGTCATTGCAACAAAATATTGAAACAACTCAAATATATTCTCTTAAATTTCATTTTAATATTATAAATATATCCCTATGTATTTAAAGAGTTATGGTCGTGTTTCCCCCACCCCCCTCCCACCTAACCATACATAAATTTCTGTTCTCCTCCATATCTACCGTTTGTCTCATTACGCGCGTCTAATATTCCATGATTTGAGCGCCTTGAATAAGCCTTAGTAACTAGTAAGTATTTAGACTCCCTTATTGTAGTGCGATATGCAGCCTACAGTATTTTATTGTCTCTTAGTTCCAAGTTTCTCCTCGGCCGTTGTTCTGAGAAGCGTTTGTCCTATTTTCATATGTTAGTGTAAGAGACGAAGCTCCGAAACCGACGCAGAACGAAGACAAGCCCAAAACGTCGGAGTGCTTCAAAATTTACGCTTTCCGTGTAACAAATATTTTGACAGAATATTCCGGAAAGAATGATGTGAAGCATTTTCAGGGTTTTCATAGTCTTTCCGTGGTCCTGCTTATTTCTTAATGTCGTTTCCAATCATTCGAAAGTTTATAAAATTTTAAAGACATTTATCAGCACTATGTATGGTGCAGTATTGTCCTACAGTCTGTGACAAGAAATTACCTTATTAGTTACAAGATAACTTATTCTTAGTTTTCCTAGCCTGGAGTGCGACTGCAGGTCCTTACCATCGCACCCCGGTCCTCTGACCGACGACAGTCTTGGGAACTTATACCACACGCTGTAAATTAAACTTTTGGCGCCCGAATTATTTTTTTTAAATTTTAGCACACCCTGTATATAAAATGTGAATAATACAGGAACTAAATGCGTTAGAATTATGAAACAAAACAGCATTTTGAAGAGAAAAAACAGAGTATATACCATGTTTAAAATATTCAGTACCTATATTTGTTGAATAAATATATAAAATGCAACTTTTGAAGTTAGCGGTTCGTTACGACCACTATAGTTGAAATTAGGCGTCAAAAGGTTAATGTCATGCGCTTCTGAGGATGGGCAACAATTGTACGAAACATGTTGAACTAATTTGAAGATCAATAAATGATTATTGTTACTTCTAATTGGTCATCTGCTTTATTTACACCTTCTTCATGTCTGTCCGTCCAGAATGTCCGCATGTATCAACGCGGCTCCCACTGAAGGGATTTCTTGAAATGTAATACTGGATACTTTTGTGGAAAGCTGTTCAAAATATCCAAATGTGTGGCGGACGGATATGTATAGCACGCTGCATGAGGACCTGAAGAGTGCGAGATATTTTATAGCTGGAGAGGAATGCAAAGGGAGCCAATTGGTGCGTTTCAATGGCTACCCTGAACAGCTTTGTGGTGTTGACAACGTAGGGTGAATTATCAGTATAAAAGTAACACACTATTGCCTTCTCAGTACAACAGTTCAAGTTGTTTGCTCTACCTGTGTGACCGTGTATATAGCTGTCAGATAATAACCATATAGAGGTCAAAATATGTAGGGACATAAGTGACAGAAGATTATTTGTTATTGTGCTGTGTATTGGATCAAATAATATGTATAGTACAGTCTGTTGGATCAAGTGCTATGTGCATTAGAGTCTGTTGGACCAAGTACTGTATACACAAAAATCTGTTGGATCTAGTGTTGTATATACTTCAGTCTGTTGGATCAAGTACTTTATGCTAAGATCTGTTGGATCAAGTGCTGTATACATAACAATCTGTTGGATCTAGTGCTTTATATACTTCAGTCTGTTGGATCAAGTACTTTATACTACATACTGTTGGATCAAGTGCTGTATATACTTCACTTTGTTGGATCAAGTACTGTATAGATTTCAGTATGTTGGATCAAGTAATGTGTATACTTAAGTATGTTGGATCAAGTACTGTATAATCTTCAGTCTGTTGGATCAAGTACTGTATATAATTAGGTTGTTGGATCAAGTATTGTTGTATATACCTCAGTATGTTGGATCAAGTACTGTAAATACTTCAGTATGTTGGATCAAGTACTGTAAATACTTCAGTCTGTTGGATCAAGTACTTTATACTGCAATCTGTTGGATCAATTGCTGCATATACTTCAGTCTGCTGGATCAAGTACTGTGTATACTTAAGTATGTTGGATCAAGTACCGTATAATCTTCAGTCTGTTGGATCAAGTACTGTATATAATTAGGTATGTTGGATCAAGTATTGTATATACCTCAGTATGTTGGATCGAGTACTGTATACTGCAATCTGTTGGATCAATTGCAGTATATACTTCAGTCTGCTGAATCAAGTATTGTGTATATTTCAGTATGTTAGTTCAAGTACTGTGTATAATTCAGTACGTTGGATCAAGTACTGTACGTCACCAGTCGCATAGAAACGTTGCATGAACAGACGCCTTGTGCTGCAGGACCACCGTCGTCCTCATTCCAAACGGAATAACAAACCAATACTTGGGAACGTAATGTAACAGCTGCTGCCTGGATCGCGTCTCACGAAATTCGATGCGGATTAGACAATAGATAAGCGTTCAGCTTGTCATTAGCAATAATCTGAAGGCACCAAGCTAACTTACTAGTGGCCCATACATACGTATGTCTGTGTGTCTAGCATCGGTCACCACATATATATTCAACAGCAGGCGTGAAATGGTAATCCCTGTTACACTTATTGAAAGTAGTGTGGCAATCTACAAGCGGTTAGCACCTCGAGTCATTCCTCCTCGTTTTAAACGAAAATCGTTTCAAATTAGCAACTCTTCTGAATTATAATCGTAATTCCAACGTTACTGAAGTCTTCTGCAAATAAACTACAAACGTACAGGTTCGCTAGACATGAGATTATCATCTTGCTTTCCTTCTGCAGTATCAACTAACCTCACAGGTACTTTTTTATCTCAGTATTTAACCTTTTAGCGCAGGAATCATTCTTTTAATTTTAGCACATCCTGTATATAAAATGTGAATAATACAGGAACCAAATACGTTAGAATTATGAAACAAACCGCATTTTGAAGAGAAAAAGTCGGAGAGTATATACCATGTTTAAAATATTCGGTACCTGTAATTGTTGAATAAATATACAAAATGCAACTTTGGAGGTTAGCGGTGCGGTACGTCAAGTATAGTTGATGTTAAGCATCTAAAGATTAACCAACTTTATGCACAAAATTTTGTTTCACAATAAGATTTATTTCATGCCTCTACATGTTTCGAGCACATGGGCTCGAAACATGTAGAGGCATGAAATAAAACTTATTGCGAAACAAAATTTTGTGCATCAAGTTGGTTAAATACTGAGATAAATATACTGAGATGCACGGGGTTAGCAAAACCTCAAAAACTCACTCGTACATCTGAGTTCTATCAGGACTCGCAGTACTGCTCTCATCCCACCCCCCCTCCCCCTCCGCCCCTCCACCGTCGTAGCGAATGATTAAAGTCCGAGTCATTGACGTTTATCGAATGATTGAAGGAAATGTTTTCTTTGTCCCCCTGTACAAGCATCTCGTCAGCTTTGACCACAGAAAACCAACGTGAAGTGAGAATTGTAAAAAAGACTTGTGCTTAGAAATGAGGTTACTAAATTATGAATGATGTGACGAATATTGTACACCTTTACAGGCTCTGGTAATATTTCTTCCTATTTGTATCTGAGGAGGTTCGGAAGTCGAGCTTTGTATAGAATTCTGCCTATTTGTCATTCCTCCTAACCTCTAAAGGAACAAATCTATTTTCTATTGACAGTCTGGAAGGTACCGGCCATTGATGGATGATCCATCAACATTACTTACAGTTCAGGCATGAATTTTCATAGATTTTCGATTGAAGTAGTCTATAAATATTAAATCTTGTTTATGTATTGGTTGATTTAATATTTAATTTCTTATAATAGAAAAGTCCTAATTTTTGTTGAGTGTACACAAACCTTAAGGAATTGAAAATTGTAATTAATTTTGCTGTAGAAAATGAAGGAACATAACAGTAAGAAAACAAATACTGCAAGAAAAGAACAACGCAAAAATAAATAAATAACCGGAAATTAGACATCGTCGATAAGATAACTTTCCATTGAACATTGTTATGACAAAATAACATTCAAATCCACATCGACAGAGATATTTAGCATAATAATAATAATAATAATAATCCATCATCGTCATCATCACCACCTCGTGTACATGTGTTTAAGGTGTCTTGCATGTATGGTTGTAAGTTGTCTTGTGTGTATCGTTGTTAATTGTCTTGTATGGATAGTTGTTAGTTGTCTTGCCTGTATTGTTGTTAGTTGTCTTGAGTGTATTGTTGTTAGTTCTCTTGTATGTATTGTTCTAAGTTGTCTTGTGTGTATTGGTGTTAGTTGTCTTGTGTATATTTTTGTAATTGTCTTGTGTCTCTGTCTCTCTAAGTCTAACTCTGCACTGCACACAAAACACATCTCTGTCTCTCTCAGTCTCACTCTGCACTGCACACAAAATACATCTCTGTCTCTCTGTCTCACTCTGCACACCACACAACACACATTCCTGTCTCTGTCAGTCTCACTCTGCACTGCACACAACACACAACTCTGTCTCTCTCAGTCTCACTTCACAGCATGAAACACACATATCTCTCTGTCTCAGACTCACTCTGCACTGCACACAACAACTTCTCTGTCCCTCTCAGTCTCACTCTGCATTACACACAACACACAACTCTGTCTCTGTCAGTCTCGCTCTGACTGCACACAACACACATCTCTGTCTCTGTCAGTCTCACTCTGCACTGCACACAACACACATCTCTCTCTCTCTCTCTCATTCTCACTCTGCACACCACACAACACACATTTTTGTTTGTCAGTCTCACTCTGCTCGGCACAAAACACATATCCCTGTCTCTCTATCTCATTGTTCACAGCACACAACCCACATATCTGTCTCTCTCAGTCTCACTCTGCACTGCACACAACACACATCTCTGTCTCTCTCGGTCCCATTCTGCACTGCACACATCACACTTCTCTCTCTCTGTCTCTCTCAGTCTCATCCTGCATTGCACACAACACACATCTCTGTCTCTCTCAGTCTCTTCCTGCACTGCACACAACACAATTCCCTGTCTCTCTCAGTCTCAATCTGCACTGAACACAACAAAATTCCCTGTCTCTCTCAGTCTCAATCTGCACTGCACACAACACAATTCCCTGTCTCTCTCAGTCTCACTCTGCACTGCACACAAAACAATTCCCTGTCTCTCTCAGTCTCAGTCTGCACTGCACACAACACAATTCTCTGTCTCTCTCAGTCTCATCCTGCACTGCACACAACACACATCTCTGTCTCTCTCAGTCTCACTCTGCACTGCACACAACACACATCTCTGTCTCTCCCAGTCTCACTCTGCACTGCACACAACACACATCTCTGTCTCTCTCAGTCTCACTCTGCACTGCACACAACACACATCTCTGTCTCTCTCAGTCTCACTCAGCACTGCACACAACACACATCTCTGTCTCTCTCAGTCTCACTCTGCACTGCACACAACACATTTCCCTGTGTCTCTCAGTCTCACTCTGCTCATCACACAACATACATCTCTGCCTCTCTCATTCTCATCCTGCACTGCACACAACACACATCTCTGTCTCTCTCAGTCTCACTCTGCACTGCACACAACACAGTTTCCTGTCTCTCTCAGTCTCACTCTGCACTGCACACAACACACAAATCAGTCTCTCTCAGTCTCACTCTGCACTGCACACAACACAGTTTCCTGTCTCTCTCAGTCTCACTCTGCACTGCACACAACACACATATCAGTCTCTCTCAGTCTCACTCTGCACTGCACACAACACACATATCAGTCTCTCTCAATCTCACTCTGCACTGCATACAACACAATTCCCTGTCTCTCTCAGTCTCATCCTGCACTGCAACACAACACACATCTCTGTCTCTCTCAATCTCACTCTGCACATCACACATCACACATCTCTGTCTCCCAGTCTCATCCTGCACTGCACACAACACAATTCCCTGTCTCTCTTTGTCTCACTCTGCACTGCGCACAACACACATCTCTGTTTCTCTCAGTCTCTCTCTGCTCACCACACAACACACATGCCCTCTACCACATGCTGCCACATCTCCTAATTTGCAATACGAGACCTAATTTTTTTTAAACAACTCTTATAAAACACATACCAACTACTTAAATAGATGTGATTTTTTTTTATTTTTCAAAATACATTCCTCCTTAATCAATACATTTATTTGTACGTTCTTCCAAATTCTTCGTGCCCTCCAGGAAAGCAGTTTCTGAAATTTTCTTAAACTCCCTTTTCACCTCATACCTATTTTCTTCCACTGTTTGAAAATATCGCACTTTCAAAGAAAATTTTAACTTAGGGAACAGGAAGAAATCTTCTGTATCAAGACGTAATTTTACCGTCTATTTAACATAAATAGAATTTTGTTACCTACAGGTTAAGCTCCATAATGATGATCATTATATACCGTAATATGTACGGGCAATATTATTGTCTAAAATAAATTTAAAATTTCTAAATTTAATAAATAAAGAATTTTTTTCGTGATTGAATTTTGTAGATTTCAAAAATCCACGGTGCGACGATGATAAAATACGTATATTTGTCAGTAAATAAACACGGTTGTTACATCTCGTGAAAATATTTTGAAGCATTTTCGGAACTGAGCTGTGTAAATCAATTTTACAAAAAAAAAAAAAGAGACTGCCCTTTTAACTCCTCCACCCCCACCTATGCCCCCCCCCACACTTCCTTCAAAGAGCTACAACAGACGATGAAAATGTACGAAACTGAAGTATGTTGGTAATGAATGCTTTATGTAGGGACAACAGCAATATTGGAGTTTGTTGGCAGACATGACGGACCCTTTGTGTTTTTCCCCTCAACCCTCAATTTCAATTATTCAAAATTTTCATCGTGTTTTGTGTATTATTTTTTACTGTAGTTTTACTCGATATATATATAGGTTTATTCCGTGCTCTGTCCAAACCCGCCCAAACCTCGACCATTCCTGTTTGCATGGTGCGTTGTGTGTGTTGGTGCGTCCGTTGGGACAGTCGCCACACATCAGGGGTGGCCATTTTTAAAAACATTTTGACAGAATTCAGCCCGTGTCTGCGTTGTTTTATTTCAAATGAAATATTTGTACAAGAGAATTTGGATACAGCATGTAAATAGAATGTCTCGAAATAGATTACACAGGGTAATGAAACACTACTGTCCGACTGGCAGAAGGAATCATGGTAGATCTTTGAAGAGACTTCTGTATACGTGAGACCGGAACGTGTCAAAATGTAAATAGATTGTCTCGAAATAGATTAC
>Ga0123354_10018081_pt1 | contig 11052 bp, 7 predicted proteins | sample TergutLab28metaG_2_FD_97872 | JGI IMG/M metagenome (GOLD analysis project Ga0123354, IMG submission 97872) | Labiotermes labralis P4 segment gut microbial communities from Petit-Saut dam, French Guiana - Lab288 P4 | ecosystem: Host-associated > Arthropoda: Insects > Digestive system > Gut ... | reverse complement strand
TGAGGATGATCCCATAGAGGGATTGAAACATGTAGGAGATATTTTAAATCCATTTTAATCCAATAATGTGGTTTTAAATGGTTTGACAAGTATGTGCAATTAGTTGGTTTTAATAAATATAGTAAGGCACATTAAAAGTAAGAGACTGAGTTGGGCGGGACATGTTGAAAGAATGTCTGATGAAAGAGTAGTTAAAAGCATTTATAAATGGAAATCACACGCAACAAGACCGAAAAGAAGGCCAAGATTAAGATGGGATGATGACGTGAGAGACGATTTGAGGAAGATGGGAGTAAATAATTGGAAACGGAAAGCACAGGAAAGGAAACCATGAAGAGGAATAATTGAGCAAGCCAAAACTCACAAAGAGTTGTACAGCTGAGGTAGAAGAAGAAGAAGAAGAAGAAGAAGAAGAAGAAGAAGAAGACACTACTCACTTGGCCGCAACATTCGGTCTGAATTCATGAGGCACTGACTGGACCTAGGGTACAAAATAAGCCGATTTTGTAAATACACCTGAAATGACTGCAGTGGAGTAGGAAGAATAATACCTGGTTAACTGGATCCAAAATTCGATGCAAAAACAATATAACATCTATTGCGTGCCTGAATACCTACGTCCATAGCACAGTACGATGGATAACACAGAAGATAACTGACTTTCCAAATCAATTCTGATATGCTGGTTCTAAATCTGCAGGCAAAAAATTTGCATCATCTCACAGTGTTGAAGAAATCTCTGATGATCACTTTTCATACACATATTTAATAAACTAGACCAGCATCGCTTGGTGAATGCTTGAAGAACTATGTATCGCGGCAGCACGTGAGTAGGCCTACATGGTCTCTGGTTGGTAAATAAATAGATTTGTCATTTAAATAGAGTCTTTATTTCAAATTTCGTAACAGTAATATATAACTTACGTCTCGCACACAAACAAAATACAAGAAAAGTTAAATCTGCACGTGTTACACTTTCGTAGTTTTTTTTTTTTTGTGATCAGCGTGCCGCCAGATTTGGCCAAAACAAATTCATTACATACGTTATAGATACAATGTAAATACCTGTTGCGCTGTGCTCCTACAAAATCCCACATATTCGGGATGGTATTTAATAAATACCGCGAAAGATTACAGGTGCACACTTATGATTCTAATGACATAATTGGAGAGGTGGGCTGACCGCGATCATGAATGACGTTTTTCGAAAGTATAAATATGACGATGACTAGTACCAAACAAAATTAAAAGTAAATATGACGATGACTAGTACCAAACAAAATTAAAAGTAGAAATATGACGATGACTAGTACCAAACAAAATTAAAAGTAAATATGACGATGACTAGTACCAAACAAAATTAAGAGTAGAAATATAACGATGACTAGTACCAAACAAAATTAAAAGTAAATATGCCAGTGAAACATTTTCAAATAAAAAGATATCGTTATCAAATTTCCGCGGCCAGTGTGTAGTGGTATAATTAAAAAAGACCCTCCTTTTTGTGTATATCTTTATTACCATTACTATTATTAGTAGTATTAGTATTAGTATTAGTCATAATGGTACAGTACGAATCACCTTAGGATAACAGAGGTACAAGACCGGCTTTCGAATTTGAGAGCCCAACCCTAAAACCCGACCTTATACCTTACGGCGATTCATCCCCACTGTGTTTTCTTCAAATGCTATTTTAAAACACACAGTCTTACACAACACACATACAAGTCTTCCGGGTCACTAGTCTCGGCTTTGTTAACAAGCCATCATCAGACCCTTTTGTCAAAAGCCATCCAGTGAAATTCATCCTTGTATATACGATTGAGATCTCATTTCTTTACAACATTCGTCATAAAATGAAATACGGATAAAATGAAGGAGTACAGAAAGGTTTCAGTGCTACAGTTTTAAATACAGGGCGTTCCTAAATTAGTTACATAAAAATCTGCTGTCATCATTTCTGAACTAGAAGTGAGAATTTGGTCAGGTACGTTTCAAAAGTTGCGCCAAGTCCTCAAGTTTTCATTCAAGCCGCCAGATGGCATTCCACTCGTGCCGCGCTGCTTAGAAATCCTGCCAGTCATCATGAAGACGTATACCGGTGAGGAGCGCGCACAGTGGTGTTTGTGGTATCACGAATCGCAATAGCCCACTTGCGTTCAGAGAAAAATCAGGACCAACAAGTATTACAAAAATCACCCCAAAGAATGCCTAATTTAGCGTGGTACAATCGGTTCGTTGAAACTGGCTGTGTATCTCACAGGGAGCCAGGCCAGAGTAGACCTTGTGTTGCAGATGAGACGATAGCAAATGTGCGGCAGGCCTTCGTTCGCAGTCCACGAAAATCAACCAAGCGCGCCAGTCTGAAGTTGGTCGTCCCCAAGACCAGAGTGTGGAATATTCTGAAGAAACTATTCCGCTGCAAGCCATATAGATTAAAATTGGTGCAAGCTTTGAGGGATGGTGACAAAGAAGAACGACACGAGTTTTGTGGTGAAACCTTCGACAAAATTAAAAAAGAAGATGATTACCTGAATAAAACTGTTTACTGATAAGGCTACTTTTCATCTGAGTGGTAAGGTTAATCGTCATAAGATAAGAATATGGGGTACAGAGAAACCAAGTGAGATCGAAGAATGTGTATGGGACTAGCCAAAACTAAAAGTTTTTTGTGCTGTAAGTTCTGTGAAAGTGTACGGTCCTTTCTTCTTCTCCGAACCAACTGTAACTTGTTATTAGTTACCTGGACATGCTTGAAAAACTATCCCACGCCACAGCTACAGCAACATATGGACAGAGATTTCATTTTGCAACAAGATGAGGCACCCCCGCACGTCCATCGCGAGGTTACTTTCTGCCCCACCGCACGGTGGTTGCCTGGATTGGACGTGGTGGAACGATAGATGTAACACCCCTGGAATTTTCTGTGTGGGGATATATTAAAACCAAAGATTATGTTCCAACTCTTCCTGGAAGTTTGGAAGAACTACGGAGACGGATAAGAGAAGCGGTTGCGACCAGAGATGCGGGCACGATTCATATGATTTGGGACGAAATCGCATACAGATGGGACATCTGCGGCGTGACATAAGGAAGCCACAATGAACACGTGTGAATATCTGTAGATAAAGTTTAAACATATACTGCATTTTGTGATATACTCGTATATCATAATACTGTAAGATTTCTACTTTCTGTGTTTTCACTAACTTGCTTTGGTACAACCAATTTAGGAACGCATTGGATACATTTTAAAATACGAATAAAAACGGTAGGAATTACATCTAACGTTCTGAAGCGCCCGTCTATCTTGTTACATCTGATGTGATGAAGCGCCCGTCTGTCTTGTTGCATCTGATGTGTAGAAGGACACGTATGTTTACCTCTGATGTGCTGAAGCACAATATCTGATGTGTAGAAGACCCGTCATCTGTCAAGACAGACGTATGCTTCAACACATCAGACGTAATGTAATGCCTACCATTTTTATTCATATTTACGCTTATTTATATTTGAAACGACAGCACTAAAAACCTTTCCATATTCCACAATTCTAATCATATCTTATTTGTTTATTTCAATAAATTATTAACGAATACTGTAACGGAATGAGATCTTAATCTTGTACGCATGGATAAGTTTCACTGGAACGCTCTTGATAACAAGAGGTTTGACGATTTATTAAACCGGTAGTGTCGTATGGAGCGGAAGCATGCGACGTTGACGAAGAAAGAAAAACAAGCTCTGCTAATTTTTGAAAGAAAAATATTTAGAAGAATATATGGTCCTAAATATGTAAACGGGGAATAGAAAAGTCGGACGAATCGAGAACTAGAAGAGATGAGCAAAGGAGAAAATATTGTAAAATGGATAAAAGGGCAAAGGATAAGCTGGTTAGGTCACCTAGTGAGAAAGGAGGAGGATAGGATGCCCTAAAAGATCTTCACTCAAGAGCTGGAAGGGACGAGAAGAAGGGGGAGACCCGGGAAAAGATGGAAAGAGGAAGTAGAAAGAGATCTTCAAGTGCTGGGAGTGAGAAGATGGAGAGCGTTAGTGGCAGATAGGAAAAAATGGAAGGACATTATTCGACAGGCCAAAGCCCACAGTGAGCTGTGGTGCCAATGGAAGATGAAGAAGAAGAAGAAGAAGAAGAAGAAGATTATGATGATGATGATGATGATGATGATAATGAAGAAGAAGAAAAAGATGATGATGATGATGATAATTTATTAACAGAGTCGAAACTAGTAACCTTGAAGACTTGTATATGTGTTGCGTAAGACCGAGTTTTTTAACATAACATTCGACATTATAACATACCTGTTTTACAACAGACAATCTTACATATCGGAAAACCATTCCCAATCGCCGTTAATTTCAGTGGATGCTTTGGTTGATACGTTCGCTTTTCATAGTTCGTGAATCATGAACTAAAAAAATTCACTATCCTAGAGAGTTTTCCTTTCAAACCGAAGCGAAAATGTGCGCATGTGCTGTGTTTCAACGACAGTGATGATCTCTGTTAATTAAAACTTCTCCCGTTTCGTCCCTTGCCTCCTGTATCCGTACGCGCTGTATGTAAATTTTTACATTATTCGTCGCATACACGTCCGTCCTCTCTCTGTTCGACGCCTTTCATCTACGTGCAAAAAAAAAATCATACCAATCTACATAGCGAGACAGTCCAGAATTCTGAAACTCCGGTGTGGGAGGACGGTGATTTCTCTTCTCACGCGGTGACATTTTCGTTGCGTTACTATGCGCGAAGTTCAAAGATGATCCTCACCTGCCATGTATGTATGCATGTATACATGTAAGAGGTACGTATCTACTTGCTCGATGTGAGCAAAATATTATACATAGTCGTTAACGCCTTTGTACATATTCTTTTTCCTCGTATGGTTTGGGTTAAGATAGGCCTAATCCCTGTTTCGGAAAAAAAAAATCGTAACTGCTGGTTTCAGGCATATGATTTTCTCGCATCCACTGCACTCATGTCGTCCATTTTTAACAGTCCTTCCCAATTTAGACATCAAGTTATCTTCCCCAAGTATGTGAAGATTCCTTGATTAAAGAGAAGATCCTCTACCACCACCGAATCCAAAGAGGAAAATTGTGTGATATTTCGATTAGGTGATTACAAAGATATTTTAATCAGCTCCACAGAGTGATAAAAGTGTAAAAAATGAAAGCTGGAAGATGAAAAGTATGCCCGTTAATGTGTATACGTAAACAGAGTCCTTAAAGAGATCAGAACCTGTTTGTTGCAACTACGCATCTTAAAATGGGCTAACAAACTTAAAAACTACGCATGTCCGATACACATTGCACAAAGGCTAGGGCCGAAAAAACGCGGCGCAACTATAGATTTAATTCTTATATACAGTTGTTAAAAATAACAATGCTAAATCCGTCTATTTGGTTCCATTTCACCTACTGCCGTCTCGGCGCAAAGCATGACTTTTATTCAGAGGGTGGGGGGTGGGGGAGGGGGATTCAAATTTCACCGGAAGCCGGCGGCGAAGTCAGTATTTTTAAATTCCCCTTCCGGCCATGTACGCAAACCTAGGACAGTATAAAGTGATAGTAAAATGCAGAGTGGATGTCACATACGAAAGCTTAGACACCCTTATTCATGAGATCCATTACAACGTTGGCGGTTACCAAGCAAGTAGACACAAGAGGTCAGGCATTAGACCTGCTTTGTTAAAAATGCCCCTTCGATTGTCGACCGGAATACAATTCTGCCCGTGATGTTTCGTGGGTTTCTTCAGTCCATTCAGGCAAACGCCGCGATAGTGTCTTAACTTAGGCCACGATCACGTCGTTCCTCCACATTTCTAATTCATTCTTCTCAATCATTCTTTCATTCATTCATTCATTCATTCATTCACCGATATACAATTTGAGTTACTGACTTTGTCTTTAATTTAACATATAATCAATAACCAATACAGATTCATCTACAAAAAGAGAGAATAAAATATCCACAAAAAATGCACTTATGTTATTAAGGACTAAACCTTTAGGTCCAACTGTCGTCAATGCAATTCGCGTCAAGGACTTCCACATTGTCCAATTTGGCGATTATTAGCCTAAATTTCGTTATAGCAGGTAACTTCAATACAGAATTACATCAAACTCCATTCATTCTCCGTAGTTAACGCCTGCATTCAGGCAGATCCGCTGCCTAATATGCGACCAAAATTCAATCCAACATTAGATCATAAAAATAGTTTCCATATTATTTACAATTTCTCCAGTTGGGTACTCAATTTACTGATGTTAGAACTCCATCAAAAACAGTGACAAATTGGGCACTGGCAGAAAAGCTTGTGTTATTAATGTCACGTAATAAGCCGAACGCAGCACAAAAAAAAACAAATAAGGCAGAAAAGGAAGAAAGCAATCTGTCACTTTTCTTCTGCAATTGCCAACTCTAAAAGGAAGGGAAAGAAAGCTTCAACGAGCTCACTCCTCACATCCGCTGCCTGCCTCAGATAACCTCAAGTGGCTAAACCAGCAATTTCCAGAGATCACAGGGGTACAATAAAGCCATGAAACATTCATTTCCCTTTCAACATTTCTATTTTTAACGCCTTCTATCCCCTTACATTCTTTGCATTATCTTACTTATTCATACATTTATCACTTTGTCTTCTTTCTTTCAAAGTATTTCATACAGTGTCTTGTATGCTGTTTATCACACTTCTTCACCTTCTCCCTTGATATTAGTTTCTTTCTTTCTCTGTTTCCTCATCTACTCGGTTACGTTTTTCTCTTTTAATCCCCACCTTCCTAAAAATAGATTACGTGGGCCACTTAGGATTAAAGAGAAGATACTACTGCAATGATCTTAACCTCTCTTCCTTTCTCCGTTCCTACTCCATTGTATAACTTAGTTATAGTAATGATGTTTCAGGTACCAAGCAATAATACATTATGACGTCCGCAACTAAGCAAGGGATCTTTCGTTTAACATGCCAATCAAGTATGCAGCACGACTTCAAAATGTTGTCTCTTCTGTTTCTTATACTGAAACATCCTACCATGAGAAATAAATCTAAACCTACTAACTCTCCTTTATTCAAGTCCCCATAGAAAATTAACGGTTCCGCAAAATCTGGTGTTTGTGTGACCGTGACAAGGATGAGGTGGAACTCCACCTCATCCTTGTCACCAGCAGGCAGCATAGTCAGTGCATTATACCATAAGCTGTAAACACAGTCTAGTGCTCGTGAGGATGGGCGAAATTATCGCCCGAAACACGTTGAGCTGATTGTAATTATCAATAAAATTTGTTACTGTTGCACCTAGTTGGCTGTTTATATTATTGGTTCCGTAAAACTTAGTTCGTCTTTACCCACAGTATGAAGTAACGTTGCAATGAGCGCCAATGACAAAAGTTAAGAGACAGATCATGCGGCAGATACACCGCACCACAGTAGCGCAGTGCTGTGCACGATGGACTGTCCACGTTGCGCGACATTCGCAAAGATGATGGTGATCGGGTGACCACCGGTCCAAATAAATTAACTCTACGCACATCTTAAAAATGACTCCGAGATTGCCGATATAATCTGACAGTCCCAAAAAAATTATGAAGATAAATGGCAAAAGTGTGTTAAATAATGTTGCCTAGTACTTACACAATGACACATCAAACTGCTGTCGCAAAATGACAACTGCTTTAAGAGTAACCCTGCTTCTACACTTCGTATTTGTTAGTTCCAATCCCAACCCCTTCTACGTAGACTGCGCTGCTTAGCGATTCTACCTTAGTGTTACAATTTTTCAGAGCTGGAGCACTCTTGTGGCAAAAAACAGATGACTGAGCATTCTCTTTCCCGTTTCTCAAGATGGCACAGCTGCTCTCTCCAATTCAGTGCTCATAACTGATCTAATCAACGCAGGGGAACTAATTTCAACATCGCAAAGGTAAAAAGACGATCCTATCAGGAACGGAAAACCCTTACCAATGTAAGCCCAACACTCATGGTTAACCGCTTGAAGGCCAATAACAAGTACAAAATACCACCTGCTGTAACATAAAGACATTCCGAATTTTGCCACACAATGTATTGATGTACTTTGTATGGTTCTTACAATAAACGCCAATTACTTCATTGACCGGTTGGTCTTTATAATGACCGCAAAGTGTGTTCTCTGTGAGATACACAATTTACTTTTACGTATCACTCAAACAAACGACGGTCTTCAAGGTGTCAAAGTCAAATGTAACAAAATAAACTTCTGCTCCTTACAGCTCCTTTCTTTGGACAAGTGAGGGCAAAGACAGTAGATGAATGCTGTCTCTGTGTAACAAGCCAGCAGTACTTATGAAGTCACATTCTTCTAAAGAGGAGACGAATACAAACAAAAGCTTTTTTAACAAAAGAAGCAACACGCAGATGATAGAAAGCAATTAAAGTACGAGGAAACGTAGCGATCGAAATATGGAATACAGTAAATAAACCACTTACTGGTTATTGTATAATCACTGAAATGATAACAGACACGACTCATTAACTTGTTACTAAGATTGAAAACCTATTTATTTTACTATATTTTACAACATTTGTTCACATTCACATGGTGTATAAAAGTTTAAAATATAAACGCCCATAATACGAACCATTCTATATGGGTGTAAAAGCTGATCTTTCTCCCAAAGTGGAGAACATGACTGGAGGTGTGTTGAATGAAGTGGCGGAAAGAATATGATAACCAAAACAAAGGTACGTACAAAGAGGCTGGAGATAAATGCATATTTAGGAGCTCCTTAAGTATTACTAATCAACATCACGGGTCAGTAACGACAGCTGTGCTCAGAACCGAAATCAGCCGCGAACCTACCACACAAGAAGCTAGCGTACTACCATGAAACTACTGCGTTCGGCACATCATTCCGTTTACAACAGTATTTTTAATCATCATCATCATCATCAGCATGTTCCTGAAGAGTTAGGCGTGTTTCCTGTTCCTTGATCCTCAAGATGAAGTTGGTCCCTCCATCTCTTCCTCGGTCGTCCTATGTTCCTTCGTCCTTTTGGTTTCTATTGCAGTGCTTGTTTTGGTAGTCTGTCTGTGTCCATCCTCTGTACATGTTGTAGCCACCTTTTCTGGTACTGTTTTATTTCCTTCACTATGTTCTGTGCTAACGTTTTTTGCCTAATACATTGAGTCTTTTCTTTGTCTAATTTTGTTACTCCAAGTAAGTGTCTCAAAAATTTCATCTGTACTGCTTCTAAACGTTGTTCCTCTCTTTTCTTCAGTACCCAAGCTTCACTTCCAAATTTAAACGCTGTTTAGATGTAATTAGTATTTTTCACAAAAAAATGCAAAACTCAAAAATCAATCAACATATCGACACGCTGTACGTCAGAAGTTTTAGACTGAAACTGTAAAGTTAAAAAAAAAAAAAGTTAAGGAAAACGCTAGCAACGAAAGGAATAACAGAGCAGCTTTTTGAAAAACATACAGCCCACTCACAAAATATGGCTTATAAGGACACACATTCGTTACTTTCCGTGCCTCCCATACAAAAAAAAAAGTTGCTGAATAAACTTTTAATCCGATTCCAAGCTCAGCTGAAAGTGGACAGGTGCAGGGCATTAAAAGAGGTTTTCTCTGTTCCTCTCGGGAATTACAATTAATTCTGGAATCTCATCTAGCTGGGAGATATGGGTTTCCGTGCTGCCTACCAAATATTTATTCATTTGGTTCAACATATAATAACGGCGGGTTGGAATCTCCATGACCCCTGAAACCTCACTATTAAACAGAAAACTGCTATCAAGCATACGGTCAAGTTCTGCCATTATTTCAGTAATATTAATGCTAACAGTCGGCGTTCATGAGGAAAAATATGGAAGACAAGCTGACCTGTCACGAAAATAGTCCACTCCGACTACCGAAAAAAAAAATCTCCAGAACGGCAGCATTTGTAGCAACTTAAGAACGAACTCTATCTCATTTAAGATTCAACGAGGAAATCTTAAGCAGAAAAGAACTACCGCGTCCATAAGCAAATCCGCCTTACGCGCGCGAGAATGCACACATACACACAGTCTACGGTTTCGAGAGTTCAATATCTAACAGAAGTCAGGTAGACAGCCCTAACTCCGCGCGAATAACTCGAACACGTCATGTTCTAGTACCACAAATAGTTTTGGCTTATAATCGATACACAAGTTCAACTAAAGGAAGTAGTGTGGCCAGTATCGACTAGGCTGATCACAAGTTACAAAGCATCGCGCAAATGTACTTATGACCACTGACATGTGTCAGAAAGACGGAAATTCCATGGACAGCACACTGTTTGGTAAATTTGGTTTAAATTGTGTTATTATATTCCGAAACAAGAACTCTTACATGCAATATGAACACTGACAATTTCGCCACATGTGTTTAAATAAACCTCCATAATATATGAATTCATGTGTGTGTCACGATTAAAGCATAAGACATTTACGCGGGCCTATTCTAAGAATGAAGAAAATTTGCTAAAACAGTCCACGCACTCAAAAAATGCAGGGACAGGCGCGCGCGCGCGCACACACACACACAGAGCATTATAAGCAACAAATTTCCTGGTAAGTCAGCTCGGCTCCTCAAGCAATGACCGCCTTTTGTGGAGCTCGAATATCACATCCGTGTTCATTACAGCCCGGTACGAGTACCTGTCCCAAGTCCACTCCAGACCACACCCTCAAACGTCAATTTTAAGATACATTTTCATATTAACCTCCCAGCTGCCCCTGTTTTCCTATTAAAACTGCGTATGCATTTCTAGCCTCTCCAAATCGTGCTACTTTTCAATTCTGCCTTGTATTATCAGCGCCACAGGTAATGAAGAGGCTCCCAAATGTCAATTTCATTCAGTCTTTTGTAATTCCTCGCTGTCAAGAATCTTTTCTTCCTCCCCCCCCCCCCCCCCCCCCCCCCCCCCCCCCCAATATTAAAATAAAAAAAAACATTAAACATTTAACCATCACAATCTTATAAGTAATTCATACATACAAAAAAAAATATGAATACTTATCAACATTT
>Ga0123354_10018079_pt1 | contig 11052 bp, 5 predicted proteins | sample TergutLab28metaG_2_FD_97872 | JGI IMG/M metagenome (GOLD analysis project Ga0123354, IMG submission 97872) | Labiotermes labralis P4 segment gut microbial communities from Petit-Saut dam, French Guiana - Lab288 P4 | ecosystem: Host-associated > Arthropoda: Insects > Digestive system > Gut ... | reverse complement strand
CCTTTTTCGGCCGCCTTATGGAACCAGATAAGGGCCTCCGGGTAATTCTGCTCCACGCCGGGGACGTATAATCCCTGGTAGATGAGGCCAAGCGTATACTGGGCACCGGTATTTCCCCGATCGGCAGCTTTGCGAAACGCAAGAAGGGCCTTCTGAATGCAGGCACGGAACGAGACATCATCATGACCTGTGTTGTACTTGCTGCAGAGACTCAATAGGGCGCCGGCGTGCCCCTGATCGGCGGCTTTTTGGTACCAAGCGTCGGCCTGGGAGCCGTCTCTGGCTACACCGAGTCCCGAACGGTACATACCGCCAAGCATCGCCTGGGCAGCCGCAAGATTCTGCTCCGCCGCATCGCGGTACCAGATGACCGCTTGAGTGTAATCCCTAGGCACACCAAGCCCTCTCTCGTACAGGATGCCGAGAGTAGCCTGAGCTATGGCGTACCCCGCTTCCGCAGCTTTGCGATACTCGACCACAGCCTCGCTAGTTTGTTGGTTATGGACATAGATTCGTCCCAACTGGTAATGCAAACGTGGACTGCTCGGAAACTGAGCGGTTGCGGCACGGCAGGCGTCAAAAGCTCGTTCAGTGTCAATTTCTTCAGCAAAAACTCCGTCGGCTTTGCGGCCAGGGTCGTCAGGGTCAGCCGCGAGAGTATCGCAGTCCGTACGTGGAGTATTGTCAACGGCTATCGATACGGAAGGAGGAGCGGATGCCTGCTGAGGTGCTGAAACGGGAACAGGATTCGGAGAAGGCGTTCCTGAATTTTGCGCCGTGGGTGCACCAGCTAAGGGCTGTTGGTTGTTGCTGGGTTCCTCTGGCGCTGTTATGGGTGGAGCGGGCGTGGATGCCTGAGGTGTCGGAACAGGAGCAGGATTCGGAGAAGACGTTCCTGAATTTTGCACCGTGGATGCGCTAGCCACGGGTTGTTGGGTGTTGCTGGGCACCTCGGGCGCTGTTGCGGGAAGAGCTGGCGTGGATGGTTGAGACGCTGACGCAGGAGCAGGATTCGGAGAGGGCGCTCCTGAATTTTGCGCCGTGGGTGGGCCGGTTACGAAATAACCCGCATCTTCTAGTTTTTTAATAGCCTTCTTTTTACCCTCAACAGTATACCCCATATAACCTGACTGATTCCAATAGTCAATTGCCATCTTTCCAGAGGAATCTTTAAGTGATTTATCTGCACCATGTTCTAAAAGTATTATTATCGGACCCCAACCTCCCTTCTCGCTTGCTTCCATTAGTGGCGTTATACCATCTTTATCTCTTACATTAACATCTGCTCCTGCCTTGATAAGAGTAGTCATCACTTCAGAACTCATAGGGTTCAATCCAGCTAGTGCCTCAAAAAGTGGCGTCCTCCTACTTCCACATCGTGCATTGGCATCAGCACCAGCGTTCAAAAGCACAGTGATCACTTCAGGATCGTTGAACCGAGCCGCAGTACAAATCGGTATCCATCCATATTTATCTTCTTTTGCATTGGCACCAGCTTTTATAAGCGCGGCTATCACTGCTGGGTTATGGTTTTTCTCCAGTGCCAGTCCAAGTGCTGTAGAGTGTGAATATGGGGAACCTCCTGCATTGACATCAATTCCAGCGTTGACAAGTGTTGTTATCATTTCTGGATTTGGGTTGTGTGCCGCTGCATGCACAAGCGGTGTAGCGCCATTTGTTGTGTCAGTACCTTTAATATTTGTTGTTGCGTTGATATCAGCGACCGCTTTGATAAGAGCAGTTACAACTTCAGGGTTTGGATTGTTTCCCGCTGCTACGGCAAGTGGTGTCCATCCCTTCTCAAACTCTGACGTAGTTTTTGAGTTTACATCAGCGCCTGCCTTGACAAGGGCAGTTATCACTTCTGGGTGTGAGTTCTTTTCCGCTGCATAAAAAATGCTTGTCCGCCCTTTATTATCGCTTGCCTTAACGTCAGCTCCCGCTTTTATAAGTGCTGTTATCACTTCTGGACCAAAGTTGTAGTATACTGCCCAAATAAGTGGTGTATCGCCAGAACTATCTCTTGCATTGACATCAGCACCTGCTTTGATAAGAACAGCTGCCACTTCAGGATTGGAATTTTTTGTAACTGCCGCCATAAGCGGTGTCCTACCAACTTTATCTCTTGCGTTGATGTCTGACCCTGCTTTGATAAGAGCGGTTATTACTGCTGGGTTAGAGTTTTCCCACGCCGCCTCAATGAGCGGTGTCTGTCCATATTCAGTTCGTAGATTGATATTTGCTCCACCTTGAATGGCTTCAATGACTTGTTGCACTGAACCTTTTCTACAGATGTCAATAAAATTGTTGATATCTGCATCTGCTTTGGCAAGAACTGCTATCACTCCAGGATTAGAATTTTTCTGTTTTGCCAGTATCAGTGATGTAATTCCTCGGACGCTTACACTGACATCCGCCCCTGCCTTAATAAGAGTGGATATCACTGCTGGATTCGTATTGCTTGCCGCTGCAAACATAAGCGGCGTCGTTCCATCTTTAAACCTTGCGTTAACGTCAGCGCCTGCCTTGACAAGAGCGACTATCACCTCTGGATTGGAGTTTCCTGACGCCGCAGCCATAAGCGGTGTCACACCATTTTTATCCCTCGTGCTGACATCGGCCCCTGCTTTGGTAAGGGCGGTTATCACTCCCGGATCGGAGTTTTCCAATGCCGCCGCAATAAGCGCTGTCCGTTCATTTTTATTTCGCGCATTGACATTTGCTCCACCTTGAATGGCCCCAATGATTTGTTGTACTGAGCCCCTCTTGCAGAGTTCAACAAAATCAGCATCATTCATCGCTGCAGATGCAGAACCTGCAAGTAGTGCACAGACAAGCAAACTTGCAAATAGTTTTTGAAAAATAGATGCTGTCATATTTTGCATAATTCTTTCTCTTTCTGTTAGCAGGGTCATATCTTTTTGAATATCCACGGGTACGTGCGACGACTGCCTGTATCCATTAGTGAAAGGATACGGCCTATCACCATATTGTTCCATTTAATTCCGAACAAGCAGGGCCTTCACAACTTATTGTATATTTACCTTTGAAATAATCTTGATATGGGTTTGCGTTGTTAAATTCAAAATGTAAATGAGGACCACAGTCTCCACATCCCGTCTTCCCAACAGTACCTATTTTTTGGCCTTTACTTACATGTCCATCACTTCCCCATCCTGTTTTATCAATAGACGCCAAGTGTCCATATAGCGATTGCATTCCATTGCCATGATCAATGATAACATGATTACCGAAGCCAGTGTCTGACCAACTGGATGTGGTCACTTTACCTGATTCAACCGCAACAACAATATCTCCTGGTTCATGCCTGGGAATGTCCATACCTGTTTTGCCTTTATTTTCGGGAGTAGTCATTCCTGTTTTTCCGTCACCCTTGCTCCATCTTGTACTATGGTAACTGTTCTTTGCGCTGTATTTACTTAATGCTGAAATGTGAAGACACACTATCTTGGTACCGTCAGAACTACGAACAGGCCATACTGGATCAAACCCCTGAGATGGTGTTGGCACTTGAGTTATATTTATAGCCAAAGTTTTAGTTAAAGAAGTTTGGCTGTTTTGGGGAATTGCTTTAATTTCAATCTGCCTGTTTCCCGTGCCTAACTTATCTCCTGTTAAGCTCAAATTCCAATTCCTATTATCGGAACTTTTCATCGGATATGTTGTGGCAGTCCCAGCTGGGGTAATCCCACCCACACTGACCATTGACGGAGCCACATTTGTTACAGCGGAAAAAGCAAATGTATCATTTGTAGTTCCTGAACTTTTATCGACAGTTACCCCAGTGAGCGTAAGAGGAGCGAGTGATATATTCATATTCAACGTCTTGGTTACAGACGTCATACTATTTTGTGGATACCCTCTAATTTCAATTGATTTGCTTTCTGTGCCTAACTTATCTCCCGTCAAACTCAAATTCCAATTTTTATTGTCGGAGCTTGTCATCGAATATGTTGTAGTAGCCCCATTTATATTGGTTACAATGACGACTCTTGCGGGAACTACATTCGTTATAGCGGAAAACTTAAATGTGTCATCTGTAGTTCCTGAATTTCTGTTGACGGTTGCATCGAGCACCAGCTGCTGGGTGGTATTCCCTGGTGTCGAACCCTCGTTTGTTTGTCCTGTGGTTATCGTGGCTTGGCCTGTCTGAGTCTGGGCTACAGTATCTGGGGGAGGCGTGCCGCATGATTTTGGGGACAAGTGAGTCAACCTTTGCGTAATATCATCATACAGGCATGCGCCGTAAGCGGCCTTGGCCGTGAGAACGCTTTGCTCTTGCGCGTTGCCGGATTGCAATCCCTTGAGGTTGGCGAGCGCTGTATTGGCTTGCGATTTGATCGATACAGAGGTGTTGCCCGCCTGGCTCTGCTGGTCCAATGTCTGAAGCTGGCTGATGTACGTATTGGCTTGTTGTATCGGTGCGGATACGGCAGGAGCGCCTACAACGGCCGCTTGGGTCGGCGATGTGGCGGTAAGCCCTGTGACGGTAGTGGCTGGCGTGGCGGGAGTGGTTGGGGTAATTGGAGTGGTTGGAGTGACGGTCGTCGTGATCTGACCTGTCTGAGTCTGGGTTATGATGGTGGAATCACCGGGAGTCTGACCGCATGATGTTGCAGACAGGCCAGTCGACCTTTGTTTAATGCCGGCATACAGGCATGCGCCGTAAGCGGCTTTGGCCGCGAGAGCGCTTTGTTCCTGCGCGTCGTTTGAGCGCAACCCGTTAAGATTGTCGCTCGCTGCCTTGGCTTGCGATATAGTCGATGTGGGGACTTGGCCTGTCTGGCTCTTCTGGTCCAATGTCTGAAGCTGACTGATGTACGTATTGGCCTGTTGTATCGTTGCGGATGCGGTAGGAGAGCCAACAACGGCTGCTTGGTTCGGCGATGTGGCGGCAAGCCCCGTGCCCGCAGTAGTGGCTGGGTTGGCTGGAGGAGTGATCTGATTTGCGCCAGCAGTGGTCGAGCCGGCTCCATTGGTGGCCGGACTGACTGATACATTTATTGTTTTGCTTCCGATGACGGCCCCACTGCTGTTGCTCACCTGGAACGTAATTGTGCCGCCTTGGCTGCCGGTTGCCGGAGTAATGGCGATATTGGAGGTGGATGGCGTCGGGTACGGCTTCAAGCTTGTGTTCAGACTGGCTGCGAGCCCTGCTCCGGAAACTTTCAAGGCGGCGCGAGCAGCGCCCGTCCCGCTGAAGGACACGGTAAGCGGCGTGCTTTTCCCCGCCTGCACACTAAATGTATCAGGCGCGGTAATAGTCACTGGGCTCGAATTGGCGATATTCGCATTGGAGTTTGTCACGGCATTGGTGGCTAAATTGGCGGCTGTTGTATTTTGAGCGGCATTGATAACTGACACAGCTATCATTTTGCTCCCGATGACGGCTCCGGCACTGTTGGTCACCTGGAACGTAATTGTGCCGCCTTTGCTGCTGCTTGCCGGGGTAATGGCGATATTGGAGGTGGATGGCGTCGGGTACGGCTTCAAGCTTGTGTTCAGACTGGCTGAGAGCCCTGCTCCGGAAACCTTCAAGGCGGCGCGGGTTGCGCCCGTCCCGCTGAAGGACACGGTAAGCGGCGTGCTTTTCCCCGCCTGCACATTGAATGTATCGGGCGCGGTAATGGTAACTGGGTTCGAATTGGCAGCAGTGGCGGTCGAATTGGCCGCATTGGCGACCGGATTCGGGATAGCCGAGATTGTTATCGGCTGAGTCTTAAGGATGTTGCGGCTGTTATTCACCAATGCGAACGTGACCGTGCCGCCCTGAAAGTTGTTGGCGGCGGTAACGCTGATATTCGAGGTGTACGTATTCGGGGAAGGCTGTCGGCTTGTGTTTACTACGCGAGCCGCGAGGCCGTTTCCGGAAGGTTGTGCAAGAACTTGAGCGACACCCGTCCCACTGAAAGACACGGCGAATGTTCCACTCTTCCCTGCCTGCAACGGATATGTACTGGGGGCCGCCGTAATGGCAACCGGGACTGAATTGGCGGCGGCAGGAATGGCGGTATTGGCGGCTTGCTTGCCAGCATTGGATGCTGGATTGGCTGCGGCCGGATTGGGGATAATCGGTATCGCTATTGTCTGGCTTTTGATGACGCCGTGGTTGGTATTGAGCAATGCGAACATGACCGTGCCGCCTTGAAAGTTGGCGGCGGCGATAACGGTAATATTCGAGGTGTACATATTCGGGGAGGACTGCCGGTTTGTGACCACACGGGTCGAAAGGCCGGCTCCGGAAGGTTGGGCGACAACCTGAGCGATGCCCGTCCCACTGAAGGACACGGTGAATGTTCCGCTCTTCCCCGCTTGCAACGGATATGTGCTTGGCGCTGTCGTAATGTTGACAGGTACTGCCGTGGCGGCAACAGGAACCGGCCTGGCGGTATTGACGGCTGGCCTCGTGGTGACGGCCGGTCTGACGATAGTAGATGCCGCAAAAACCGACTGCGCACCGATTGAACAAAACATCAGGATAATCGCCATGAGTGCTACGTCTTTTGTGCGTTTCATTTGCTTCCCTTTCCTAATGTTTAGCTCAATAACTACGGGTAACCCATCAACTAAGGTGAATAGAAACCTTCTGGCCCGAAAACTCAGCTATTGACCGGCTGGCCACGCACGGAATTTGCATCTCAAATGCTCACACATTTGACGTGCAATTCATTGTCCTGCCGGTACAGCTATCGTTTGGCTTTGAATAACGTCACCATTGTTATTGATGAATTGGAGTGTGACGGTACCGCCTGTGAAACCACTGGCGGCAGTAACAGCGACATCTGCGGTGGATGTATTCGGGGAAGGCTGCAAGTTTGTGTTTACATCGGCAGAAAGGCCGGTTCCGGAAGTCTGTACAGTGACCCTCTGGACATCCGCCCCACTAAAGGACACGGGGAAGGTTCCGCTCTGCCCCGCTTGCAATGTGTGTGCGTCGGGTGCCGTAAGAGCCACAGGCCCTGAATTGACGATATTAGCGGCCGGGCTGGCAACGACAGGAGTAGAGCCTGGATTGGCGACTGTGATGCCATTGTTTTCCGGGCTGGGGACAGTGACGGCATTGGGGACCGGATTGGACACGATGACGGCATTAGGGGCCGGGTTGGCGATAGTGACGCCGCCAGTAGAACCTGGATTAGCAACAACGACTCCAGTAGGGTCCGGATTGGTGACCGCGATGCCCCCCGTGGAGACTGGGTTGGCGACAGTGACGCCATTGAGAGCCGGATTGGCAACAGCGATACCAGTGGAGGTCGATCTCGCGGCAGTGAAGGCTGAAATGACGGAAGTGATGGCTGAAGTGGCGGCATTAGGGTCTGAGTTCGCGGCAGTAGGGGTTGAGCTGACTACGGCATTAGGGTCGGAATTGACGGTTGAGCCGGTGACGGCATTAGGGTCTGATTTAGCTTGTTTAGCGGCAATGAGGGCTGAAAGGACGGCATTGGGATCGACTGCAGCGGCAGTAGCGGCCGAATTGTCGACGGTGCTGCCCGGAATAGCACCTGCCGAGCTGTCTACGGACCCCGATGTCGGCGTAACGCTGGCAGCACCTAACGTGCTGGTAGTGGTGTCTGTTCCATTGGTCTTGGTTACTGTTTTCGTTATTATTGTTCCATCCGGTTTGGTTATTTGCGTTGTTATTGTTGTTCCATCGGGTAATCCGCGCTCTCTGCCCTGCCCGTCGTCATGTGGACGATGCCCACCCTTACCATCCGGAGATGTATCCCCCAAACCGGATGAAGCGACGCCGGAGCCTTGAGTTCCACCCGGATTCGGGGAAGGAACCAGAGGCTTCCCTTTGTCATCATGGGACGTCTTCCCTAAATCAGACGAAGCGACGCCGGAGCCTTGAGTTCCGCCAGGATTCGAGGGAGGGACCAGAGGCTTCCCATTGTCGTCATGGGACGTCTTCCCTGAATCAGACGAAGCGACGCCGGAGCCTTGAACTCCGCCAGGATTCGGGGGAAGAACCAGAGGCTTTCCGTTGCCGTCTTGGGACGTCTTCCCCGAATCGGACGAAGCAACGCCGGGACTTTGCGGTCCACCAACACTTGGGGAAGAACCGGGAGTCTGCCAGTTCTTACCGCCCAAAGATGTATTCCCTGGAGCAGTCGAAGCGACACCGGAGCCTTGGGAGCCACCAGCGCTCGGAGGAAGAATCTTGGAATTCCCTTTCCCGTCCGAGGGTACATTCCCTGAACCGGATGAAGTGACGCCGGGATTTTGCGGGCCACCAACACTTGAGGTAAGACCTGGAGTCTGCCAGCCCTTGCCTCCCGGAGATGTATTCCCTGAACCTGAAGCGACGCCAGGGCCTTGGGGACCACCAGAACTCGGGGGAAGAATCTGGGGATTCCCTTTTCCGTTCGAGGGCGTATTTCCCGAACCGGATGAAACGACGCCAGGACTTTGCGGTCCACTGACACTTGGGGAAATACCTGCCGTCTGCCAGCACTTGCCTCCCGGAGATGTATTCCCTGAACCAGTCGAAACGACGCCAGGACCTTGGGTGCCAACAGGACTCGAGGGGAGAAGTTTGGGATTCACTTTCCCATTCGAGGGTATATTCCCTGAACTTGGCGTCGCAACAGTGTTGCCCTGGATTTTCGAGGAAGGCGGCCGAGTTGACTGAACCGCCTGCGGCGCTTGTTCTTTCTGCTTTTGCTGCGCTCGCAACTGTGCTTGCTGCTGTGCCTGTTGTTGCGCCCGTAACTGCGCCTGTTGTTGTGCTTGTTGTTGTGCTCGCAACTGTGTTTGCTGTTGTGCTTGCTGTTGCGCCTGCTGTTGCGCTCGCAACTGCGCTTGTTGTTGCGCTTGTTGTTGTGCCCGCAGCTGGGCTTGTTGCTGCTGTTGTTCTTTCTGTTTTTGTATAGCCTGTTGCTGTGCTTGCTGCTGCAATGCTTGTTGTTGAGCAGTAAGACTCCAACATTTTTGAGACATTATTAAAATGTTTCCCAATATAACTGCACAAAGAATTATATGTATTTTTTTCATATTTTCTCCCTAGTTATATAGTGAAATATATTGCAAATGCAAAAAGAAAGCCTTTTGGAGTGAACTCATTTTTCTATCGCCTCTTTATCAGTGAACTTTGGTAGAAAGCTTTGGTCTGCTCCATCTGCGGGTTACACTGCTTTTCTCACTCTCGCCGGGGAGCGCATAGAGTCGTTGGAAGCGAGACAGCTCCGACTTGGGCAACTGCACGAGCAACGGGTGTTTAGCCGGGTCCAGCCAAGTCGCCAGGCGTGTGAGATCCTCAAGCGACATGGCCGTACAGCCGACAGTGGGCGAGCCTTGGGCTCTGCGTACATGCAGAAAAATACAAGACCCTCCGTCGGGAAGAACCAGGGCCGTATTGTGTTCCACGATGATGCCCAGTTGGTATAGTCCGTCCTTCCGGCGCATAGCTTCGTGACTTGACCAGTTTTCGACGGCTCCCGAAGCGTCAAATATCTGATTATAGTGCGGCGAGTTCGGATCATCCACGCATATGTCCGCGCTCGTCATCATGCGGTAGGGCAGAACAAATTTTGGGGGCGGTTGTGAGGCATATCCAAAGGCTGTTTCCAGTCGAAAAATGCCCGCCGGAGACCTATTGTCCCCTTCTTGCTTTATGGGGCCACGCCCTTGCGCGGTGTGTAACCCTCGTCCCCAGGCCAGCCCGGATCGCCCTAGCTCTACCATGATGGTTTGACCGTATTGAGTCCATTTGTTGTGAGCCTGCACGTACAGGCGCATCCGCGCGCGCGGCGAATTCCAGGAATCAGCAGTCACCATGACCAACTGACCGGCTGCATCCACAGGATTGGCGCATGCAGGTCGCACACAGGCGAGCATAAGAAGCACAAGGAGGTACAAAAATTTCATAATTAGTCAGTCAACTACCCTTGGCGTCAAAGATTTTTTAAGCTTCGCCGTGGTCGGTAACGCGCGTGCGTGATTTTATTTGCTTTGCTACCGCCATCTCTGCCCCGACAGAGGTGGCGGAAAGGTGTACTTTTTGGTCTGGCAGGAGAGAGCCGGTCGTGGCAAGATTTTTTTCTGGAAATTAAATGGGTTCTCTGCTAATTGTCATAGCGAATATGACGAAATATAGGGATGGCGAAAAAGTACACTTTTTCAACATGGTTATGATGTGTCCGCCTTGAATGCCGCCGCACGGTACCGAAAGGTTGAACGCGCCATTCCACAGCGTCTTGCGGCTTCAGAAGTGGAAAGCCAGCCTTTTCTCCAAAACTCATGGACTCGTAAAAAATCTGAAGAGAGCGGCCTTGGCTCACGGCCAAAGCGGACGCCGTTCTCCTTTGCGGCGGCGATACCTTCAGCCTGTCTCCTTCGGATGTTTTCCCGTTCGTTCTGAGCGACAAACGACAGTACCTGAAGCACCAAATCGGCAATGAACGTGCCCAGCAGGTCCTTGTCGCGGCGGGTGTCGAGCAGGGGCATGTCCAGAACAAGAATGTCCACCTTCATGTCTCGTGTAAGCAGACGCCACTGTCTCTGAATCTCCTCATAGTTGCGGCCCAGCCGATCAATGCTCGTGACACAAAGCTGATCTCCTGGTTTCAGGCGCTTGAGCATGGCCTGATACTGTGGCCGTTGAAAATCTTTTCCCGATATTTTGTCAATATAGATGTGCTTCTCCGCAATAGAATGTTCGCACATTGCTATACGCTGGCGGCTCTCATTCTGGTCGATACTGGAGACGCGGACATATCCGTATACTTCACCCATTGGTTTACAACCTCGATGTGTCTTGCAATCCATCTCTGGGCGTGTCCGATCTAATGACAGTCGATCCCGACGTATGTATCTCCCGTGCCGCCCTGATTATTGCCTCTGTCGGTTTTACGGGATTCACCTGAGGCTTTTCCTCTCGTTTCTGCGGCGCGGGCCTGTCTGGTTTCCGTTCCCGTTTCCGTCTGAACTCGTTCAGGTATTTCGCCAGGGTTGGCGCTTTCACATCAATGCCCTTTTCGTGCAGCTTCCCGGTTATCTCCTGGGTGTCGAAGCCGCGCTTCCTCATCCGTT
>Ga0123354_10018078_pt1 | contig 11052 bp, 8 predicted proteins | sample TergutLab28metaG_2_FD_97872 | JGI IMG/M metagenome (GOLD analysis project Ga0123354, IMG submission 97872) | Labiotermes labralis P4 segment gut microbial communities from Petit-Saut dam, French Guiana - Lab288 P4 | ecosystem: Host-associated > Arthropoda: Insects > Digestive system > Gut ... | reverse complement strand
GAACAAACTTGATAACAGCAAAGTGATGCAGATGAGCAGACAGACTGACAGACCAACTGACATGGCTATGCTAACAGTCACTGCTCTCAGCTTTGTGAACAAACTTGATAAGAGCAAAGTGATGCAGATGAGCAGACAGACTGACAGACCAACTGACATGTCTATGCTAACAGTCACTGTTCTCAGCTTTGTGAACAAACTTGATAATAGCAATGTATATGAATGACAAATTGCAAAGTATATCATACATAAACCTAAGAGAAAGGAAGCCACCCACAAAATATTTCTGAAAGGACATAAGTAGAGCTCATAATGAGAAAACTATAAACACCAAATTTCAGTGCTAATCCATATTCAATGTATTTCAGACAACCTCTCTCCTTTGTGTCTTCCACATTAAACCATAAACTTTGCGTGTCCACGCTCTTCTTTTAAATATAAAAAATATGCAAGGCAATACAAACATATTGCTGATCCTGGTGGCCATGCAGTCTAACACACATGTTAGTGCAGGGTTCACAGCTTCAAATGTCACTAATGGCATGGATGTTCATATCTTGTATTTCTTGTGTTTTGTGTAGTCTGCAGCCTTTGCAACAAGCTAGTAACTCATTCAGAGGAGTTCTATTAGGTGTGTGTATGTGTGTGTGTGATTGTCTGTGACCTAGAAATCTCAACAATGAGTTGGCTTAGGCCCAAGTTGGGCTATTAATCAACATTCACATAATTTTCTGAACATCTATTTTGAAATGATAATGGAACACAAATTGTTTTCATTATAGTTAATTTTTTTCTGGTATATCTTTCAAAATTCTCATACTCACTCATCCACCCACCCACCCACCCACCCACCTTCTCATCCCAAGTTTTGGAAGGCTTGACTCCGCTACATTACAGCATGTCCTCACACACATCATTACATTACAATGAAACTTAATTTCACAGGTTCTTTTCTTTCAAAGGCACAATGTCACACTGAAGCATAAAACCATCAGTCCATAACTCATAAGCACAGAGAGAAGAGTGTGAGCAAAAGAAAGAAAAGTTAGCAGTGCATCATAATCACTCTAAAAGTACAGATCTGCCTTAAAAGACATATTTCACATACACCAGTATGATCATCAATGCATCAATCAGATTAGAAACTCAAGTGAGAGGTGGAAGCTGACAGTTTTCATACAGTTATACTGTACACAGCAAATAGCAGTATTAGTTGAAGTCCTGCCACCTGTACTTTCAACCACAAGCCACAAAAGACTGGAAATTGATAAACAATTATCACATTCTTACACAGTCTCTTCTCCCTTGCTATCATTTTCATCAGATGGAAGCATTGCATAGCCTTCGGCCTCCTCATCGACATCAGCTTTGTACCTGAGTTGCAATGGACAGATACAAAGGAACTAAATTCAAACACAGACCTGCTTTCCACCTCCACCTTAATAGTATATTCCAGCATCTTATCTTCCTTACTGATGACTGTAATAGAAATTTTAATCATTGAAATAACAAGAGGGGGCCGGATTTCTTGTTGAATGTACACTCTTCTGTGATGACATCATACATTTTGGTATACAGGTACCAATTTTCTAGAGGAACCTGGTGTCTCCATCTTCAGAAGAGATATCAAAGGAGAAAAAATGGTACAAGTACTGGAAAGGGTGGACTGGGATTGGCACTGGGGCCCATAGTAGTCCCAGCTTCACTGCAATTTCTGTACTCTGTAATATATTTTACCAGTGTGACTTAGTCTTCTAAGGAGGAGGCAGCAGCTTTCTCTGTAATGGTGGTCTATCAAATTACATGGCACTACATCAGAGAAGACAATAATCACTGTGGTTCAAACCTGAAATCTTATACTTTCTTCCACTAAAATTCTGTCCCATATGTGATTAAAAAGAACTGTTACAACTCAGTTGTCTGGGACATTGCAACCTGCATACTGCCAGATCAGCAGTGTTCACCCATACTTGTTACAAGTTTCAACTCTAAATTTGTTTGTTACTGGTGTAATTCAATCCTACATATCTGACAATGGAATAGAGAGAAATTAAGTTTTTCATTTGCACAGTTTTTTATTGCTGTAAAAATTTCACAAGGACAACAAATTTCAGTTGAATACCATCAGACCGTCATCAAGTTGCACATGCACATAGAGAACATAGTACTGGAATTATTGGAATAATATGTGTTGGAATATGAATACGTGATGTGATGGCAGCCTGATGGTATTCAGCCAAACATGTTGACCTGTTACAACAGATGCAGCAATTAAGAGTTAAGTCAACTAGAAACTATGTAAGATGTTTCACATGACAAAATGCCTGTCAAGGCATTTAGTCATGTGAAAGGAGTAAGGAATATTTTACTCATGTCTTCTGCTTTAAGACTCTGCTCATCATTTGTATTTAAAAAAGCAAGCAGTTTCAGAAACTGGATATCATCCATGTCTCAAGAAAAATTGTGTGGGCAATGCTAATGAGCTGCAGACAGAGCCATTCTCAATCACTTGACCAAATCTTATATTCTCTTTGAATATGAGACAATGTACAAAGTTCAGCAAACAATGAATCCAAAATGCAGAGCTGTTAGTTTTTATGTATCTGAAATAAAATATTCATATTTGATTTTTAGTGTATTGGTTCCTTATTCTGCTGATGGCTCTATTCCTGGCTATCCTCCTTGTATTATTCCCAAGCTGAACTGGTTGCATACAAAAGGTAACATGTCAACAATTCAGCTCTCAGTTATGCTCAGTTTTCCAACTGCCTGATATAACTGAACTTGCATTGTGTCCAATTTACCACATTGAAGAGAAATAATAATTTTTTTAAATATGTATATTGTGAAGACATCAATATTTCAACCATTTTTTTTTTTAAGTTTGAACTTTAATAATTTACATTTTTCTCCCAGACTTCTCAGTTTAGCTTTGTTGATGTATATTTTTAAAAGACCCTAAATCTAATGCTGAAAATGCAGTTATGCATTTATGTGTTCTGAAATGGCTCCAAAATTTCTCTGGATATGCAACTCCAGTCCTTTTCTTGCACATTTTCACTGGGAATTATTAATACAACTGTCACAGTATTTACTGCCATCAGGAACACTTACCGAAGAAGCAAGACACAGGTGGATACAATGGTATATGCCAGAAGAGTACCAATTGACATCATATTCACAAGTTGATCAAGGTTAAAAATTGCTGCCATTATACCTGCAGTTAAATAACAAGAAACTTCAATAGAACCATCATGAATTCTATACCTGTGTGATGCAATGCTTGATTATTACCCTTTAACCAGTCCATTTATATTTAGTGAGAAAAGTAATTGCAAATAAAATGATACAAAAATTTAAAAAATGGACATGAGATACAGGTATTTTTAGCATCCCTTACCTGAAAAAGTATTATATTATTTCAGAAGGGGAAAAGAAAAGAACAAAGTCCTCTACATATTTAAATGGCAAGCACTGAGTAAAAAATTGAACTGAAATGAATAATCAGTAGACAATTTGTGGCTGGATTTAATCATCAGGCATGTGCAAGGTCTAGTTATGAGAGTGATACCATCTTGAAGTACAAACAGCTTAATACAAATAAAGCACTTATTTACCAATTGTTGGCCCATGGACGAAATCCTGCAAGTACAGGAACATGAAAATAAAGGAAGTAAGCAACAAAATGTTGGAATCCATAGGTGCAATGAACCTGCCAGAAATCAAGCCCTCATTGCTGTTATTTCTTGCTTATATTACATCAAAAGAGTGAGGGTGTCTCTTCATCCTACTTGACTAACCTTTCAAATTGCATGTGTGCATACACATCCTATAACAGACTAGATTAAGTTAGATTATGTTATGTTAGGGAATGTTAGCATAACATCCTGCTCTTTGGATCTGATGCAACTTCTAGCTAAAGAAGGTTCAACCAGTGGGTTAGGTTAGGTCACAGAAACAGGCGTACATGTATGTCCTTTTAAAACATCTTTAATGTGAACTAACCAACAAAAGACTCAGCACAGAAAATTTGAAAACCCATTTGGTGAATTCCATTCAGCAGAATTCTTCATGAGAAACTTATAGCTGATCAAGAAAAGTCTCACATTTATGTAACATTACAGTTTAGAATAATAACCTGCAACTGTGCTCTATCCCAGTCTTGATGATTACAAAGTACTGATCACTTTAACAGCATTTATTGATGATTATGACAAACCTGTTAATAGACCAGCTATTAGCGTCCCATAGAGTGGAGTCCTGAAGTAATGATGCACCTGCCCTAGAAATCGGAATATAAGCCCATCCATAGCCATTGCATAAAGGATTCGAGGCAGAGGGAACATTGCTCCAAACAGACTGCAACACACACACAATGCACCAATTTGAGAAATACAGAGCAATTACCAGTAATGCCCTAGCAGAACTTGTGAATTGGTTCATTGATTTATTAAGTTACATTTATGGATCCTAATCACGAATATTAACCCATGTGTGCATCTAATCTTCTCCCACATGGCCTCATCACATGCACACAGCTAGTACCTTATGGCCTCTTATATAGTTCTGCTGTTATTGACATTATGGTGTGTTAGTCCAGTAAATGGTGTCTAGATGGCATTTCATGTCTCTTATCAGATTCCACAAGTCCAATGAGGTCAGGTTTCAAGACCTTGTATAATTCAATTGAAATTGGAGACCACACAGGCCGGAATCCTTAGATGATGATCCTCTGTTTGCTAAAGTGTTGCATGCTGAATTTAAGTGATAAAGCAGTTGAAGATATTCTAATAAACACTTATTTGTGAAAGGATTTTAGCAAGACAACAATAGTGAATCAAGTGCAAGTGATAATTGGTATGAAAGTCAAAGTTAGTCAGAAGTGGAAGGTAAAATCAACTTGGGTGGTTGTGATACAATAACCATGTGAAAGAAACAAGAGTTGAAAGAGTGGAAGCAGTCATCTTCTGACCCACCTGCTTGGAAAACTTTTTGTGGAGTTCATGGCATAAACAGTAACGTGACAGGACATTTAAGGGAGGAAGTGAGGACAGTACATATTTTGTATATGTACATTCAGTCTGACTTAGGTTATGTTGAGTGCAACAGGTAAACAAATATGCTGGGAATAAAATACTGCAGAGTGGCAGTGTTTTCTCAAACAGCAGTATGAAGGGCAAGTCATTACACATTACGGTAGATGAACAAAAGGCATTTATTTCCTAGTGTATCAAGCAATCATGCATAAAGCAAGAGTACTCAAAAGTCCCCACAGACTCCAATACTACCCCATCTAATGCCTGTCAAATGATATAAATTATGGTGTAAATTTTTACATTTTGTAAACAGTGCTCACTTGACCCTTCAGACAGTCTTGTGAAAGTGAAGTACCCCAGTGGTTACTTAAACAATAAGTTTCAGGGTCCTCATACTCTGATGTGAGAAACTGCTATAGAAAGTATAATGAAATTCTGCAGAGGGTTTTCAGTTATTCATTTCAATGCAATCAAATGAGCCTGCTGTGGCATGAAATATTACAAAATTGAAGTCTAGCAGTGGATATTGTGCACAATTCAGGATCCATAGTGGCTTTTATGCTACCGTAGTTCCTTTCCTTACAATAGGAAGAGATGGCAGTTTATCTGTGAAGAGCTTGCAAATTCCTCACATTGAATAAAATACACAGCACCCACACTCATGTATTAGGCAATATTTTTCATATGTCTGGCTTTGTCAGCGAGTATTCTCTGGAATATGGCATGCTTTTAATTAATCAGGTGAAAGGTAGGCTATTTATGACAGCATTCATTTCCATTTACTGGTATCTTTGCCACTGGAGTCCAATGAACTGCTGTGGTATAGGTGGTAATAGATTTGAATAAAATGAATTTTGCCTTTCCAATGTTACTGCCAGCACACTTCAAATTCCAAGTGTCCTCTAAAATTCTCAGTTGTGACCTACATGTGTTCAGAATCTTATGAAATCACTATAATATTTACATGAGTCTAACAGACTCTGATTCCTTCATATTATTGTAATGCCCTATCACTGTTTAAGAGTCCACTTGGAGGAATTAGTAACTTTTGAATCCCTGGGTTTGAGACTTAGTCTCATGGTCTGTATACATTCTGTTTCAAACAAAAAGTCTACTGTATAATATATGGCTATAGTAGAAATGTTAAAATATTTAATAATAGCATAAACAAATTTGTTATATTTGTTCCATTCCAGTCTACATACCTGGCACACAGTCCAAACATTCCTCCTATTGTTACTATCCATTGTGCAACAGGCCAGCCTATCTCAATGAACACCTTTGGAAGGGGAGCATCAGAATCCTGTGTATAAAATATTACAAACTGATACTGCAGAAGATATGTAATGCATTTAGTTGCTGGCAAACTGCATACCCTAGAGTGAGGTCAGAATTAACCAAATTATATGCAAGAAGGAAATTGATTGATAGTATTAATAACTGATCACATGATTGCTAACAGTTGATTGACAAATTTCATGTAAATTCAACTGCAAAGCTTATTTGCAACTATTGACACAATAAATACAATTTCACTTTGAAGGTGGTAGCATACTCCTCTTGAACACTGGTAAATTTTGACCACATTGAATGGTGTCACATCACAGCAATCATCAGTCAGTGCCATGGTTACCTCATATCTCACAAATCAAACCAGTACTAAATATAAAACAAATGAAGTTCACCCTAGAATAGGCTATGAAGGCCCAGAGGAGTAGTACAGGTATAGCCTGACTTTGTGTCAAAACTCTGTGCTAGAAGGCAGTGGTCAGTGCCAAGCCCTGGCCACTTTACTCCCACAAGAACAGTACATAACAACAAAACTATGACTGGAACGAAAAGTTTGTAGAAATATTGTATTAACATTTTCATGTCAGATGTATTCTGGTTTTGTAATAATACAGCAATGACCATAAATTTGATAGTGCAACTGAAATTCTTTCACCTGTAAATAATATGGCCACATGAGGGTAAGGACTGTTGAAACTCCAAAATAAGACAAGAAGATAATGGTGAGAGACACAATGATAGCAATTGGGATTGCTTTCTGAGGGTTCTTCACTTCTTCACCTGCAACATGGATATGAAAATAATTAGCACACGTTAAATTGGCCAAGAAACCAGGGTCTTGGGCCATTATCTGTGGGTTAGTTTACATAAGAACATTACCTGCGAAGCACAAGTCATTCTGTATGGACAAGAGATACTTCAGGGAAGGTGCAAACTATATCACACTGGAGCTTCTGAGAGCATGCAATCAGAGAATGTGTAATGTGGGAATAAAAATCAATACGATACATTATTATTTATGAATAAGTTGAGTACAAAACTGCTATGTGAGCTGAAGGGAATCATTTTCAATACCTACTGAAGAAATATAATTATTTTCAAAACATGAAAAACAATAATTGCTGTAAAATTGTTGTAAATTAAACCTTAACATTCAGTATTTAGATATAATTCAAAACAAAACTTTGTCCTACATGACAAATAAATGGCTAGGGAAGTATAGAAAACATATACAGTAGCTTCTCGGTCATCCAGACCCAGTAATCCAGATCCCTGGATAATGTGGACAATTTTGGGCCAACTGTAACCATCTCTCTTCTCCCAGTGATCTGGTCATTGTCCAGATCACAGAGGGGAGTCAGAGACAATCTGTACATCAAGACTAGTGGCATGTGTAAAGTGGGAAGAGCCAGGCACTCTAAATCCTCAGCAGTAAGGATATGATCAGGCAAGTCTTCTCTTTTTTTTTATCATGCAGTACTGTATGAGGTTGGTTTGCTAGTAATGTTTGATCTGTGATAACTGGTATGTCCCACATAATAAATGTACCACTGACATTTATGACCCTTTCAGATATATGTCCATGGTACCTGTCAGTAACATGTAACCCCACACATTTACACACTGTCCAGTGGATGTAACCAGCTACCTTACTGTGTCTGTTGGGGTATTCAAATGGTGCAAGTGTTGTGCATCCCTGAACAATATGTTTTATGTGTTCTTCTGCATTATAGAACATCCTGCATTGGCTATCAGGTGGTTGCTTCATGTTCCTCTGATGACAATGGGTGTTGAATACTTGATATTGGGCTGGTAGTATCAAACTCTCCATTTCTCCCTTCAGCCCTGAGCTACATAACCATGCCAAGGTTTTTTTTTATCTACTGATGGTTTGTCAAGGTCCCAGTAGAACTGTCCATGCATTGGTTTCATATGGTTGTTGTTTTTGTTGTTATTATGGTGGTGGTGGTCGCCCTCATCATCATCATCTTTATCTTTGTTGTCATCTCTTGTCACAGGCCTTTTCTCCCCAGTATTTCTCCTGAACAATTTTCAGACTGCAGTAATTTATGTATCAAGTATGATGTTTCTTGTATAGCTGTCAGTTGTAGAGAATCTATTGAATGGCCTCCAAATTTTTCTTTAAAACTGCTGTTACTATTCTGGTTGCTCCATTTGTTACTGGTATAATCATACATTTCATATTACACATTCATTTCATCTCTATACATAAACTCCTCTATTTAATTCCTTTTCTGCTTCCTTTTGCATGACATTTCTGTAAGCAAGGTATTGCCACATCTATCAGGATGCATGGTTCCTATTTTTTGTTTTTAATTATTATATCTGGCCTATTTGCTGTAACTTCTGTGTGTGTGTGTGTGTGTGTGTGTCCCTTGATTCTATGCCCATAACACTGTTGAATTGAATTGAATTTTTATTTACATTCAGTAGATCCTTACATGGCTCAAAACAACCCAGCAGTATAGACATGAAACAACAATAAAACAAAAGAGCCTGTGATAAATACATGTATAAGTAGAATGAATATATACACAGGTGAAAAATTTTTACTATAGAATAAAGTATTGATACATAAAACTGAATAGAAAGTGGGATTAAAAATTAAATAAAAATTGAATAAAATTGAAATAATAATTGAAATTGAATCGTCTGCCACGTGTATCATCTGGTATAATATTCCTCCAAAATGCAGAAAGGGTGTGTAATCGAACAAAAATTTGTATTTGTAACAACCAATGGACGATTGTTTAAGATTTTAACACTTGAATAAGAAACTTCTTTTCGATAAATAGCAGAGTTTGTCTGAGGTAAATGCAGATCTTTGTTATGTGCAGTATATGTACTGTTGTTTTCTGAAGTTTTAGTAAAATAGCTTTTGTAATTAGTCAGAAATAATATTAAAGAAACTATATACTGCAATTTGAATAGCAGCATTTTTAATTTGCTGCAGCTTAATGTTCACATACTGGTTTGGGGATGTGGTTACCCTTTGCCTGTCGTTTTGATGCCTAGTGCAGTGCATATCGAGTAACGCAAATGTGCAAGGACTTTATTGTGTCTCATTAAGTACTCTTTCTTAGCTAAAATGGGGCATCCTGAGGTTATGTGGTCAATAGTTTCTTCATGCTATTTACATAACCGGCATTTACTGTCACTTCCTTCCCTCAAAATTTTATTTTTAAAACAGTTTGTACCAATTGTTTGGTCTTAAGCTTCTACTATTGTACTCTCTGTCTCTCCCTTAATGTCTCCAAATTTTAGCCATTGACATGACTGTTCATTATCCACCAGTTTTTAATCTGGAGTTATGTGCAAATTTCCCATGCACCCTTTTCCCTCACCCTCTTTCTTTTGTCTTCTCTACTGTGCTGACCTTTATTTGTCTTGTTCCTCTCTGTAAGTCTCTCTTCATGCTTACAGCTGTCTGTAACACTACTGAGCTAAAGTTGTTTTGGTGCATTCTAAATATTTGTATTAGTGAATTTTCTTTGTTTTCTATATATTATAACAGTTTTGTAAATTCTAATATGTAGGTTCCTTCTAAGTGCATCAGGCCCCTTCCTACCTATTTTCTGGGAATACACGATGTACAATGTACAATGTACAATGCACAAGCGGTCTACATCTGCCTTTGGGTCATGATGCCCATGGATGGATAGCAGTCTCCTCATTTTCCTATCCAGTTTTTGCAGTTCCTCTTCAGGGCCAGTTATTATTATTATTATTATTATCATCATCATCATCATTGTCATCATTCACTGCTAAGTGCAGTATTTTGAGCGATAATTTTATGTGCTTTACTGATACCACAGACTCCTCCTCAGTGATCCCTATTCCCTTGTAATCCAGACCACCCCTCTCCCCTTGTGCTGTACTAACCTGAATGCAAGGTGACTTATTAAGATGACCCCCCAGATAAAACATGTCTGCCAAGGGAAATGTATTGCTATAAATTTCAGACAGTAAATGAAAAAGCATGTCAGATTCTGTGCATGATCTCAGGCTTCAGCTGTGAAGTAGATGAGACCCACGCTCTTCTAGGTAATGGTAATTTCTTGCTGATGTTTCAGGACAACCTGGCACTCCTGTCTTCCTGACCCTTGAAGATGGGACCGCTAACATCCTTAAAACTCTTCACAGTCTCTTATGATTCCCGTTAACTAAATAATACATTTTTGTTTCTTGATTTATAAACTTATTGAACACATGAAGATTCACAAATTTGACCAAAGATGGTGTTAATGGTGTAAGAATTTTAATTACACCTGTTCCGGATTTTTGTGTTGCATCTGCAGTCTGATCATCTGAGTTCAGTTCTCTTTCCATGGTTTTTAATTTGTGGATTGGGCAAGGTATTATTTTTAAGTCTGGTAGTTAATTTTTAATTTTAAACAGCCATTTTCCTGTTACTATCCTTGGACTGTATCTGTTCTCAAGTGCATATCTTAAGAAGTTACTGTTTCTATGGTGCCCAGTAACTGAAAAGAGCTTGATCTAAGGGGCCTACCAGGCTAGATGCTTCTTTCTCTGAAGACAGAAACAGCTAGCTTCCAAAACTTTGCGTTCCTTTAAAAAATTGGGCAAATGGAAAAAGTCCCCCTCCTCCCCCCCCCCCCCCAAACACCACCACACTCACTTTTCTCACTGGTTTTTTTTTTTCATTTCGTAATTATGTCCTTGGTTTGTTCCCTTCTTGTCCTTT
>Ga0123354_10018077_pt1 | contig 11052 bp, 5 predicted proteins | sample TergutLab28metaG_2_FD_97872 | JGI IMG/M metagenome (GOLD analysis project Ga0123354, IMG submission 97872) | Labiotermes labralis P4 segment gut microbial communities from Petit-Saut dam, French Guiana - Lab288 P4 | ecosystem: Host-associated > Arthropoda: Insects > Digestive system > Gut ... | reverse complement strand
TGGTTTCCCTGTGTCTATAAGCAAATGCTGAGATGGTTCCCAAGATTCCAAGTTGCCACTACATGCTTCTCATGTAGCCCTCCCGACTTAAATCTAGCAGTAACCAATTTCATGTTTAGTGTACATGTAAAATAACCACTGCCACCGGGTAACAACCCAATTGCAGTAAATCAATATTATTATTATTATTATTATTATATGCCCGTCATTTTTTGTTATTTATTCTAGGTATAGAGGATGGTTCTCTTTACTTCACAGGGATATGCCTTTCATTATTATTAATAAATAATGAAATAATAAAGTAAGTGACATCAAGTTGGTCTCTCTTTATTCAGCTATCAAGATGATGCACGGTCCAATAAATGTAAGACTAATAAGTCGTTGTGAAGTTTCTCAGCTTTTGTATTGCCGTATTTTTGGAGATCAGACGCAAGGAATCAATTATGAAGCAGTAATTTTAAATATTATGAATGTGTGCCTGTATTTTTGCCTTAGTTATCCTGCTTGCAATTCGCATGTTTCAGAAGCAGCACTATAATTTCAAGTGCGGCCTGCCTGGCTGTATCACAAATCTCCACTTTATCTCGAAAGCGACACGATTTTCGGAAGAAAGTGTTTAACGTAAAATGTGTGCTTTGATTTCATGTACAACTTTTGTCTGACACAATTTTTTTCTTTTAAGAAGAATTGATCTTAGATATTATCATAAATGTACATAGGTCTAACTGTAAAGTCCCCGTCATTCTTTTCAGATTTCAATGAAACCTGAACTTTCTCAACACATTTTCGAAAAACTCTCAAATATCAAATTTCCTGAAAACGCCTCCAGTGGAAACCGAATTGTTCCACGAGTTGAGACGGACAGCAGACGTGAAGCTAAGAGTTACTTTTCGCAGATCTGCAAAGGCGCCTAATAACAAACACAACTGCTATATTTTAAAAACACCTTTTTTTACGTAATCGCGAGTAACACGTTTCGACCGTACGGCCAACAGCAGGCTTGTCATCGCAGAAATATACAAAAGAAAGTGGAATTATACCGAGTGAGTCACCGCGGAAAGCAAGACAAGGGATCACTGGGATTACGTACCCCGAAAACGTTTCTATCATACAGCAGCAGCCTCTCACGTAATACACTTACATATTCTGGCATCCGACGTACAACAGTATATATACGTGTCGGCGTACTTCTCCTCATCAGCATACTGTGTTTAACTTTCAAATAAAACAAGAATTTTTAACAAATTTTATATATTCTACGCAGTCGTGTAATTTTTATGTAGTTCTACCTTTAAACTAACAGATCTGTTCCATTTAATTCATGAATCATAAATAAGCGCTGTATTTAAACAGTTTTACTTTGCTTAGCGATACTGCAGCGGGGGGGTCTCTCTCTCTCTCTCTCTCTCTCGGTATTATTCCACTTTGTTTTGTGTAATTTTGTGTTTTGATATGCATCATGACGGTCGTACGGCCCGCATATGTTGCAGAGATTAAGTGCAAAACGAATGTTTTTATGATATCGAGTATTTTTTTTTTTGTTATTTAGTGTCCACTTAATAAGGTTTATTTATTTACAGCGAGGGCACGGAATTTTAGTGGCACAAATAATCCAGTTTTGTGTTTGTTGATAAGCTTAATCTTGATTTATTTTCGTGATAGAATATTGTGTAATTGTTAAATGTGAAATGATAAAAACTAATGCGATTAAACAATGGATTCAACACATTTACGGAATGCACTCTTTAATCTGTTTTACCACAAGACTAATTAAATAGCTTTGACCACCTCTTTTGTTCTTTCCATGAGGTGGTGTTCTTTAGCACTCTGAATATTACATCAGTTTTAATGAACAACCTGTGGATTTAGGAGAACGAAGAGTGCTGTCCGTTTGTATCTTTTTATTGTTACATTATTAATTGCCAATTCATTAACTCTTACAGAGGATAACTCTGTGGCAATTAACAGTTTAATGTTGCGTACAGAACAAAGTACTCTCTACACGTGAGTTAGTAGTGTGTGTTGTACAGGCTTTCCTAAACATAGATTTCGTTTGGATTTTATTGTCTCGCATACGGGAACACTAAATATGAAGAAACCTTCGGTGGGCTGATATTTCAGCACTGAGGAGAGAGAACTGTGAACTTCACAGGGTGCCCAAAAAAAATGCTTGTCACCGCAAGAAAATTTGGAAATTGAACAGAGTGACGTATTGGCACAGATTTCAGTTACGTTTTGGGGCAGTTGCTGCAGAACGTGTGAAATGAACAGAGGACGGAATGGGCGTGTGCCTTCGCGTTTTTTTTTAATTTCGGAAAGTATTTAGCTGTTTGAATTCGATTTGGAATCTGTATGTGCAAGCTGGCGTCCGTGAGCAGAATTTAATTTTGACGTGTGCCTGACGTAAGACCGAAATTATTATTCAGTTTTCTAAAAAATTGCTACTTTTAAGAGTGATATATATATATATATATAATACTTTATATATTGTATATCATTAAGAACTTCGATTTAAACTAGTAACATATTATTTTAAAAAAAAGATGCATTTTGATGGTGTAAATTGTGTAATTATATTACAATGTGTATCTGCAGAACACGTAAAAATACCGTTACTTGGCAAGTGAAACTTGTTTTAAACACGTCACAAGAAATATACTCTCTTGCCCTGCGGATACTAGGGTCTCGTGGGGAATAGTCAATTGCTTGGAGCGTGATACAGGCCACTCCATATCAGTGTTGAGTTTCCGAATTTGTACGGCATCGCCCATCTTTTGTCGTTGTGGCGTCGTTCTCAAGCACAGGCTCAGCTTTACGTTCTTACTGCCGTAAAAAAAAAAAAGATACGTCACTAAAATATTCTAAAAGGCTTACGAGTTTATTCGAAGAGTGTAACCAACAAGATGCAACGTTTCACAATTTCTTTATTTCTGTAAGACCAAAACCTGACGCTGTATGTGCAGTTTTGAGCTCCTGATGATGGACGGAAATCCAGTCTGAAACACGTAGAGCGTCCCACAGAAATAAAGAAATTGTGAAACGTTGCATCTTGTTGGTTATAATCCGCGAATATGTTAGCGATGCACGGAGCTATGAATGTTAAAATTAAAAAACCTACGAGTTTTTTTAAGAGATACTTCAACTCCAGAACTTAAGACTATGCAGTCAATGGGGCTCCTGGAAATATCATTAATAATTTTTTATGATATGAAGGAGGATCACGGCCGTAAAATGAGTGTTTTCGGTGATGTCACACCATTTTACTCGCAACCCTAAGCCGAGGTTTTGTTTTTGAAGATGCTACTCGACATTTTAGGCACCTTTGCATGGTCACTAAGGACGCCAATTAGCTTCGTCAATCCATCGTTCTGTGGTGCTGTCTGTCCGTCTGTGACAGCGCAGTTTCCACTGGACGGAGTGCCGCAAAATTTTATGTTGGGCATTTATATGAGAGTCTGTCGAGGAACTACAAATTTTGTTTAAATCGGACGGAAAATCGGGCACTTTACATGGAGACCTAAGTTGGTTTCATTGTTGCTGGTGGAAAATTCGCCACAATTTTTTTTCTGCACTCAGTATGTTTATATCGTTGATATTGACAGGTACCTAAAATATATAAATAACGCGGTGTTACGTTTCCATCGCAATAGTGGTTACGCGAACGCGCCACTTTGTTACATTATACTTATACTGTGTATCCTTTTGATTGAAATTTATGCTATTGTTTATCTCAGTAATTAACCAACTTGATGCACAAAATTTTTGTTTTGTAATAAGTTTATTTCATGCCTCTACATGTTTCGAGCACATATGCTCGAAACATGTAGAGGCATGAAATAAACGTATTGTAAAACAAAAATTTTGTGCATCAAGTTGGTTAAATACTGAGATAAAGAACTGGGATGCACGGTCAGCAAAACGTCAAAATTTGTACTCTTGTGTTTCTTACATAATTTTGCTTCGGTTTTATTTATAGAAATCATTAAGAGGCCACATGGGAAACAAGTGTGGGGTATAATTTGGAACACAAATAGTACTGCTGCTTTAATTACTTGATTCTAATATTTTGATATCACTTTGACCTTCTTAACGGCTACGTATTTTTTGATATTTATGTTGAAACACTTCGCGTAACTCATTCAGAAACGCATCAAATAAATATTATTTGAAGTAGTCTACACTGTACACTTCCTAATTCTGCTGATTTTCCTTCATTGCGAGTCAGTCTTGAATTCCAGTTTCAGTTCTGCTTGATAACTCCGTCGAAGCTGAAACAAATGAGACCGTGAATTTATTGCACGCCTAAGCACAGGTCACAGGCGTCAGTAAACTCCATAATTGTACAAAGGGCAGAGAAGTTGAGAGGAAACCGAGACTTAACCAATCCAGCGTGTAATTCAATTTCGGATAAATGGTTATCTCAACAACTTGTCACAGAGACGAACAGCTAAAATCAAAGGAAAAGTAGAATGCGTAAAATGTGAACTGTAACAGTGAAGGTTTAAAGTGTGCAGAGGTGAATTAAAGTAGGTGGAACTGTTAAAAGTTAGAGAAAGTTTTATGGGATTCTAGAGTACGGAGTACAATAGAATGAAGCGAAATTATGAAAGAGATATAGTGGAAAGAAATAGATAATTTACGTGTCAAGGCATTGACAGATGTGGAATGGTTGGAGTAAGGGCTCTATATTGAGGAAAGACAAGACGGATTTAATTACAGTAGAATAAGTCACAATGACCCTGTGGGGTAAAATACATCAGAATCTGATTATCGCTCCTCAAGCCAAGGAACTTGCTATTGTATAGAACCCGAAAATTTGTCGTGTTCATAAACATTCACGTCTGGACTCGGTTCTGAGCCGGATTACTGAAGTCCATATTGTAATATTCTACCTTTAAAGGACTTGTTTTTTATCACTGTCAAGTGCAACAGAGATATCAGGAATTCTGAGTTTTGTATACATTAAAAATAATAATGAATTAGGCTTCAGCGCTTTCGAGACATGGTTTGGATAGTGGATTGAATACGTTCGTAGAGTGAAGATAATGCAAATCAAATATGTTTATGTGTATGGGCATGGGTTGTTCTATGCTTGTTCGCAAAATGCAAAAATCTACTATTGGCTTCCTGATGTTTGTCTGTCTCTCTTTTCGTCTGTCGGTCCGCATGGAACAACTCGGCTCCTACTGAGTCAATTTTCATTAAATTTGAAGTTTGAGTATTTTTCGAAAATCTGTTGAGAACATTCAAGCTCAATTAAAGTCTGATAAGGATAACTTGTTTTTTTTTTAATGTTTTGCTGACCGTGCATCTCAGTATAATCTTAGTAATTAACCAACTTAATGCACAAATTCCTGTTTTATAATAAGTTTATTATATTCCTCTACATATTTCGAGCACGTAGTGATCGAAACATGTAATAAACTTGTTATAAAACAAGAATTTGTGCATTAAGTTTGTCAATTACTAAGAAGAAGGATAACTTGTACTTTACATGAAAAGCTAAGTATATTTATGATAATATCTCGCTGAAGTCTCATTAGAATGAGAAATAATTCAGACACAAGTTGTATAGCAAATCAAAACACACATTTTACTTTCAATAACTATTTTCCAAAAATCGTGGAGTTTATGAGCTACTGTGGAAAAATATGGTAAGTCCCAGAGAGGCCACAGACGGTAATAGAATACGGCGGATTTCTTGCTGGATAGCTAAGGCTACAGAAACACTCGGAATGTGCAATACTTCTTGCTTCTCCACAGCAACTATGATTACGCGAACGTGCCTTAATATTGCATTTACAGACACACTGTCTTCTTATCGTTGTACACACCCTGTTTACGAGATGCGGTAGCAAGAAGAAATTTTGCAGGTTCAGTGTGTAGGTAGTGGTTTGACAAGTGCACTGAAGTCGTAGGGGTCTGATGTAAATCAACACTTCCTAGTCGTGTGGGTACGATGCATTGCCTACCAGCAATTTTAGCACTGAAAACTCTGTGTTTGCTCTCACATTGCATCTGCGTATTCAGTACGATTCTTAGTGCAAGCAGCCACTGCTTCCGTGTGTAGTTTTCACCGACCGGTGTTTCTAATGGGAGTACAGCCTCTTATTTGTGAGAAGTACGAAATGAATATTAAATTAATTTATTCTACAACGGTTAAACCACGCGTTGAAGAGTGTTTATTAGTGCGAAGACGGAGTCGCAAATGGCATTTGGTAGTGTAAGGCACTGCAACATACATGTGTGTGTGTGTGTGTGTGTGTGTGTGTGTGTAGAGGGAGAGAGAGAGACAGAGATAGATAGACAGAGAGGGGCAGCTGTAATTTAACAGTGCGCAATTACAGATAAAGCGTCGTGCCGCGACTTTCAGTTTTCCTGGATAACGTCGTCGGTAAATGCGGGCCGTATGTACAGTCGGCAACCCTACTTAATAGTTCTGCAACAGTTGACACTGGGATTTGCTGTACCGAAATTTTATCTCCGTCTAATACTGGAACATGAATGTTTTTCATAGTTACTTCAGTTTAGCTGAAAGCCGCCGGTAATTTGTGAGGTACTGTTGTGAATTGTTTGAAGTGACGTGCTGGACCTTTGGAGCCAGTTCTCTGTCACAACGTATAATGTAAAGTTGTGCCTCCTCAGGCTGTGAAGGCACCTGGCAGACTGGAGGCAAAACGCCACATATCTTTACCTTCGGAAGTGGAGGGAGGAAGCCGGTCCCAGTAGCCGCGCGGTCTAAGGCGTAGGTCTACGGCCGCTCGACTCCTGAGATCGTGGGTTCGAATCCCGCCGGGGACATGGATGTGTGTCTGTTGTGAGTGTTGTGTGTTGTCAGGTAGAGGTCTCTGCGACTAGCTCATCACTCGTCCAGAGGAGTCCTACCGACTTATGATTCGTCGTTGTGTGTGATCTAGAAACCTCAAAAATGAGGAGGCCTTGGCCCGCGTTGGGCCGCGGCGCCATGGGAAAAAAAAGTAGAGGGAGGAAAATGGATAGTGTCACTTTCCGGCCGCCTTATCCCCGGAAGAAGAACCCCGAGTTCTCATTGCATAGAATGGTAGTGACCCCAGATCTGGTTTTGAGGCCATGGAGCACAGAAAACCCCTTTTCCCACTTGTCGTAGAAGCAATTTTACTGTTCTAAATAAGTACCGAAGCAGGAAGTCGAGTGTGGAAGCAAACCTCGACTCCGAAATTAGATGCAGATGCACGAGCTACTTCACTATCTAGCCGCTTTACCCTTGGGTAAAGGCCACAGATACCAACTAAATGTGAGTCTAGATGGGTTTGGTAGCCGATTGAACTGTCTGTAAGGAACTACCTGGAGGTTATTTTAAAGTGAAGGGTGAATTTATTATCTATGTCTGCCCTAGCAAGCTGGGAAATTGCGGAAGATATTTCTGGCCAGAAGAGAATATTATCACTTTCCTCTGCGTTAATTAATTAAATAATGAATCCTACTCGTTGTTATCGGTAGATTAAAAGGACTGCAGCTGTTGATCTATAACATTTCAGAATTAATTTTGAAGCGATAAATCCTTCGTACATTTTGTGGTGTTATTGTACAAGATATCGGCCGTTCGCAGTGGCTGCAACTACACAGGGAGGCGTCTGGTTTTATAAATATTTTGATACAGAGATTATTTTAGAACTAATGAGAACAATATTGAAGAAATTATTACGTTCTCTAACGCTGTTAGAACTGGAACCAACAATTGAAATATTTATTTGCGTTGCCACAAGAATTTAACAAGTTAACGTTTTTTGGATTATTTGTAAAGTTGAATTTGTGTCTTAAATATTTTTTGTGTGTCTTATTCTTACTACATGCTTCCTAAGAGGCGGAAGTTCCAATTAAATTATAAACTTAAAACTCTGTGTAATTACACATTCAGGCTCCGTTAAAGTTTGTCACATAAAACAGACGTGTATAATGGGCAGGATTCTACAAAACCCTTCAAGCAGATTCTATGCTGCCCAATAGGGATATTTATTGTTTCGGTATCGGTTTATGGCAGATAAATGTTGGTCTGAATTTAATGTTTTATGGCTTATATTGATTTTATCTGTCGGGTTTGGATGGTAATATAAACCAGCCAGAAGCAAGTCTCTCTTATTCTCTTGTGAGTCTGGGTGTTAGAATAGGGTAGTGATATGAGAAAGCGGGAACACGAAGGGGACGTAATTGATTTTCAAACTTAGTGAAACTCATTCGTCCATCTATAGAGACAGAGCATGGGCCTTGGCACTGGTGAGAGGACCAGCTCAAGAGGGCCAAAGAGAAGTCGAAGCAGAATAATGTTCCGACAACGACAAAAAAAAAACGCCAACAATTTTGATTTTAAAGAGAAGTGCTTCTTGAAATTTTCGTAATGGCCAGAACTACAGCAAAGGGGAGAGAGAAGCATAATTATCCACCTACTGTATGAGGAGGGAAGTCATTCTAGGAAAGTGACTGAATGTCTAAAGAATTACAATGCGGAAGTCATTACTTGAACGTATAGTAATTTCCTCTGCTGGCTGAGATGTTCTTGTCCTTAGGGAGTGGAAGGTTTACGACCGCGATAAAAGCAGCTTCTCTAAAGCCTCCAACCTGAGGCAGTTTAATTCTCTCCCTGTCTACTTATGCCATTCCTGTGAAGTCAGTTCAAATATTATCTTCGCATGCCCACGTAGATTATCAAGTTTACCGACCGAAAGGTTGTTCAAGTATCTGTAAACGCATGGCATTCTTCGGACGCAGCGCAACATGTAAGCATTACTTTTCAGTGATAATTATTATTAGGTTAATTAACCTCTTTGTGGTGGGAATTTAACCGGAATGCTGTCACACGCTGTGTTGTATCTTAAATTTGTATTAGATACATCATTCGTTCTTCACTCTCCGTCTTACAGGCCTACTTTCATAACGACGGAAGTTTCTATCGATAAATCGATATATAATTTCTTTAGGTCAGTATACCTTAATAATGTCATGTCCGTGTACTGTCGTTATGAAAATACTGCGTCCTCGCCCTCTGTTTCAGGGGGTTACATTTACAAGAATGACGTAGGCTATTGTATCGATAAGCTTTCGTTAACGAAACATCGATTGTTCTACTGTATCGCTTATTCTGCGGCGAAGTACTAATTATCTTCATACCGTACAGAACCTAATTTCTAACTGTTCCAACAGTCTACACGAGGCGTGGCACGCATTAATTTTGTAATTTGGTTGTCTATTGAAACATCTGCTCCCATTTGCAAGGGAAATGAAGACTGTGGTAGAAACTAATCGATAAGCGAACAGAAAGTAATCTCTCCAAGCTCAAAGTTAAATTTTAGGTTGTGAATATTGACCAGCATAGAATAAAAAGTTTCACTGATAATCAGTCTCTATTTCTGATAGCAAACGAGGTAATAAACTGACACAAAAACACAGTTAGGAACGAAGAAAATCTGGTCGTCTGTTTTGTAGTACCTTGATGTTTGTTGAGCATGTAGCGTCTGCCTTCAGAGCAGAACTTAAGATGGAAGTAGTGTTACGTTCTACGAAATTCTTATAATAAGACCAACTAAATGGACTAATTTCTCAAATTTATTTTAGGAATAAAACTCTACATGTTTAGGACAGTTCCTCTGTACATCATCAGGAGTTTTTCCCTGTACACACAGCAGTTGTATATGTCATACAGGTTTGCTGACATATACCATTGCTGTGTGGTTCCGTCCTAATCCTGTTCGCAATCTGTCAGCAAACCTGTATGACATATACCATTGTTGTGTGTACAGTGAAAAACTCCTGATGATGGACGGAGGAACTACCCGAAACATGTAGAGCTTTATTCCAAATGAAATTAGAGAAATTAGTGCAACTAATTGGTTTTATTATAAGAATATATCACGATACACGGTCACCTGAACGTCAAATTCTTTCTGCGAAACTTCGGTTCTTACCTATAAGAGTTGACCACACACTGTCATAGCGGAGGAGGCCAAAGCGTGAATCTTCACCTCCTTAAAGCTTTAAATTTCAACAATTCCTTTACCTGAAAAGCGCGGAACTGTCGCAACGTACCCGAGTCTCTGTCGAATGCACGTTTACCTTAGTTCTTTTCCCAAGAATGTATTTCTTATGCGTGTTGCAAAGAATATTCCGAGTGCTGTGACCACTTGTCAGGGGCGCCTACTGTCTTCGATCTGTCTATGAATAAACGCGTGTTTTCGAAGACTGTCAGAACTTAGATCTACATTCAAATCTACGTTTCTGTCTTAAGGAACGAATAAACTAAGACATCACAGATTTGGTGCTAAGCATCCTGTTTACTAAAAAGCAGCACATGTTTAACGTATACACAACTTTATTCTGTTAATCTTTATTAGTCACAGAAATAAGGCGACATGCCGGTCCCAGTGGCCGTGCGGTCTAAGTCGTAGGACCGCGGCCTTACGCCTGCTGAGATTGTGGGTTCGAATCCCGTAGGGAACATGGATATCTGTCGTGAATGTGGTGTATTGAAAGGTATAGGTCTCTGCGACAAGCTTATCACTCGTCCAGAGGAGTACTATCGACTGTGGTGCGTCGTTGTGTGTGATCTAGAAACCTCGCGAATTAGGAGGCCATAGCTCGCGTTGGGCCGGAACGCCAAAAACAAAATAAGGAAAAATATTTAAAGTAATAATCGTCATCTTCAGGCCATCCAGTATCAAAAATAGTGGAAATATTACGATTGTATTAATATGTGTCCGTTTAGTACTCATTTTAATGCATTGTAATATTTTCACTTTTTTAAAAATGTGGTAACCCTGTTGTGTGTCTAGAATAGATAGTGTTCCACCGTTTGTAATTTTATGTAAATTAGAGGTATATGATTTCCTTTATTCTTCTGATATATATATACGGCCTGATGATGGCTACATTTTGCCGCCGAAACGCATAGCTGAAATTTTATTTTCATGTTTTTACCGTGCAATAATTGAATTTTATTAAAATATAACCAACTAATTGCACTAATATGTGATACTAAAATCTTATTTACACATTAAAACACGTCACTTGGTTAAAATAATT
>Ga0123354_10018075_pt1 | contig 11053 bp, 7 predicted proteins | sample TergutLab28metaG_2_FD_97872 | JGI IMG/M metagenome (GOLD analysis project Ga0123354, IMG submission 97872) | Labiotermes labralis P4 segment gut microbial communities from Petit-Saut dam, French Guiana - Lab288 P4 | ecosystem: Host-associated > Arthropoda: Insects > Digestive system > Gut ... | reverse complement strand
TATTACCATCAAACAGCGATTTTTTATTACTGCCACCAAACAGCGATTTTTTATTATCACCACCAAACAGCGTTTTTTATTATTACCACCAAACAGCGATTTTTTATTATTACCACCAAACAGTGTTTTTTATTATTACCACCAAACAGCGATTTTTTATTATTACCACCAAACAGCGTTTTTTTATTATTACCACCAAACAGCGATTTTTTCTCCTATGCAGCTTGCATTGTTTTTATTGCCAATGGACGTACACTGTGTTCTCGGTGAGGTACGAAATAAGTATTTGTATACATCGCAGATAATTTCCGTGTTCAATAGCTTAACACGTTTTTCGGATGTCATGGGCCGCTGACGACAACAAATATTTTCTCTCGCATTTTGTAAGACGAATTATGAATGAACTGTTATGCCTCTCTGTTTTTCGTGGATTTATTTAATTAGCACATACGAATCAAAATTAGAATGGATATAAACAAACGATATGTAAAGCGATCTTAGTACAAGGCTTTCTTAGTAATACTTTTACTTGCTTTGTTAAACAAGAGTGAATAAATTTTTAAACAATCGAATGTACGAGTACATCACAGTGTTCATAAATTCTCTATGGTGGATATTGCTAAACCACTTGAAGCCAAACCACGTGGAGCTAAACATATATTCGTACTCATTTTTCCAAATTCTGTTTTCATTTTTCATTTTATCTCCCTACCTATGTATATTCCTACCAATTATTGTCTTTCTTTCAGATTTTTTGACCAAAACTGTCATCCGTATTGACGGACTTCTCGCTACCAGTGCATGCTACGTGTACCCCCTCTTATACGTCCTTGATTTAATCACCCAACACCTAGTGCATGAAGAGAATAAATTCTGAATATCCTCACCATGGGTTTATACCTTTGTTGTGTCATCTAATCTCGACAGGAAAGTGAAAGTACAGAATTCTTGAGCTCCAATTTACTTTAAGAGACACTTGCGCCACTCTTATCTGAAACACTAGCTTACTTGTTGATGGCGCCCTGCAGGCTTCTTAGCTCTCCGAAATTACAGGGAGACGAGCCAAGGTGCTTATCTTCCCTCACGTTTTCTCGTCTTGTGGCTTTTATTATTTATTATTATACACATACACTTTTATTTCTTACAAACCGTATACTGAAGGAAGCCTTACCCTTCAGCCAGTAGTAAAATCACACCAACGGTGGGATCAGACCGTCGTCATTCAAAATTTCGTGTTTAGTGAACTTCACTTTCCGCGGCCTGTGTTTAAGTGAGCCTACACATGCAAATGTAAATAGGGCGCACTTACATAGCAGAGCCATCTATGGAGAACTATTAGAAGTAATTGTAGTACATGATCCATGTAACAATATTTAGAATAATTTGAGAGGTCACAGCAAGGACAACGTTTTGATTACGCCATGATACTGGGACGCTTTACCCTGCCTGTTTATCTTGGAGCTATAACTCTTTCAGATTTTCTTCTTCTTTCGCATTTTCCTCGTCCATATTTTCATTCTTTATTTTTACTTTCACTTTTTCCATTTCCCTTTCTTTATTTTTTGTTTGTTTCTTCCCTTTCAGGTACCCTTCATACTTATTTAATCTCTTTCGACAAGACGCGATCTTTTTGATGAGAAGTCAGAAGAGGGGCGTCACATTCATCGCCGTAAAAAAACTGACGTCTTGCAAAATGTTAACGCAGGGCCCATGACGTAAATCGAATACAAAAGCGTAACTTTAAATCTTGTGTGTCTCTGATACATGGTTCCTCAAATTAACGATAAAGATCAGCGTGTCGAGAAGAATATTTGGCTTGAAAGGAGAGGAACTAACAGGAAAATGGTAGCTGATAAGAACCGTCATGATATGTAGACATATTGTTTGCCACATTCGTAGCATATTGCCAGAATGACCCACCAAAGGACGATGCGGTTTGGGCTCCCTATAGCACGAATTTGGAAATGAGAAATGTATACAATATTGTCGCTCTAAATCGTGAAAGGACAATAGCATTCAGGAGGTAGAGGCATAAATATACACGTACAGATTATATGTAACAAGACATGAAAGTTACGTAAACATAAAATTGAGGCGCGCTCCAACGACCATCGTTTCAATACAAAAAAAAAGTATTAAATATTATGTGTGTGTTTGTAGCCTTAGGTACCCAGCATGCAACGTCCATGCGCCATATTTTATTGTCATCTGTGGTCTGTTGGCTGGACCATATTTTTCCACATTATGTCATAAACGGCACGATTCTTTGACAAAAAGTTACTGATCATAAAATGTGTGTTTTTGATACTGTCTACAAAGTTTTTCTGAAACAATTCTCTTTCTACGAAGAACTGGGTAAGATATGATTATAAACATATATACATTATATACAAATTGGTCTTCATGTGAAGTGCCCGTTATTATTGTCAGATTTTAATGAAACTTAAATTACCTCTACAGATTTTCGAAAAATAATTAAATACAAATTTTCTTGAAAATCCGTCTGGTGGGAGCCGAGTTCTGCCACGCGGACGGAGGGACAGAGAGACGGACGGATGGACAGACAGACATGGCGAAGCTAATAGTTGCTTTTCGCAATTTTCCGAAAGCACCTAAACTGTATCTTGAAGCTGAACACGGCGTCAGGATATTTTTATTCACTGTTTGTTTGACAACGCTTTGAATATATCACATTAGTCTAAATTAGCGCCAAATGAGGGGTGCTCAAATCCGGGGTGCGAGACTGACGTGGTGACTAAATTGTGCACGGTACGGCCTGATATTTTTGGGTCCTCAATAAGGAACTGGCTTCATGTCACAACTTTGGGGCATATAATTTTGAGATGACTCCTAGTTTTCTGGAAAATGTATGCACCCGTGGAGCACTGAATTATAATCAGTGCAGCAGAATATCTGTATTGGCCTTATTTGAAGAGCTATTCCAGTACATGCCTCGAGAGTCTATGGAAGTATTTTTTTATTGTTACACCGTGCATGTTGTTGAGTCACTCAATTATTATACCAACTAATGCACTTATATAAAATTTACACATTAAAACACTAAAAATTGCGGCCGACATGTTTCGGTCCTAAGACCATCATCATCAGGGAGCTGTATTTCTTTGCCTTGCTAAAGTCACATTAAAAGCCACATTAAAACCAGTCATAAATTAACTTCGTTGTACTAGTAGGGTATTGTAGCAGCATGCCATGTTGTGTAATGTTATGTTGCGAAGAGTGCCCTGCTTTGGATGTGCATTCTGTGCTTCGCTACGTGATACGTTGGTATAATAATTGAGTGAGTCTATGGAAGGTTAAGAATAGTCCCAATGACGACAATGTGTTTCCGGAACAGGTTTTTAATTCAAAATATCCCGAATACAAAGCAGAAGCGCATGCAGTAACTTATGGGTGCCAGGACAGGGGATCATGTAAATATGCCAATAAATTTTCAGGAGCCTAAAAATTTCTTGACTCGCTGAACGACTGTTAGCTTGTCAAGAAGGTCTTTGTCCTGTGAAGTCATTTTCTACTGTCAGTAATCAACTTATTACAGGAAGTTTGCTGCGTTCTGTGAGGTGACGTTGTGTATTGTGGTGGAGTTCCAAGCAGTATACCACACCATGTACGCATCACCCACACGTTAGATTAAAACTCACCACATCACTGCATCAAACATCGTTCTGCACAGACTAAACAATTTTTAATCCAAAGACTTTAGACATTACCCACTTTTAACCTACATATATATTCATATTACTTACACAATTTAACTCTAATTATAATAATTTTTAATTGTTATGAGGTGACGGCGACACAGCTAACCAAATTTGTGCCTTTGTATTCTTGTAATAACTTCACCCTGAAGATTGCCGCAATAACGACCGAAACATGTTGGTGAGAATTTAGCGAATAATATACATCATAAAAATTGAAGGAAATTTTGTTGGTAATTTGTATGTTTTGGATTGTGGTGGAAGATTACCGACGTTTCGAAAGATTCTGTTGTCTCCACTACGATGTCTGACAGAAACAGGTTAATTTTCTGCCAAGATTTTCCCAAAGCATTACATTCACAGCAAGAAGAAACATGGAAACAAATAACGCGGTTTTTAAAACGATATTATGTTGATAATCACAATCATAACCGATGGTTAAAAGGGTACTGTTGATCAGTATGAAATGAATCCTTATTTCCTTTTACACTATACACAACTGAAACGTCTATGTCTTAACAGAATAATAACCCCGGTTATCCGACTGTCGCTGGAATATTCGACGGCCGTTTAAATCCCAAGGACTGCATTTTTTACTTCTCATTTTGGGGATTTTTAAAAACACGTATTTTTTTCTTTCTCTCTGCTCACAAATATTTTTAAATACGGAATTTAGCGTAACTTTTTACGGCATAGAAGAAAAGGGAATTTACTATTGAAAATGTTGATCTCACGCGTCTGTCCGTTAATGGTAACTTCAATAGACGGAAACTGAGGTTCAGACATTGAAGTATTTTAATATGCGACTTCATATTCTGAGGTTTGCTGGAAAAAAAAAGTGAGAAGAAAAGTTCTGAAGTACTGGTGAATACTTCCGGTCTCTGGGAAGCCATTCCAACCCGGTACTCCATAAGTAAGCATTATTAAATTCTGACACATGATTCCCAGCTCAGAATTTTGCACATGCTGGTGAAACAGCCCAGTCTTAATATTCCTCGAGTGAAATTCACATCCTAATACAAGCTTTCACCAACCTGCTTATTATGAATGAAAAAAAGGGATTTGAAATGAAGCGATTTTAATTTGGGGGGGGGGGGGTTTCTATCACACTGTTTGTTTAGAGAGATTGGGGAAAGCCACGAAAACTTTGACCGAAAAATCCCTCCTCAGACCCGATTAAAATGACGGAATATCTTGTTTTTGTACGGAAAGGTGTGGATTGTTGCGGCTCGCGTGCCTCACGTCACTCTCGAGCTCGGACTCATGGGAGTGAGCTAGCTACCCTGGGAAATCTTCGTCGTTCCCACAGTGTTCACTCAAACTGCCTAATCTCAAGTAACAACATTTTTGCATTCAGAATACAAACATATCTTAAATATTTTTGTACGGCTTAAAAGGTTTTTGTGACAAAATTTAGTCGTGAACAAAAGTTTCCTGATTCGTACTTGAAACTAATAATAGAATTCATTCGACTGGTAAAAAATACCCAAGTTTCATAATATCGTACTATCTGTAGCTGTGTACCATTCGTCAAGGTGTAACATCCCAGAAGGCTTCAACCTTCGATACTGCTGTAAAAACCTTATTTCTTCCAAATTACAGTCAACTGCATTATAAGACCGAGTATTGTGGCAGACAGGTACCGACATTTTGGCAGAATCATTTGCCTAGTTTTTCGATTTTCTCTCTTCTGTCACCAGGACGAAGGCAGCACGATTCTGTCAGTTTACATTCCACCAGTGCTCCATAATCATTCATTCATCTATCACCGGCGCTGTATAACAATGCAACTGACAGCATCATTAAATAAGTCGCTTTCAAAAAGAAAACAGATCGCTTGCAAAAGCTGAACAATGCCTTATAAGATCCGAAGTAAAAATCCCGTTGCTAACATGATCCAAAGGGAACACGAACTTATCTATGAAGCAGTTTTCCTCTTCGTGAAATTTCTTACTATTTCGGTCGCCATTCTTACTTGCTCTTAAAGAAGGAAATATTATTATTTCCTCCATTTCCTGTGTACAAGAAAACACAAAACTCCAGGGTGAATAAACATTATCATTAATAGAGAGCTGTCTGTACCAGGGTTTGCCATGTTCAACCCACAGAAGGGCCACATAACGCCCGAGGGCCACACCTGTGTGTGTATATTTAACGAAAAGAAAGATTGGTTTCCTGTACGCTGCCTTAAAAGTGACGAATTACAGTCCCTAAACAGTTGCCAAATTGTGTTCCGTAGACCTATTCTGTTGGGTTTGTTAAATGGTGTTATTGACACTGTTTAGGTGACTGAGGGACGCAAATAATTTCCTTGAGGGCCGCATGTTGGCCAGCCCTGATCTGTACGATCGAATATGTTAGCACGAAATTTGTATATCTGGTCCTCAACCAAGGCAACATCTCGTGTAAGTAAGAAGTGTAGTGCAATCTTACGTGCATATTTGAGTATAATGATTTCGACTCACGTCCTTCATCCGCCTCTACAGAGTAACAGACATGAAAATATAACCCGCAAATGATAATTCAAATTCGGCGAGAAATTTATTTTGCCCCCACATCATCGTTCTCGGTGTTATTAATGTTACTGCCTTTTGATATTATTGTTTGGTCATTGTAACATAAAACTCTCATTTCACGATTTCTGAAATAAATTATTTTGCTTATAGATTCCTCACGGTACCGAGATTAATCAACAAACTTAACCAAAAACCATGTAACACTGAACTAATAACCCTCTGCAAGTACAGCGTGAGGATTCATCATTGCTGAAAATGCACAAAACGGGAAATAAGCCTCAGCTCATCCAATCCAATTCATACCCCCGAATCACACATTCACTTCCTCCCCAACATCATACACAATCAGCTTCTCCTTGGTCTTCTGTCAGACCTGCTCGAATCATCCAGTCTCTTCGTTGCAAGAACGTGGCACAAAGTTCCCTCGCTGATCATAGCTAACATGAAGTCTGACGATTCTGAAGGCTGTAAAAAACAGCGGTCTGCAGGCTAACTTTTATCACGCAGATAAACGACACGCTGAATCAGACTGATGTTGCAAAAGTGCGTGCGTCTGTGCGTGTGATATGAAGTTGCAAGAAACAACTCGGTGAATGAAGAGTATTTACATACTGTTGGTACCTTTTAACGCGAAAGTCACGGAGGAAATGTTGAAGGGAGCTGCACATAAAATTTCCAGACGGTTAGACTGCCTGCCACAGCAAATGTACAGAACACCGGCAAACTTTTACGAAACAGGATAGACGTTACAAAAGACAGCGATTTCAGTACTATTGATCGCCGTCTACTCCGACACTTCAAGGAGATCCGCTTTTCAAAATCCAACATTTATGTATTTCTAGTTTACCCCATCGGGTTTACACTTTCATACTGGATCTAAAATTTCTCGGTGATACATTTTTAATGCTGATCCTGTACGCGGGCTACCGCACCGTGTGTCAGTGGGCTGTTTTGTTGATATTTCGGAAAAAAATTGTCGTTTCTATCTTCATGATCTGATTGAACAACGGGAAAAAAATGTTCAGATCATAAAGACAGGCAGTCGTTTGGAATGGTCCCGTTCCTCCCACTGTGGGTCTGATGGACCGCTAGTCTTCCCACGTAAAAGTCGTTCAAATCGGTATATAGGTACCAACATTTCGGAGGATCTTGCTGCTTCCATCTTCAGACTAGTCCACTCAGACGAGCAGCATGAAGGACTGACAAATTCGTAGGGATATACAAACTGTGGAATTTCAATGCGGCGTAGAGACTAGGCACTGCAGTGGAGAAGAAGATGGTCCCCCTTCACCAGCTGCTGCCAATGAAGTGAAGTTGCTGGTGGTAGAATGCAGCACTGCTGCCTGCCTGCCTGCCTGCTTGTTCGTCGGAAAACCGGTCGACCTTCACAAGTACAGGGCGAATCAGGAGAAAAATTAGCTCTTTCCTCACAAGCATGCTTATAATTTCATGACGAGGCCTGTCTGTCTACAGCAGGACTACGTCAAGTAGGCCTAACCTTTCATTGCCACCCATGGCACCAACTACGTGCGATTTGACCTTTTAAACACAACAGTAATTATATATACGTTTCTTATACTTTTACGGTCAACACTTCACCATAAATACTCTAACATTCATGTATTCATCATACAGACGACATGTTTCGGCGGAGGGTTGCGGCCATCGTCAGGCGATACTGCTACAATAAAAAAGGTAAATTGAGGAATTGGCCTCTCCTTTACATTACTATTCAGCCTGAATAATTATGTTATTGTACCAGAGAAGGAATAATGAAATGCAGATCAAATAAAATATTCAAATAATAAGACGATGCAGGGCGTAGTAAGGTAAGGTGGGAGTAGCGGAAGAATCCTAGTAACGTCCATCCAGGGTTGGGCATACACGTGTTATTTTATAGATCTTCTACACGCGTCTTGATACAGTGTTGGTGATATATTACAGAATTATATATTATATATACATACACATACGCAGACACACAATTCGGAGTATATTATATGTATATATATATATACACATAATATACTCCGAATTGTATATATAGCCTTCAAAGTCGTAAAAGCAGTAATGCAGTGCCGTATACACAACACAAAATGTTTTCCCTGTGGCGCAACAGCCCCACTCGGGCGTATGCCGCCTCATTGCTGAGCCGTATAGATCATGCACACTCAGACACACCACAGTCGGTAGGATTCTCTGTACGAGGGATTGGACCGTCGCAGAGACCTCTACCTGACAACACACAATATACATAATACTAATGCATAAACCTTAAACGCAAATATGACTAACCTCACAGTGAATGTACATGACTGATAATTAGGGATACAAGCCTGTGTCGGAACTCCTATATTTCACAATTTCCCTTTGCGAACCAGAATTTCAGGTTTCGTCCTTTTCTTCCGAAATCCATACATGAAAGGTCAGGTCATGTGAGTGTCTGCAGTACATCTTCGTTCATCACTTCTTCCATTTGTGTGTATCCTGATGTTAATCCTGGGTGTGGAAAATCCCCGACTTCAACCTTCCTTATACAAGTTCTACACACCGTCATCTTACTCAGGGAGAAACGTAAAATTTCTCAGTATTTATAGCGTTCAGTATAGCATATGAAGGGGAAAATTCTTACTTCCCGCCTGCGCCATCTTAGCACTTCTTCCCATCATTCCCTCTGATTGTTCTCTGTCCCTTTCTCTCACACAGCGCTCTACGTAAGCGAGTCAACGGTATGGTATAGTGCTTTACTGAATCACATGTGCACATCCACAAGACCGTCCAAATATGTTCTTTCGAAGTCAGCAAACCCTTCTGGTACGTAACACTACTGTATATGACGCACCATCCGTACAACGCGTTGGTAGGTAGCCATTTTAACTGCTTTGTTTTACTATCTTTTTTATTCTTCACCACAAAACATCGATGACTGTCATTACCTTGTGAAATTCCAGCATGATTTCTTTAGTGTTCTTTGACGAAAATTTGTTCCAAATTTCTGCATAAGTATGAAATAAAGACCATTCTACCTCAAAGGTACACAAATCTCCAGGTCTCTTGGGCGATAAATTTTGAACTGTGGCACGTAGTATGTGTGGGTCCTGAGTGCTGAACTTGCTTCGTGTCATCAGTCTGGAGCCTAGAATTTTTAAGTAGCGCCTAGATTTTTTGAAAATCTGTGCACCACCGTTCTACTTTCATTTTCTTGGTCGAAATCTATTCTCGGTAGACCAGTCGTCTTCGCCCGAACCGGACCCTAGGTCTTTACCTCTTCCATGGGTCCGAGTGACGACCCACCATTACCGTACCACTAGACTGCATTCTCACTGTACACGTTTCGAACCTAATGATAAAGGCAAGATGTTCCACCGTAATGTGGCTAATATAGACCACTAGCTGACACAACCAACAACCAAAATATGGTCGGCATCAAATTAGGGAATTAGAGAATTTAAGAAAAATACGGAAACAGTTTACTCCTCGCCAAATATTATTAGGACAAGATTCGTGGGGAGTGTAGCACGCACACCAGGGATTAGAGTGCATGCAGGGTTTCGGTCGGGAAGCCTAAAGTAACGATACCGCTTGGAAAACCTAGGGGTGAGTAGGAAGATAATATTGAAATAGATCTTAAAGGAACAGGACAGTGGAGGGACTGAGTTCATCTGGTTAAGAATAGGGATCGGTAGCGAACATTTGTAAGCACGATAATGAACATTCTGGTTTCATAAGTTACGGGGATAATTTTTTGTAAATGAGGAGCTGCAGCTTCTCTAAGACGGACTCTGTCGCCTGTAGTTTGTCATCACAGCAAAAACAATTTAGCATAAACCAATCAGTAGACACTGGTTTGAAATCAAAATTCTGCATATCGCTTTAGCCTCACGTAACGACACACCATCTGAGAAATACTAGAATAATCGATTAATCAGAGGCTGCTAAAATATAAGCAGTAATGTTAAAGTTCTCACCTTCCGTTAACTTTAACTCATACTCATTCCCCTTAATTATTCCGGGGTGAAATTCTAGAAAACGCCAATAGCGTGAGTTATGTGTAAATGGCAGGATAATGCTAAGCTGGATACTAAATTAATAAACCTAAGAATATGAAGTGGAATCATGTGGACATAATTCATAATGTAGGTGTTGAATTAGCCGGCCCTTATTTAAGGTTTCAGTAGAACAGTAAACCTATAAAGCCAAAAATTTCAAACTGTGCGGGCAAAGTGACACTGGGTTCAACCCCAGAAGACTTGTGATGGACACGGCAGCACTTGGATAAGTTTTTCTCCGAGCACTTCGGTTTTCCCCGGTCAATATCCTTCAACAATTGCTCCATGCTCGTCTTCATCTAGGGATATATGTTGCTTCTACCAAAGGACAAACGGGCAATGCTTGGGAACCTTAAAAAAGCAATACCCTGTCGAAAATTGGGGGACATTTTCGGCGTTTCTGTACAGCCGAATAATCCCTGTTTACTTCTACGAAACATACGAAAGGGAGCACTCTTCTGGGTTTAACGTATAATTCTTTAACTTTGCACCTGGTGGTAGCCCAAATGAAGTAACCACAGGTCTTTATAGGGCTAAATTATTAAAGACGATTAAGTCCTTTATTGGTCTAACTAATGCAAACAAATTATTATAAAATTGTTAAACAGTTAAAATCATTTAAAATTATAATATTTGTTCCAACCTGTTTCGGTTTACATAAACCATCACCAGGGAGCTCTCAGCCTGTGCTTCGCTAAAGTTACAATGTTGACTTCGGTTACATATCGTTATTTGAAGTTATCGGTATTGTGGCTGCATATTTTGTTCAGTC
>Ga0123354_10018071_pt1 | contig 11055 bp, 7 predicted proteins | sample TergutLab28metaG_2_FD_97872 | JGI IMG/M metagenome (GOLD analysis project Ga0123354, IMG submission 97872) | Labiotermes labralis P4 segment gut microbial communities from Petit-Saut dam, French Guiana - Lab288 P4 | ecosystem: Host-associated > Arthropoda: Insects > Digestive system > Gut ... | reverse complement strand
GGCGGACGCTTGTGAGTACGGTAATGAACCTTCGGGTTCCATGAAATGCGGGGAATTTCTTGACTAGCTGCAAACCAGTTAGCTTCTCAAGAAGGACTCTGCACCATGGAGTAAGTAAGTATCAATGCAATAATTAACAATAATTGTGGAAGGATCCAAGACCTTATTTTGGTCTTCAAAATTCCCATGGGCACGTGAAAAGATTTCTTCAAAATTAACAGATAATTTGAACACGCGCCCTCGAAAAGATTCGCCAGCCCCACTCTAAACAAGCAACACTGCAGTATCTTGTGTTTGACCAGGACTACTTCCAATTCCTTTCCCGGTCATTGATCACCATATTCCAGCTATTGACACTATCTGTTCTGAATTGCTGGTAGCACCGTTAAATAACCCACAAGTGCGTAAAAATACTAGATAACGTGTGCGTAGAATTACCGCTGTGGCGTTTTTATTCCTCTGTAAATTCTAAAAGCTGTAATCCCTTCTCAGTAATTACGCAGGGATGCCACGAACTGCGCATGCTCGAACTCGTTAGTGAGCGCTCACGCGCACAGAAATGATGTTAGGTCTTTTTGTAACGTGGATGTTAAATAAGAGCTGAAATGAGAGAAATTATTGGTAAGAAGTCTGATATCAAATTTCACTGAAGTCTCAACACACGGAGAGGCTAGTGTTTGAATGGATATAATGATTTTAACAGATTGTCGTTAGGTCACAACTGTAACGTTTGAAGGTAGTACATTCCACTATTTTCCACAAGACCATATACATTATTTGCAGCAACTGCATTGTTTGGTGTCTTGCTTAAAGTCTTTAGCCTTGCCTTCACTTAGAGATGATTTAAATTTACTATAAACAGATTACTCGAAAATTACAGGTAAATCTGTAGACGTTTCGGAATATATGTCTACCGACCAGGCGCTATAAAATAAACCTATAAAGAATAAGTAAAAGTTCTTTTCTATACAATTCTCCCCAATTTCCGAAAGAGCGTTTTTGTAAAGTTTCCAGCCTTCGCCTGTTTCTCATTCTGACAAGAGCAACAATGCATGTCAGTATGAGTGTATGGCATTGGTGGAATAATACTGACAGGGGAAAAACCGAAGCACTTGGAGAAGAACCTGTACCAGTGCCACTTTGTCCACCACAAATATCACATAGCCTGACCTGGGATCGAAACCCGGTCTCCACGATGGTAGGCCGGCGGAATTTAAAGACCAAGATTTACCTGAACTACATTTAAAGATTCAGTCCGTACCGTTCAGTAAACATACTCTCTCTCGGTTATGAAAATAGGGCCAATTCTTTCTGTGTCGGGAAATACGGTCTGAGTTCCATTCAGAACACACAAATGCACAGGGTGGTCAGAACGTAGAATTTTTTGGTGTTAAACATGGTGGTAGATGTAGTGACCACTGAACTTTAAAGGGTTAACTTGCTGGCGAGCGACAATACTTGTCCGTAATAAAAAAATTTGCAGATGGGACTGGATACAAGAAACGGCCTTTTGCAAATTTCGTGCAAAGTGTAGGAGCTGCCTTCTAAAACACGTTGTTGGAGGAAAGATAGAGGGAAGGATAGAAGTGACGGGACGACAAGGAGGAAGACGTAAGCAGCTACTGGATGACCGTAAGGAAAAGAGAGGATACTGGAAATTGAAAGAGGAAACACTAGATCGCACGCTGCAGAGAACTCGCTTTGGAAGAGGCTGTGGACTTGTCGTGAGACAGACTGCGGAATGAATAAAATGAATGAATGAATGCAGGTCTCCAGTTTGCTAACCAAAGAATATAAAAATTCAAATATGCAGAACTATAATTGTGCATGGTGTTCCATATTGGTGTGAAACGTGGTTTTCGCAATAAAGGAGAAACATAGGCTGAGGCTGTTCTTGAATAGGGTGCTGAGAAAGATATTTGGGCCTATGAGGAGCGTGCTTACAGGGGATTGGAGAAGACTGCATAATAATCCTCATCAAAATATTCTGTTGATAAAATCAAGAAGAATGAGATGAGCTGGTCATGTAGCATGTATGGGTGAGAGGAGAGGTGCATCCAGGGTTTTGGTGGGGAGACCTGAAGGATATAGAGCACTTGACGTAAATGGCATGATAATATTAGCATGGATTTTCAAGAATTGGGATGGATGGGGCATGGACTGGATTGATCTGCCTCAGGACAGGGACACGTGGCGGGCTGTTGTTAAAACGGCAATGAACCATCGGGTCCCATAAATGCGGGAAATTTCTTGGCTAGATGAGGAAGTATGAGCTCTGCGCAATTAGCTATTTACTCATGTAGCGTAACCTTTCGACCCTGAAGAAAGAACCAGCAGGCTCCGCCACATGGTAAACTATACACTGTCGCATGGCAAAGGTAGCCATGTGCATAGTTGCTGGTGGCGTGCCGCTCGCGACCAAGTGCCACTAGTTGAACGCAAGTCATGTGACGTCACGTTCCGATTGGTCTGCTGCGAGCAAGCTCAGACACGTACTGTGACGTAGTTGCAAATAATGTGATGCCGCAGACCGTTTCTGTCTTCATGATTATATTTGTGTGGAACTAACACTCAACGTCGTCACGGAGTACAGATTTGGTTACTGGAGATTTGAGACAAATGGGCTGAATCCCTCTTCAATTAAAAGGGGAAATGAGGCAAAAATTGATCGAGAAAGGGATTTCTATATACATGAAACATTTTTTGTTGTGAAAAGACTTTTAAAAAAATGCCTGACCCCAATGAAGCGGATCCTACTCAATCCATGGAACAGAGTCCTTCCTAAGAAGCTAACAGTTCCTCAAGTAGTCAAGAAATTCCCCGCGTTGTATAGAACCCAAAGGTTCATTACCGTATTCACAAGCGCCCACCATCTGTCCCTATCCTGAGCCAAATCAATCTAGTCCACGCCTGTCCATCCAACTTTTGTAGATCCATTTTAATATTATCCACCCATCTACGCCTAGGTCTTCCAAGTGATATCTTTCCATCAAGTATCCCCCACCAAAACCCTGTATGCACCTCACTTGTCTACCATGCATGCTACATGTCCCACATCCCATTCTTCTCGATTTGATCACCCGAATAATATATGGTGAGCAGTACAGATCATTGAGTTCTTCGGTAGTTAGTTTTCTCCACTCTCCTGCTACCTCGCCCCCCTTAGGCCCAAATATTCTCCTCAGCATCCTGTTCTCAAACACCCTGAGCCTACTTTCCTCCCTCAATGTGAGCGACCACGTTTCACACCCATACCAAACAAAAGGCAAAATTTCAGTACCGAAGCAGGTCGTAGTATATATATATATGTAAAATACAGCAACATGTACATACATAAACGTATGTGCATCCGCACTGGAAGCAGCAGCACTGCGTTCATGATCTGGCTACGGGCCTGATACACGCCCATGAAAATTTGTCTAGTCAGCCGGTGGCCTGTGTTTCCGGATTTTTAATAGCTGTTAGTGAACTTCATAATGGAGACGTCTGACTGTATTAGCCTTATCGTGCCTATATTGAACGAACATTCAAGGACACAACAGTCTTTCTATCTGTGTGAAGTTAGAAGAGTTCCGTGGTAGAAACAAAGGTTAAACAAATAGGCCTCCACCCTGAGCAACTTATAGACGATGAATGACAAGTACGTGACGTCAGTGATTATATCATTGCCCGTTCTGCTTGCAACATAGGGTCAAGAGATGTGAAAATCGAATGTATCCTGCTAGACAATGCCAGCGCTGTACGGATGTAAATTTCAGAAGCCGGTTTGTTGCTCTTTTGAATTTTCAAATTAACGTTTCAGCTTTCCCTTTCTTTTCTTATGTATTTATTTATTTCTTTCCATCTCCTTTATGCTTTCTGTTTTCTTTCGATCGGTTGTGATCGAAAACGACCACTGAATAAACCAGACCGAAATGTTTCCTGGTCATCTTATGAATAGGATATATTATATTATATTGTACATTTATTTATTTACAAGATGATTTTCAAAGCATTTATGTCTATAAGAGACCGTCTGAATGTAGTCTATTACAGACCGAAATGTTGTAAATACAGTATTCTCTTATGTACGTAAATGAAGGATTGATGCATTCCCGCCAGCAGGGGTACACTAATTTTACAAAAATATAACAGCCGCGCCAAAATTCTAAGCGGCTGTGGGAATCACATGAAGCAAGTTCCACACCGGGGGGCCCACATTTGTTAGACGCCGGAGGCTATAAAATTTAAAGATACGGCTACAAGGGGCCAGGGATTTGTGCACCCATGTGTACAGTGATTGCATTTCTAGTGCTGTTAATGTATGTACCATTACTCTTCGTACAACGAGATGCTGAGACACTGAGCAGGACTCAATTAACCATTTTAAGTGGGGCAGGGATGTATTTCGCCGTAATGACTTCGTATGTAACGTCCCTGCATGAAGTCAAATCTGGCTAGGGGAACAGACACGTTGTAGCCTACAGAGGCAAATCTAGGCCTAGAGATTGACCTCCTTAGGAGGCCTTACCGGCTGAGCACAGAATAACCCCAACACTTCAGAGGCGGCGCCACACACATTCCTTCGTATAAACTGTGACATTCAAAGCAATCCGTCAGACACAACCACTTTATATTTACTTAAGCATTACTACATGTTTCTTTCTACGCAGACCATCATCAGGCAACCATTAGAAACCTTTCAAAATAAGACAAAATACAGTGCGGTTGAATTCAAAATAAGAGGCCCAATATGCCTTACTATTATTAGGATGGATCTCCAGGAGGTGAGATGTGGATATGTGGACTGCATTGGGTTGGCCCAGGATAGGGACAGGTGGCGGACGCTTGTGAGTACGGTAATGAACCTTCGGGTTCCGTGAAATGCGGGGAATTTCTTGACTAGCTGCAAACCAGTTAGCTTCTCAAGCAGGACTCTGCACCATGGAGTAAGTACTTACTATAGTTATAACAATGTAAAAAATTATTATATAAAACTATGAAATATTTTCAAGGTTGGTGGTGTGTTAGTCGGTGGTTGTGGAGTGCAAGACTTCAAGTTGCATGTAGGTAACATTAACATATCAAGTGTATGTTTTTATGTTTGTTTTCTATTTTGTGTACCTAAGTTTTTGTAATGTTTTGTGTATTGTTTCTCCCCATGTATGGAGTTGTTTATTTTCTATTTATGTACATTTTTACCGACCACTGCCACCGGGTGGAGACCCAATTGCAGTTAATAAACATATCATAATTAAAAAAACAATAAAAAATAAGATCAAACTTGTATATATTAAAAAAAATGGGGTCGCAGGTGCCGGCTATGTGCTGCAGAAGCAGGTGGAATCTTACGATGTATCACGCCCAAATGGTGGATTGGCAGTACAAAATATAAATATATAGTGATATAAATATGTAGACTGTACAGACGTCACAGGATGTCTTTGTATCCAACCATGTCGATAACTCCGATACACTCCTTACAACAATGATATGTCCGAAACCGAAACACACATGACTATAAAATATGAAACTCCTGATGAGGCAGATACATGAAAAATACGAAAAAATTAGATAACGTCTGTACAATCCATATATTTGTATCACTACATATTTATATTTTATACTGCCGATCCACCATTTCAGCTTGATACATGTAATATTCCACGTGCTTCTGTATCACGTAGCCGGCAACTGCGACCCCATTTATTTATTTCATACAAGTTTGATCTTATTTTTTATAATTATTTACTTATATTTGATATGTTAATATTACCTACATGCAACTTGAAGTCTTGCACTCCACAACCACCGACTAACACACCACCAACCTTGACAATTTTTTGTAGTTTTATATAATAATTTGTACGTTGTTGTAACTATAGTAAGGCATATTGGTTCCTTTGTTTGAATACAACCGCACTGTATTTTGCCTTATTTAAAAGTTTTCTAATGGTTGCCTGATGATGGTCTGTGCAGAAATAAACATGTAGTAATGCTTAGGTAAAAACAAATGTTGTGTTTGACGGATTTATGACGGATTGCTTTGACGGTCTTATCAACGCAGCGGGGTGTCCTGTATGAAATTACTGTGGCATTGATATGGGTCTAGACGAGGCCCTGCAAGACACTGATTTTCGAAATAACGAAACAGGGGTATTTCAGGCTGCTGGGGCAGCCTGAATGGAGAGAGCTTCAACCTGCAATACCCAGAAGTTCTCAGAGCGTATTGGATTGGTCAGAAGCGTGGATTGGGGGGGGGTTTGGCAGGGACTAGTTGTACGGCAGCCCCGGGAAGCAGAGTCCAACAGGCGGCAAAATTGGCGGAAAGATGCATATCTTAAATGAAAATATTTGTATTTCTGCGCTCAACAAGAATTGTTGATCTAAGTGAAAGAAAATTCAATACGTTATCATGGTTCTTTGTAAGTCTGTAAGTCCTGTTAGGGGGCGGCCATTGTGATAAGTCGTCCTGGGAGTCAAAGAAGCCTAGCCAAGCCTCTAGATCTAGTGGCAGTGTATAATTAGAAAAGCATGATTCGAAGAAATTCTGTTGTTGCATCGTTTTATGTCTGTGCTGGGAGTGCTGTCACTAAACCGCGAGACTGAGCATGGAGGAGTCGGGGTTCGATTTCTGGCAAGAGAAAAACAGGCTTTTCTTTTCTCCATAGCTGCCAAAACTGACTCTAAGACCCACTCATACTCGTAGCTATCCTTCGCGGTTTTTGTCATCCGACCTTTGAATCCCGATGTAGACGCTGATGACTGGAGTTATTTTCGTTTTAAATACCCATGCCTGCACGTGTGAGAAACAGTACTGTCCCTTTCGGATGTGAATACGTATATTTAAGGGGACATGAGCGTCTCGTTTGGCCGATAAACATCACGCTTTTGCTGAGAACATAAAGTTGCTGGTGTGTGAAAATGAGATCGCGTCACCATCTACCTCCATTCCCCCCTCCGTCTTTATTGCAACGTTCTTAGTTAATCAAAGGGATAGTGTCATCTTTACGTTAATTATATATAACACGCAGCTGTGAGCGACGAGGTCTGCATTGAAACATTTGCCGCTCGTGACAGTGTTTAGTAGGCAACCCACGCTGCCACACAGTGCAGGTGCTAAGCGGCTGTTGTGGCAGCAGTGTGCGCACTTACTGTTGCTAACTACCTTACGCACACCCGCTCAACAGTACCCACAGAGTGACAAGAAATTCCCTCATATATTTGCCGCAATGCAATCCTTTGTTAAAGACATGTTGTAAAGGTTTAACAACATTATGTCCTCAGGCGTTTAGGTTTTCGAGATCCACGCCACCGTCAAATTGGGTAACACACTTCCCAGCGGTGTTGTCTCGGCGATAGAGCGCGTTCTTGGGTGTACTGATGTCGCACAGTGCGCAGCAGGGCTCAACTGTGATCGAAAGAGCATGGAATAAACCCACGACGAATACCGCGACATGCTCTTAACACTTGTCGCTTGTAATAGTAGAGATGGTACTGTCGTACTGAAACCTGCTACTTGCGTCGTTTGACAATGTACGTATAACTCGAGAACTAAATGCCACAGGACACATGTTGTGTACTTTCGACACACGTTAACAAAGAATGACACTATGAAGATTTTGTGTGCGAGATTCTTTTCAACCTGTACCCAGACGTGCATACAATATTTTCGTACATCTACACTCAGACACAGAATTGTGGGTTTTTAGGTTCCGTGGATAACAGGTTGCGAACCACTGTTGAGGTCCCCGATATAGCGAGCTCGCTTTCCGGCTCTTGTACTCCCTTCCCTTGCTACAATCCCCTGTACTACCCTGATTGTGGAGTGCAGCAGTTTATGACATCGGTCTTCAACCCGGGGCCGCGGCCACATTTGTAAATTATGTAAAAGTAAAACAGTCTCTTTACAGGCCTGGAGAGGCCCAAAGGGTTCCAGGAGGTTGAAACTCCCCGCTTTCCAGACAGTCGGCACATGAAGGCGGTAAGTTTGTCAGCCCCACGCACCGACCGTCTTTAGCTCCCAGGAAATATTCCTGGTACTCATTTCTGTTAGAGGCTGAGTCAACCTCAGGGCCATAGTGCGGCCGGAAGGATTATGTCAATGAAAAATTCCAATTACACTATCGGGGATGGAACCCGCGACCTTCCGGCTTGTGGTGCGGTACCTTAAACAACTGCGCCACCGCGTACCCCCTTGTAAATTATGTATAAGCTATAAAATCACAACATAATTTATGTGGTTAGGTGTAACACCGTTGTTTTTCCACTTGTGGCTAGCGAGCCAGCCCACTGTAATACTCGTAGGTGGAACCCTTTGCCTTGAGAAGTTCGATGACCATGGTTTATACGGAAACGCTCATACCTGTCTACCAAACTACACGGCGTCACACCAAATAAGACCATAAATTTAGTATTCAACACCACAAGAGTCTCCTATACCACACAGTAGGAAAATGTTACGTTCGGGTAGGGTTTTGTGTTACTCCAGGTTGCTCCTGTATAGGATTGTATATATATATATATATATATATATAGAGAGAGAGAGAGAGAGATGTGTTTTTTTTCTGCTTGACCGATAACCCCGCCCGCGCTGGGCGCTGCCTGACGCTCTGCCAGCGTTGCGTCGTACGCCGCGGCTCGGGAAAGCATAACAGTCTCTGACGGGAGCTAGATAAACGATTTATGTGATATAAAGGTTAGACAGTCTAATAAATTTCACTACTGCGTCGGGCCGGCGCTGATAGGTCAAGTAGGGAAAAATATCCTGTATTATACACGATAATTACGCTGTACGTGTGTTTATTAACATCCAGAAGTCCTATGGAAAGTGGAATGCTTATGTTTGTGTACGATGTTTGCCAGTGACAAGTTTCTAGTGCACAGTGTTCTGTGCTCTAATTAAAACTATGCTTTATTCCCATCTGTTAAATAATCTGGCTTTAAAATAACTGCAGTTGCTGGTTTACCTCACGCTACCGACGTGCATTGCGACGCTGCAGCCGCCACTGCTTACAGTTCTGGTCTCATCTAAAACAGAAATAGGCATTACAGAATTATCCAACACGGTAACAAACCGATTGGTGGTAGGTTATAGTCTATGACGTCACGTTGTGACATCACTCGCGTATTTTGGGACCCTGACACAGTTTGTACAGGAGAGAGTGTTTCTGTCTGTGTTGTCCGTGCTGTGACACCATCACTCTCTCTCTTTCTGCGCTGGAGAGACCATGAAATGTTTACAGTGCGCCACACCAATACATGTGACAGCAGTGAGGGAGTTGCAGTGGACTGCGGCCTAGTGTTGAGTTTGGTTGATAGTTGTGTTTGGGAAGTAAGTAGCGCAGTTTTGGACGGTTAGCAAACAGTAGCTGATTATTATCATCATCATATTTGCTATCACCTGTATGGTTTTGGACGCTTAGGGACACAGTAGCTGCTACTGATTATTATTATCATCATCATATTTGCCATCACCTGTATGCAAGGTATTTGCAATTATATACCTGCAACAAACCATGTTTCTAGGGTATAGTGTTGCAGCTGTTCTGTTTTTGCTTTGCAATTTGTGTTACATGTAATGTTATTTCGCCCGTGAAATATGTTTTGTGCTTTTACATTAGCACATTATTATTATTATTATTGGTGGTGGTGGTGGTAGGAATGATACAAATGCGACTGTTATTTGTGTTTTGTACTGGTCGTTCGTAATGGAAAAAGTTCAAGTTGAAGTTATAATTTCTACAAATAAGTCCGGGGGCACGCGGGTTCGATCCCCGATGATGTCACTGGAATTCTTCATTGGAATAATCCTTCCGGCCATTCTGTGGCCTTGGGGTAGGCTCATCCGCTAACAAATATTGAGTACCAGGGATATTTCCGGGGGTAGGGGGTGGGTAAAGACGGCCGGTGCTTAGGGCGGGTAACTTCATTTGCCGACTGTCTGGAAAGCTGGGAGCCTCAACCTCCTGGAACCTTCAGGGCCTGTCCAGACCTGTGCAAGGATTGCTTTACCTGTACAAACAAGTTCATTAGCAAGTAATTGTACAAATATTTCATATACAGATTACTCCTACGTTATTTCAGCGACAACCTGTAGCCAACCTAAGGGAATTAATAATCCTCAATACATATACAGCGTTGTTATGTGACTTTCCTATCATAAATAGTATTGTATGTAAATCATTGTCACTGTGCTATTCAATAACAGCGTATATTATTATTATTGAATTTTATAATGCAAGTGGAGTGTCAAACGTTTATAATGCTGCACCCAGACGTGTTCAGAGGTTAGAATTTCCTTCGGGTTTTAATGGTGTATCGATCCGGTATGTCAACAAGCACAACTTGTGTAAGTCAAACACCAGTTCGTACGAGACATTTGCACGGAGGGTGTACAATACTAAGACGATAGTTTGTTTCATTATATTGTATTAATATCGGTACAGGCGTAATGTATCTGTTTTACCGGTATTCATCACCCAGTACAGTTTATTGACGCTGGTCCAGCTACACTACTAGAGGTGCTGTACGCTTTAATACGAATATCTAAACCGCGTTATTGCCGGCGTAGTTGTAAATGTTTGTTATTACATTACTACTAGTGCTGTTACTACAACGTTTGTAGCAAGTTACGCTTGAGAATACGTGCATGGCCAGCTCTGGAAAAATAGCGACAATAACAATAATAATAGTAATAATCTTGTTCTCCTTCGAGCTTGATTCATTACAGTACGAACTGAGTTGCAAGCACAGCCGTAACTTGGCTAATAACATTGGGAAGGGGGGGGCGTTCAAATCGACCACGGGTATTAGGAACTTAAATTTAGGAAGGAGTCAGGTTACAAAAAGGGAGAAGATTGGTTTGAATCAGTCCTCAATATACATACACCCATTGCCTCTACTGTCAACCAAACCAGTTTTTTTTTATTGGCCCTTCAACTCATCAACCAAATAAAAACTATTTTTAGGTAGAAGTATTTTTTTGGGGGGGGGGAAGAGGCATTTGCCCGCGCCCTGCCCCCCCCCCCCCCGGGTACCCACCGGGTGTGGGGTTTTTTTTTTTTTGCTTTTTTT
>Ga0123354_10018070_pt1 | contig 11056 bp, 7 predicted proteins | sample TergutLab28metaG_2_FD_97872 | JGI IMG/M metagenome (GOLD analysis project Ga0123354, IMG submission 97872) | Labiotermes labralis P4 segment gut microbial communities from Petit-Saut dam, French Guiana - Lab288 P4 | ecosystem: Host-associated > Arthropoda: Insects > Digestive system > Gut ... | reverse complement strand
GACGCGTTTGGCAGGCCGGGCTTGATGGTTACATTATAGACCGTGTCCGGGTCAAGGTCGCTTTTCGGCACTAAAGTGAGCTGTTCACCCGAGACCTCCCAGTTTCCGTCTATTTCAGGGGTCACGCTGATAAACCCGGGCGCGGTTTTGACATTGACGGCCTGTGAAAAAGTAAATCGCAAAACCGTGTTCACCGGTACGCCCGTCCCTTGATCAGCAGGTATGCCGCCGAGCAACTTGAAATCCGATTCCGTTTGGAACGCCCACGTATAGGCGGCCCTCGGCGCCCTGCCCGCGAGGGCGCGAGAAGGATCCATGGCGATTTGGTATACCGTGCCGGGAAGAAGCGGCGTCTTAGGCTCGATGGTGTATGTCCTCCCGTTGTCGCCGCTTTTCATCGCATATTCAAAAGAAGGCTTTAAAATCAGCGAGTCTTTTATGAGTTCATCCGTCATCTGATCGGCGGAAGTTATTGTGAAGCCTTGGGTGGCGCCAACTCCGTATTCTGAAGCGTAGACGGGCTTTATGTCCACTGCACCCGTGAATGACTCGGTGAGCTTTTCATTTCCTATGGATATCGCAAGATATGCGATCAAGGCGATCAAAATAACCGCCGATATGGCGCCGACAGCGATTTTCTTATTGCTTTTTATTTTCTCCAACATCATCGATCTCCTTCGCTTTCCGGTTTCGGGTAATAGGGGCATCTTGCTTTCGTGCAATCCGGGTTCCTGTCAGAAAACAGACATTCGACGCCCTGAAACCCGGTAAGCGGGGCGTTCCAGTTTGCTTCAGCGAACTGTGAGGCCGTGAGGATTGCCGTGAGGGAGTCCCTTTTGCTGCAGCGCGGCCCGCCGTGCATGGCGATCTGTTCCAATGCTTTCGATGTTATCATATTCGCGCTGCCGCGCTCCCGGACCGACATCGGCGAAACCTTCAAAATCAGGCTGGCGAAGATCCCGCACCCTATCGCTTCTCCGGCGCATCCCCAGTAGCCGCAGGAATTCGCCGGGATTTTCACGGCGCGTTTCCTCGCTTCTTCCAGCATCGACTCGAAAGCCCATTTTGTCATATCGGCGTTGTAGCCCCTGTTCTTATAAGAGGTGAGCAAAACCGCCGCGACCAAAAAGTAATGCTCCGGCCCGTGCATCTTTATCCATTTGTTAGTCATCAGTTCATAAGCTATGGCGACGACTTCCCTTTTCTTGCTTTTCAAGCATATGTGGGTGATCGTCTCAAGGGCGCGCTCCATCTGACATTCATCGCAGACGTGATGCCCGTTTTCGCAGACCAGATTAGTATAAAAAAATTCGCCGCAGAAAATGCATTGCCTGCTGACGAGGTTTTCCGAGCTATAAAGATTCTCCCCGCAGATCAGGCACTGTTCGCCTTTGTGGAAACCTGCCATTATTCCCCCTTAAATTTCAAAAACTTCAAAATCGCTTGACAGCAGATCTATTGTGAGCAGTTTGCCGGTAAGCGGCTCCCCTTTTCCAAGCAAAACCTTGACTGCCTCGGCTGCCTGCACGGAGGCTGTCACCGCCGCTGTAAACGGCAGGTTGCCGAGTTCGTTTTCAATGCCTCTATCCGTTGCGCCATGATAAAGCTTGTCAAATATGGGATTTTCAGGCCCGATAACGCTCACCTGCCCGTACCAGCCCGCGATGGCCCCGTGCACGAGGGGAACATTCAATTTTCGGGCTGCCTCTTCGATGACGAGCCGCGACGCGACGTTGTCCAGCGCGTCGACGACGATATCATGGCCTTTAAGCATTTCTTCGCTGTTTTCGCCTGTTACATATTTTTTGACTGCGGTGACAGAAACGTCGGCGTTGACTTTCCGCATGCGCTCAAAGGCCGCCTCCGCCTTGCTCATGCCCAAAGAGCCCTCATCGGACAGGAGCTGCCGGTTGAGGTTGTTTTCTTGAAAAACGTCCCCGTCTATCGCGGTGATATGTCCTATGCCAAGACGGCCGAGGGACTCGATGACATACCCGCCAAGCCCCCCGCACCCTACGACGCATACCTTGAAGTCTTTTAACCGTTCGTTTTCCGACGCTGACAGCGCCGCCATGTTTCTTTCATATCGGTTTTTCATGTTGATTCTGACCGGCTCCTTTTATTTCATCGCCTATTTGCCATTATATTCCAAAGCGTTGTCATCCTCCGGATATCTTAGGGTAGGCTTTAAGTTCATCCCCCTCTTTCAGGGGATCGTGTATCATCACCCTTTTCGAATTTATCGCAACGAATCCGAAATTCTTTACTTGTTTCCAGTCGATGCCCACGGCGAGCAGCGCTTCTTCCGCCGAGCAGCCCTCGGGGACTTCCACGGTCCGTTCTTTTTCTCCGTCAAAAAACCTGAGAAGGCTTCCGCGAAGCAGTATTCTTATCTTCATCTTGAGGATCATCCTTTAAATTGTGATTATCGTTCGTATCGATATTATATAACGATTTTATGCCGATTCCAACTAAATCCTGCATAAAAAACGGGGCCGCCCCGCTTTTTAAATGAGACAGCCCCTGCTTAACACAAAACTGATTACAAGGTTTTCAGTATGCTGTCAGGAACCATGCCGTCCTTGCTCCAGCCCATGACTCCATAGTATTGATCCAACATGTCCTCGAAAGCTTCCTGCGGAATTTTCTGGCCGGCGGCGGGCCCTGACTTAAGGGCGTCGTTCACAAGCCTCTTGGGAATCGTGTCGTCCTTGCGGCTGAAACCTTCCCTCTGGTTGAAAGCCCTCGCCAGGTTCATAACCCTGTCGCCTACGGCGGTCATGTCGTCTTCGGTCCATTCCTCGCCGGTGACGAGGGTCATTAGCTCAGCCATCACCCCTTTGCTCAGGGTGGCCCAGAAGTCGCATATGCATAGTGAGAATTTCACGGCGTTGTAGTTGGCGAGATCGTATACCATCTGGCCTTTGCCTTCCGCCGTGTAAGGCGGTATGCTCGCAGCGAAGACTTCCTCGTTGGGGGCGTAGGCCCTCATGTGACAGGCCCCCCTGTCTGAAACTGCGTAGGACAGCGACATCCCCCAGGAACCGCGAGGTTCGTATTGAGGATACTCGAGGCCCTTGACGTGCATCGCGAAATCCTCGCCGCCGAATTTCTTTGAAGCGTCCCTGACGCCGAGGGCGAGATCCGCGCCCACGCCTTCCCTTTTCGCGATAAGCTCGATATATTCCCTGTACTTCTTATCGTCGCCGAATTTTATGCCGAAATCATGGATGCCTTTTTCAGTCATTTCCATGGCCCAAATGATAACGTCTCCTGTGCTTATTGTGTCAAGCCCCATGTTGTCCGCTAACGCGTTCGCCTTGAGTATGGCTTCGGGATCCGCGACGCCCGCGTTCGGCCCCGCTACGGAAATGCTTTCGTATTCAGGCCCTTCGCATATGGTATCGCCGATCTTGAGGTAATTCCCGCAGCCGAGGGCGCAGCTTCCGCAGCCTTTCTTCGCAACTTTGTACTCAAGCAGGACGTCCCCGTTGTACTTTGTCCAGTTCTCGTCCGTGGTATCGGAGAAATTCTTGTACGGAAGGATGCCTCCGTCGCTGCATGCCTCGAGAAAAGCCGTCGTCCCGCAATCGTAGACGAACGTGTTGTCCTCCAGCAGGCAATCATCTTTGATAAGCTCCATGATCCTTCTCGTCGCTTTTTCTATATCCTTTATCTTTACGCCGCCGTCCCCTTTGATCACGAGGGCCTTCACATTCTTGCTCCCGAGGACCGCTCCGAGGCCGCCCCTCCCCGCCTGCCTGTAATAGTCCGAGTTGATGCACGCCATTGTCACAAGATTCTCGCCGGCGGGACCGATCGACAGCACGCTGGCGTCATGGCCGTACTCGCCTATCAGCATGCTTTCGGCGTCATGGGCGCCTTTCCCCCAGAGGTGCGCGGCGTCCTTGAATTCTATTTTGTCGTTGTCGATGAGGATGTATCCGGGTTTTGACAGCTTGCCTTCGAGTATTATCGCGTCATATCCTGCGTACTTGATTCTCAGCGCGGAATGCCCCCCGATAGAAGCGTCGCTTATCGTCCCGGTAGCCGGAGATTTTGACGCTATGGACAATTTCCCGGAACACGGAACCGGCGTCCCGGTCATAGGGCCCGTCATGATGATCAGCTTGTTTTCCGGCGACAGCGGGTCTGTATTTGGCTTCAATTCTTCATAGAGATATTTTATAGCAAGCCCCTTTTCGCCGATGTACATTTTCGCCCATTCCATGTTGAGGGGTTCCGTCTTATATTCCCCCTTGCTGAGGTCCAGCCTCAGGACTTTGTTTTGATAACCCAGCATTTCTACTCCTCCTTCTACTTGTATGAGAGCGCACTGTGCGGGCAGATTTCCACGCATATCGGGGCGCCGTCGCAGGTGTCGCATATGACAGATTTGCCTTTTTCATTGTATCTGACGGCTTTTGTCGGGCATACTTTGAGGCAAGTCTTGCATCCTATGCATTTTTCATGGTCCACAGCTATCTTGTCGGTCATCGTTATGGCTTCCTTAGGGCAATTCTTTACGCACAGGCCGCACAGAATGCATATGGCCTCCTTGTATTTTATGTCCCTGCCGTGGTCATCGTAATATGACTCTACCGATAGCCTCGCCTTCGACGGCGCGTATTCCCCTTCATGCATCGCAGAGCAAGCCTGGGCGCAAAGTTGGCAGCCAATGCAAGATTCTTTTGAAAATTTCAGCCTTTTCATGATATTGATTTCCGCCTTTCTATTATTAATTTTATTTATTTTCCTTTATCCATGCTGAGGCCTGTGTCATGTCATATCCAGACGGCGGAGTCGAATTTCCCCCAATCATCGGAGGTCATCCAGATGACGACGTCCGCGACGTCAGACACTTCGCTTGCTTTCTTTGTGCTGTAAGCCCAGATGTAAGCGTCACCTTTGATGCTGCTTATGCCCAGGCCGCCCTTGGACGCGCTGCTGTAGAAAACTTTTCCGTTTCTGTATTCCGCCTGATATACGATAACGCTGTCTTCTACCAGAAGTTTGCTCCCATCGGCAATGTCAATATATGAATAACTCACATTGCCCGGAGAACCAGCGCCTACTTTCACCCCGTATATCCCGTCGAACCCCATTTCCGTGAGGATGTTCCTGCCTTGATAGTCCGTGGTGCCGATATCTCTTGCCGACTTGACCTTTCCATCGGCGTCGCTCGTCATCATGTACAATGTAACTTTTGAAAAATCGCTCACCGTCGGCCCGTCCGCGATGGTATCGAGGGAACCGCTCGTCCCGTCTACATAGCCCGCGAACCTTACGGCGTTGCCAGGAAGGCCGCTTGTGGAATTGACGACCGCGTAGGAGTCTCCTGAACCGGCTTGCAGAAATGCCTGATCGATGGCAAGGGCCACGACCGCGTCGCCTTTTGCGCTGAGTATGTACTGCGCGGATGTGTTCGGGTGGCTTTTCGCGTAGGTGAGATCAATGCTGCCGACCTTTGCTAAATTGTAATTGTCGCCGTCAACGCCGAATACCACGCAGTCCTTGTCGATGATGACGTCCCCCTCCGAGGTGGTCAGAACGGCGCCGCTCTTGAAGGTGACGTTCGCCTTATAGCCCTGCTCCAGGGCGATTACGGCGCCGTTTCCGTCAAGCTGATAGCCGAACAGATCCGCAGCGACAAAACTCTTCCCAGTGGAATAATCAAAGGCCGGGACAGCGTTCGCGAATTTTACCGCCGCGCCCCTCTTGTTGAAATTATTCGTGATCTTATAGTATTCCCTCGCCTTGTACCAGTCGAGCTTGCTGCCCTTAACGACGTTGAAAGTCTTGTCGTCTTCCGATGTGAAAAGCCTGATGCTGTCCCCGCTGACGCTGCCGTTCCCGCTCGTGTCGTAAACCCCGGCCATGTACAGCCCGAAAGAGCCGATCTCGCTTGCCGTCAGGGTGATATCGTATGCGTACCCGTAAGCGTCAAGCTTCACGGAAACGCTTGATCCGGCTTCATCCTTTATATCGCCGGGGTTTGTGGCGTCGCCTGCGCGATCAGCCAGATAATTCGCGGCGTATTCATATGATTTGCCGCTTATAGTGAAATTGTCGGGCGCTACCTCGTCGATCGCCCCGTTTACGGCGCCTTGGCCTACGGCGGCTTTCCTGATGACATTGCCGCTGTCCGTGTAAATGTAAACGACGTTGTCGGACTGGATATTGTCAAGGCTGTCCGTGCCCGCAAGCTGGAGCTGATTGTAGTCGATATCCTGATTGTCGTCAAGCTTTAGCTCGCCGCCAAGGAGCGTGTCGTTGCTTGCGATTGCCGAGATTTCCCCTGCTGAGATAAGTGAAGTTTTGGAAGCCGCCCATCCGAGCATCGAGTATATCTTTTTGATCGTGGCGCCTGAGGTTTTCACCGCTAAAGTGACATAATACCCGTCTGTCAGCGGGTCGCCGTTGATCCTTTCAGTGAAAGCCTTGACCACGTCGGCGGGTTTCCCCGGAAGTATCCTGCCGTGCTCGGCTTTTTTGTCAACGCCGCCGTTCCAGTACAGCGTCACCCCGTCGCTTGTGAGATTGCTTTCGCCGAACACATATGAGACGCCGTCGCTTGCGTCGAACTTGCCGCCGTTAAGCTTTCCCGTAAGAAATGTGGTGTCCGCCTTGAAAGCGACCAGCACGCCGCTCTTGTTTTCAAAAGCGAGGCCGGAGGCGCCTAACCTGTCGGCTACGCTGATAAGCGAATTTCCATAAAAGTCCGGCGTGACAAGGGTTTCAAACACGGTGCATCCCAGACCGGCGTTGGCCATACACGACGCTATTTTCTGGCTGACGCCATTTTCGTCAATCCATTCGTCGTTAGTCCACTGTTTGACGGTTCTGCCCTCAGCGTCTACGTAGACGAGCTGAGCGGTGAGCGCGTTGTAAAGGGCTATCGCTACGTCCTGCCTGTCCATGTTCACCGTGCTGCCGGAAAGCCCGTCGTAAAGGTTGTTCGCCCGGGCGATGGAAACGTAATTCGCAGGCCAGCTTCCGACGAGTTCGCTGCTCTTTTCGGTATAGCCTATCGCCCTCAGGATCATGGTCATGGCCTCATTCACCGTGATGGTGTTTCCGGGCCTTGCGGTGCCGTCGCCGTAACCCACCATGATTCCCTTCGCCTCGCAGAACGAAAGGTAAGGGACAGCCCAGCCGTAGCCCGCCGTGTCGGTGAATGTCGTCGTGGTATAGCTGGCGAGCGCGCTGTCCGGGGTCCCAAGGGCTCTTGTGACCAGCGCAGCGAACTGCGCCCTGTTCACCATGTCATTCGGCCTGTAAGTCCCGTCAGGGAACCCTTCGATGATCCCCAGATTCTGGCATACGGTTATCTGCCCTTCTCCCGGCAGTCCCGCTATGTCGTTTAGCGCAGGCGCCGAGGCCGTTGCGCCTGATACCATCGAAAAACTTCCCAGGGCAAGCGCCAGTATCAGCGCGAGGGCAAGCGTTTTCCTAAAGTTTCGCATATTTAGTCCTCCTTTTATATTAATTATATTAAGAATATTTTTATATGCCGCCGGCGTCACTTCGAGGCTTCTTCAATCAGCCTTTCAAAGAACGCCAAAAATTCCGTTTGCCCGTCAGCCACAAGCCATTCCGGATGGAACCCTACGCCAAGCACGAAAGCCGCGCCCTGCAATTCCACCGCTTCTATCATGCCGTCGTCAGACGTAGCGGTAACTTCAAGCCCCTTTCCCAGATCCTTTATGCCCTGATGGTGCCAGGAATTTACGCTGAACCGTGTCTTTCCCATTATCTGATCGATAAAGGAACCGCTCTTCACGGTGATGTCATGATACGCGAAATCCACCTGATCGACAGACCTGTGAAGGATGCTCGTGCCGAATTGAGTCGGGATGTCCTGATACAGCGTGCCGCCCTGAAGGACGTTTAAAACCTGCATTCCGCGACATGTGGCAAGAACCGGGATGTCCTTGTCTATCGCGGCCTTGAGCAGCAACAGGTCGCTCTTATCCCTTGCCGTATCGACGTCTTCCAGCAGATCTGACGGCGCCTCGCCATACTCCGCAGGATCGATATCCCCGCCCCCTGTCATAATGAGCGCGTCTATATTGCCTGTTTCATTTTGCGCCTGCTCCGCGCTTGTGATAAGCGGCAGCAACACGGCTTCCGCTCCGGCAGCTTTCACCGCGTCGATATAAGCCTGCAAGTCTTCGCCGTGCTCTTCCGCGTTTATGTCCTCCATCCACGATAAGCCGATTTTTACGCTTGCGCCTCCCGGTCCTTCAGGCTTTGGGTTCAGGCTTTCCTGATACCTCATCAACATCGTCGCGAACTCGGCGCGGGTGACGTTGGCTTTAGGGTCAAACAGATTACCGGGCTTGCCCGTTATGACTCCCTTCATATAGCAGAACATAGCGCCTGACGCAGCCCAATCGGAAATTTGATCGAGATCGGTGAAATCGAGCCTTATCGCCCAGGCGCCTACGGGACCGTCGCCTGTGAAATTCGCATACCTGAGCAATATGGCCGCCATCTGCTCGCGGGTGATATTCGCGTTCGGCTCAAACAGCCCGCCTCCGATACCCGTGACTATGTCGTTCTCAGCCGCCCATCTGACCGCTTCGGCGTAATAAGCGCCGTCTTTCACATCTGTGAACGGATTTTCAGAGCCGCTTGCGGCGGGGGCGCTTTCGGCCCGGTACAGCGCCGTGACGGCCATGCCGCGAGTCAGGTTCCCGTTAGGGCTGAACTTATCGGCGGAAGTTCCGGTCATCAGCCCGTTATCATAGGCGTACATGATCGCGTCTTCCGCCCAGTGCCCCGTGACGTCCGTGAACGCCGGCGCCGTTTCATCGCTTCCGGCGAACGCCGCTCCGTACCCGTAAGGTATCAAAAGCGCGAAAGCGATAAGAATCGCAACCAGCTTTCTCCCTTTTGTCTTTAGATACATTTTCCGCACATCCTCCTCGAATATTCAGTTTAACAAATATTTCACATACATACTAACATTTTCGCATAATAATTGAAATTGTCAATCCATTTCTCTACAGAAAACGGAACAGCGTCATTTATTTGAATAAAAACAAATCGGCGGGCGCTATTGAAGCGACCCGCCGTCGATGAAAAGAAAACGATTGTTTAATTAAGGCTTAGAGTTCCTCTCTCCTCTTCAGGCAGAACATGGCGAGCATGGCCGAGAGTGACATTCCAAGCAGAGCGAAGCTGAGTGACATTCCGTCAACGCCGGTCTGCGGCACGTCCGCGAGCGGCACTATTTCTTCCGGTATTGCGATTTCTTCCGGCGGCGCCGCAAGCGGCACGTCAGCCGGCGTGATGCTTACCGCGGGCGGATTGCTCGGCGGATTGTTCGGGGGGTTATGCGGCGGGTTATTCGGAGGGTTATTCGGAGGATTGCCGCCGTTCATGTAATTGGTGAACGTTACCGTAGCGCCTGCTTCGCCAACCGCCACATCTTCTATGACGCGCCCATCGGTGGTGTTCCCGTTGTAAACAACTGATACTGTGTAATCGCCCGCGCTGGCCGAGGTCTCCTCAACCCGGTAGGTCCCTTCGTCAAGGTCTGCGTAATTTGATCCGGCGCCGTTTGTCGTGTTTACGGTCAATGTAGCTGCGAGGGCGTCTTCAGAGTCATAGATTTCAAAGGTAAACGCGCCGTCGACGAACCTGTTGCCCGAGCCGTTCTTGATGACTGTCAGCCTGACTTTGCCGGGATCCGGGGGATTTCCAACCGCTTCGTTGGTTACGGTGATCTCACCGCTCGGGTTTGATTGGTTCAGAGCTACAGGGTCTGTAATGCCGATAAGCTGATATTCTGTGCCATCAGCCGTGAATTCATCACCGACCGCAAGCGCGTTTTCCCCGTCAAGCTCGACTACGGAATATGTGCCGTCCGCAAGGGTCAACCCTTCTTCAAGTGAGTTCCAACTGTATTTGCCATCGACTGTGGTGAAGGTGAACGGATCACCTATCGCTTCGAAGCCCGGAACATCGCCGTCGATCAGCCTGTAAAGCTGGAATGTGAATGTTCCGTCGACGTCGGCTACTTTGTTAACTGTCAAGGAAAGGTCTTTCTGAGGCGGATTGTCAACGACCTCGTTGGTTACTGTAATCTCGCCGCTCTCGTCTGATAAGGTCACAGGGCCGGTGTTACCGGTGAGCTGATATTCCACGCCGCCCGATGTGAATGTGTCGCCTGCCGCGAGCACTTTATCCCCGTCAAGTTCGACGACGGAATACGTGCCGGCTTCAAGAGCCTGTGATGTCCAACTGCCGTTCCCGTCCTCATCGGTGTCGATGGTGAACGGATCCCCTATCGCTTCGAGGCCCGGCACATCGCCGTCGACCAGTTTGTAAAGCTGGAATGCGAATGTTCCTGCGCCGTCTGCGTTTTCGACGTTCTTATTGACGGTAAGGAAAATGTCAGCAGGAGACGGAACCGTATTCGTCACGGTGATCACGTCGCTCGGGTTTGACTGGCTCAGATCGACTGCCGGTGTAACATCAGCGAGCTCATACGTCACGCCGCCCGATGTGAATTCATCGCCGATCGCAAGCGCGTTCGCGCCGTCAAGTTCAACGACGGAGTATTCGCCGTCGTCAAGGACCCAATCGGTATCATCAAGCGAGCTCCATACACCTTCGCCGCCTTTGGTTTCTATTGTTATGGTATTGAACTTTTCGCCGTCTTTGTTGATTTGGAATGTAAATGTGCCGTCAGCCCCGCCAGTTACATTTTTCTCGATTACGAGTTCAAGCGGATCGGCCGGAGGAGTGTTTTGCCCTACAATGATAAGGATTCCAAGCGGCCTCTTATCATCGATAGTCCATGGGACTGTCCAGTTGCCTTCTCCATCGAAAGTAACATCATAAACTTCATAATAATTTCCCGTTAACTGCACATAGACTGTCAATACTGTACCGGGCGCTACATTTTCATTTGAAACAAGATCCCAAGTTGAATATCCGGAGCCTTCGTGGGGAACACAATCAATCCCTGTTACTATCGGCGTTACATTGCCGTTTGTGTTAATATACTCTCCGTCCAAGCCGAGCAGTGACGCTACTTGATTGT
>Ga0123354_10018068_pt1 | contig 11056 bp, 6 predicted proteins | sample TergutLab28metaG_2_FD_97872 | JGI IMG/M metagenome (GOLD analysis project Ga0123354, IMG submission 97872) | Labiotermes labralis P4 segment gut microbial communities from Petit-Saut dam, French Guiana - Lab288 P4 | ecosystem: Host-associated > Arthropoda: Insects > Digestive system > Gut ... | reverse complement strand
TGTGTAATACAATTTTGACCTCCTGATGATGGGCACATGTGCTCGAAACATGTAGAAGCATGAAATAAAACTTATTGTGAAACAAATTTTTGCATCAAGTTGGTTAAATACTGAGATAAATATACTGATATGCACGGTCAGCAAAACATAAAAAAGTCTAAGATAACTGAAGTTTGCGAACAATGATTAGCGGAAGACTTAATCTTACATACTCTAATACTGTTCGTACATTAATTATCCACTAATTCATATAGCCTTGTGTGGCACTTAGATCCAACATGATTTAAATCGAGAGGTCTGTGTGACTGGCCGATTCCTCTCTCATAGAAGACCTACCGAGTGTAAAATATATGTGACCTGCAAACCTCAAAAATGAGGCGGACTAGGCCGGTCCCAGTTGCGACACAAGAACAAAAATATTTAAGGCATAAAATTTATGTCACTCGTCAGGTCTGTCATATTACAAAGTTAATTTATTGCTTCAATTCTAAAAAAGCAGTCAATGCGATTGTGAAAATTCGGTTCTTCGTCTATCCTTACACATGTCTGAAAGGTACATATATTGCATGACATTGTTTTGACTGGCTTATACACGTCACAATGACGATTATGATGATTGTTGTAGGCATAAGATAATCCTGGAAACTGGCTCAAGGCATTACGGTTGGCTGAAAAGGGTTCGGAGGGCGGTATGCTGGTGGAACTGCAGACTGGGATGATTACCCATGGGGTTTGCAAAAACCGGAAAAAAGGGAAGCAAAGGGGAAAGGAAGAATGAGAATATGAAAAAAGGGCATATTTCCTTATACGGAAGTTTCGTTCCAAATAAAAAAGGAGAAAATGTTAGAAGAAAATGACACCAGAAGGGAGCAAGACTTTTCAGCAAAAGTCAATTCCAATGCAGACAAAAAGTTTAAAAAGAAGAAGAAGAAGAAGTCTCAAAGGAAAAGCCCCACACCCGACATTCCTTGCACTTCCTTCTATCTCCTCCCATTCTTTCCCATACAACAAAAAAACTTAGAATTTGCAATGAAAGTAAAAAACGGAGTAAGATAGAAAGTAGAGAGGAAATTCCTAGGGGGGCCATTTAGGAAGGACGGATGACAATGTGTCTTGGAAATAGACCATGCAGTAACTCCATGAATACATTTTGTAAAGAAAAGAGTACTACAACAATAGAAGTGATCTTCCGCTACAGAGGATGAAGTCTGCTTCGTTTATATGCGCATGTATTGAGGAGTTCGCAGAGCAGTATGCTAATTCAGTTCTCTTATGTGAATATGGATCACCATCGTAATACACTGCGCAGTTGCCCGCTACCTTAATACTGCAGTATACGTTAAATAAGGACAGTAAACCTGATTATCAAAGCAAGTGCAGCAAATGTATGCATATGCATGAACAACGGCAACATCACACCAGAGTCCCCAGCATCCTCTTGATTACCTCCATAATTAGCCTGTACCTGATGCCTGAAAAATCACTCCACAGACTTATCTGAAATTAATTTCATTTATTTTTCGGGTATGGAATGACGCTATTATTAACTGAGAAGATACATATTCGAATGACCGAATGACAACGAATTAGCAAGGATGTAGAAGGGCAAGATCGCGGCCTATTTTAAGGTACAGTCCTGGTCTTTGTATGAAGATGGAGAAATCACACAAAAACTCAGTAATGGGAATTGGTGTTCCGACAGACAGTCTAACCGCAAACCTTCCAAATAAAAGACAAACATCTTTTGACACAAGTGTTTGGTTTTACAGATTAATATATTCTGAATTAAATGCAGCACATAGGTTTAATATTAGGTGAAATGGGGTTTATTCGTTCAGATATAAACCCCATCCAATGCTGACTCAGTAGACAAGTCACAGGTCGCGATTGGTAGGCGTGTTAAATCTTATAATATGATGGCCACAGCAAACTGGTGATTCCTGGTGCCTGAGGTAACTCGTAACTTCTAAGAGATGCCAATTAATCTACTTGGTCATGATAACACGAACTTCCATATTGTTTTTATGTTGTATTGTACCTCAGTAACGTCAATGACGCCATATGAGTTCTGATGCCAACATGATATCAACAGTGTCTGTGTAGCGTACAATTCAAGTGACAACCAGAATACCAGCAACCAAGTTTGGCTGTAAATATACATCTACGGAGTGAATAAAAGAAAATTCGTAAGGTTAAATGGCTTTATCTCTTGAACAGAGTGTTTGGTTACTTAAATTCTTCGACAATTTAAGGTCCATACACTATTATGTAGTGTCAAGTTTCAACACAATTTTCCTGCAGAAAAGAGATGAAGAGCCGTGAAGGTTTCACGAATTTGTTTCCCATTTATCACGTTTTCTTTACTTTAATCGGCAGACAACCAAAACGGGGTTTCAAGATGCTGGGATTGATGTCCTCCCACGCCACCTCAATCCATGAAAATTCCACGCACCAATTTCGAGCCTCGTTGAAGGAGTCTCGAACAAAGTAAGGTCAATGATAAATTCCAATATGAAATATTAATGTATGCGCTTTAAAACGGTGACAGAATTGTATAAATGTTTGATTGCAATTAAGAGACAAGCCAATTAACGTTAAGTGTACATTGGCATACTTCAAGATACAACAGACTCTAAATCTTAACTCTGTAGTTGTAAAATTTACAATTGCGTTCGTATATTTTTAATTTATTTTACACCGACCAATTATAAATTGTTGTTTCTTTTAGATATCAAATAATACAACTGCCCCGCAAAACTAAATTTTCTAATACCAAATCTGTCGTTGAAGAACTTTGTGATGTGCCGGTAGCCTTCTGAAAATCTCCGTCATTTAGTCTGCCTTATCACTACAGGACCATTGCTTTTCCCAAAGCGAGTTCTCCAGAAAGCGGTCTGTTCTGTCCTCTTCCAATTTCCAGTACCCCCTTGTTTCATTAAGGTCATCCAGGAGCTGCATATGTGTTCTTCCTCGTCTTCCCGTCCCTTCTATCTTTCCTTCAATGGTGTGTTCCAAAAGAGAGTTCCTATGTAAGATGGGACCAATCTAGTTAGCTTTACTTCGTTTAATTATTCCTCCTTGACGCTTTACAATTGTAAAGCAATCCCTGTACAGGCATGGAGAGGTCCTGAGAGTTCCAGCAGGTTGAACCTCCCAGGTTTCCAGACATCCGGCGTATGAGGGTGCTAAGGTTATCAGCCCTGAGCACAGTCCATCTCCACCTCCAGGAATTATTACTGACACTCACTTCTGTTAAAAGGTGAATCGACCAGAGAAGGATTACGTCAATGAAAAATCCAATGACACCATCGGGAATCCAATGTTGCATTTATAGGCACGAAAATGATTAACTTGAAAACAAGATGTGGTTAAAATGCTACTCATATAAATTCTTTTAAATAACTCTACGTTTTTTGGTGTCTGACCGAATGTTCGCTGAAAAGTGTGTTTGCTGGTAAGACATTTTTATGTGCAACTGATCACGAGTTTGAAGAAATGTATAAATAGGCTTCAGAATTAAATGAGTTGAAAACCACAACTGAAAGCATAGAAACTGATGAAACAGATTATCACAATCATTCTTACCTTACTGAGGGGTTCCTCAATTCACGTTCGAGTGGGTAACATTTCAATTTTGTATTATGGAGATTCCGGGCCCAAATCTAGACCAAAAGACCGGTTATTCTGACTGACGTTTTTCAGCCAATTCCTCACTTTCCCCAGACATCAGCCGGAAAAATGTCTCAATTTAATCTCAGACCTATTTATTCCATGATGTTTCCAAGGAACTGTATTGGAATCTATGGGCTCTGCTTTCAAATAAATCATTAAGTATGTAAACAAAATTTAAGCCTACTGTCAAAGATTTCATGTAACTTACACCCAATGATTACAGCCGAGGAACAATACATAATCTATTATTCTCCACACAGTCACCGCACATTTTTAGTCTCGCAAAAGGAACAGTTTAATGAAAATGACCTAGATTCGACAGCAAGTGACTATGGCTAAAATTCGAATTCCAAAAGAAAATTCTTCACGTATAAGTTTTTCTCTGTGAAACAGCAGGAAAATCCGGTTTCATTGAGATCTTCTGTTGTATCATGCGTGGTCCTGGTTGGGAACGAACCGTGGATGTTGTTCCAGGAGGGACGGAGCTCGAAACTCAGATTAAGAAGGGACGTTGGGCAGGCTGCACACACTCGCAATAATCCTCACGTCAAGTTTGCTGGAGTTTGTTGTGCATAAACAGCGAATAATGCTGTTACAAGTGAACTACAGTGAGTTCAAATCTCGGGGTGTGGTTCTCTTCATTACCACACTCACTGATCGTCCAGCTTCATTCAAGGTTGCGCGTCACCATTCGAGATAATCTGCAGACTGCAACTGCAGCACAAGGCAGCTACTCTTGCACTCATGACCCCACACATTGCTCGCGCGTTAAGCGCGACCAAATATAAACAAAAAGAAATAGAGAGAAACTTACTCCCACGCCTGGCCTGCTTACTAAGTAATAGAAGTGTAAACAAAAAGTATAAGCTACAAAATGGCGAGGACTCGGCATGATGAAATAAGCATAAGACTTGCATACAGTACATACCAGAATCCTGCAGAAAAAAAGCAATGTCTATCAACCACACAGCAACAATATCCATCAACTATGCATCACTTCCCTCTTATATGGTGTGTACGCAGTGTAGATTAGTAGTTAGTTACCGACATTTCGGGACAACTTACCAGTCCCATCTCCAAACGTCAGGCAGTCAATACTGTTTTATCCTTGAAGATGGGTCCGATATATTGTTCCGCAAAGTCGGGAAATAATTCCGATCTCATTTACATAGTGGCGGAAGCCCGAAATCACCTCCAGGTTCCTTGTTAAGAATGCATCGATTGGAACAATTTTGCTATAGGATACCAAGTTTCTGATATCACACTACTGTAGAATTTCTAATTTTAAACTTCAATATTATTTATACACTGAATTTCCTGCTGTTGGTCTGAAACTCATAATTTCGAAGTCTCTACACAGTCGGTGTCCAATTCTCACATTCTTTCACCTCAACATACTTTTCGGAGGGATGAGGGGGTGTTGGAGGAAGGTAAGAGAATAATACCCATCTCGAAAATGCTCTAAATTCCAAAGCGAAAAAAGAATATAAACAAGAGCAAAAAGAGAAAACAGAATGATGGCGAAGCCATCTTCTTTACTTCCACCTCTCCTTCTTTTGCTGCGGTGCTTCTGTTCTACGCATTCCATCCCTTTCATCTTCCAGCATGGCTTCCCAGTTTGTTTCTTTTTTTTTTTTTTTTTTTTCTTAACGTGTTGGATCTTTTTAACTGGTCCTCCCAAACTTCTCATCCTTCAACCTTCTTCCATCTTCTTCCTACACGCAAGTCTGCCACGCATTTCCTTCTTTGTTATTCCCTTCGAGATGACCCAGTCCTCTACAGCGCAGTCATTCTTTGTAACCGGTTCTAGCAGCATGGGCCAGAAACTCCATCTTTCCACCCTGCTGCCATTTCTCTCTCCATTTGGAGCCTCCCAATCCCAACACAGTAGTGACACAAGCCAGTCAAGCCAGTGTCACTCCACTTCAGTCCGAGTCATTTTCATTCCCAGACTGCCTAAGCAATAAACACAAGAAGCCCTACTTACACAAAGCAGCCATTTAACCGAATCACATCACTTCACACTCGATAGAACAAAAATTCTGCCCTCATTATAGAACACTGTTCTGATTTCACATTATTTCTAGCACGTAAGACACACAAAGAAAAGTAATGATAAAGTTGTGCATGTGCAATTCATGAAGAAGTATGGGGGTGTGGAGGTAGGCCTATAGCTCCACTCTTTCCTAACTTCGACAATAGAAGGGGGTGCGTGGTCACTTGACGCCCCGGCGAAAGAACCCCTTGTACACATTGGCGAGGAGGTTGGGTGGGCCCCAGAGCGGGTCTGGAGGCTAAGCTTTGTTCAGCCTGGCCATTATAAGGAGCTACTCTATCGCAGCTCCACCACATATTCGGGAGGTCTTTCTCAACTTTAGTTCAGAGATCTTCTAAGAAGGTTTCAGATAATTGTAGTAGTGAGACCAAATAGGTGTATAAACATTTTTCTGTCCTTCCTACTTTCTTTCTTTATTTCTTAGTCTGGCCTCTTCTACCTACTCACTGTAGGTGTAAAGGGGCGCTATTGCACCTGGTCACATTCAATTACACACTCAATAAGATTCCTCTGGACGAGTGATCAGCCCGTCGCAGAGAATTATATCTGAAAACACAGAACACTTAAAAGAGACAGACATCAATGTCCCCAGAGGAATCCCAGCCATCCAGAGGCCGCAGAATTGCGCGTGTTTATGAACGTTCAAGGAAAGAAATTGGTGTGCAGGCCTTCAACTTCTTCTCATGCCATTTATTCTAGTTTATAAATAAGTATAATAATAACTAACTAATATACACCTTGAGGCACATAACGGAAGCCCTTCAGATGATTAAAAAATCTAAATTTTGTGCAGGCGTGACATTCAGGAAGCATACTGTGGTCACACCAGCCAGCCAGTCGAATATCTGACAACCTATTTCCTTAAGATAAATTTAAATGCTATATTATCCCAAGTGGTTATCATCCTTCAGGTTTTCGGACTGCAATATCCCAAGTACGAATTCCTTATCACCGCCCGGCCCCCTTCACCTTTGTTCAGACGATCTACTTAACAAGACCGAACTGGAGACGCACACAGTTGAAGAAATATTGTTATGTAATTTTTTGTTTTCCATCTTCGTTAGCAGCTTTCTGTCATGCGTCCTATCCCAGTCTGTCAGCACTTAGAGGATACAAGAATTTTCAGCCAGACAAAACAGTCGCTTTCAATCTTCCCTGTGCAAAGCAAAGCTGTCTTATGAAGGCCAGGGTCTTCTGGGATATGGTGCCATTTTGGCAGACCCCAACTTTTCGGAGGATCCTGCTGTCACATCAGTAGACTATCTTAAAGACGAAACGTGCACTATAAAACAGTATCATTCATGATCAGGGTGGAAAGACCCTGATGTCTCCCAAAGCTGTGTTCGGATTTCTCGAGATTCTGCCGTTTCTACAACCGTTCACCATTCTATTATTGTACTGTCCAATAGCGCTATGCCACAATGCAACAGAGAGCAATAAGTCGTTGTTCGCAAAATTGCAAAAAGCAACTAGTAGCTTCGACACTTGTGTCTGCCCGTCCATCTGTGCGTCCACATGGAACGACTCGGATCTTACTGTAAGGATTTCCATGAATTGTGATATTTGATTGTCTTTAGAAAATATGTCGAGAAAATATCAGTTTCATTAATATCCGACATGAATAACGGGTACTTCACATGAAGACATAAGTATGATATCTCGGTCAGTTCTTCATATAATGGAAAATGTTCCGGGCAAAAGGTGTACAGAAAATCGGAACACACATTTTATGTTCAATAACGTTTTTCTGAAAATCGTGCCGTTTATGAGATAATGTGGAAAAATATTGTACAGCCGGACAGGCCACGGATGACAATATAATACGGCACATGCGCATTGCATGCGGGATAACAAGGGCTACCGACATAAACTCAGAATATGTAATACTTATTTCTTTTCCACTGCAACATTTGTTACGTGACAGCGCCTAAATGTTACGCTTTTACGTAAACTGCGTGCCAAGTTCCTTCTAAATAGCGTCATATGATATCACCTCTACAGTGCCTTATCGCAAATATTCTAATCAATATGACTCATCCACAGAAAGCGTAGTCGGAGTGCAGGCAATGCTAATAGGCACCACAAACTCTCTTCATATAATTTGAGAATTATTTCAGTACCCCGGTCCCAGACAACAGCACAACATACGTAAAAAATCAGAGACGAATTCCTGCAGCACCGTCCGTTTCTATGCCACATTTAATTCAAGTGAATCATATCGACGTTGTAAGAAATGGATTGTTGAAACATAAATTAAGCGGTCATTGTGCCTGAATGTGTGGCCATGCTGGCGGATGCTGCAGCGAGAGCGAGAGCTGCAGCCGAGGGGTTTTCGTCGCTGAAATCAATAAAATGTCGCTTAATGTCCGATGCTCATGCGCCACCTTGTGACCACCGTCCGAAACTTCACGGCGCAAACTATCACACGTTTTCGTTACGAGACAATATACCGAAAAAAAGGACTGTAAAGTAAAAATTACCGTAAGGTACAGTGTGATAGAGTCTGTAACGTAATTGTGTCTAAGTGCAGATGAAAAGGAACAGGAATTTTAAATACTGGCCCAGGAAAGATATGTCAGTATTTGTCAAAATTGCGACGCCATGATGAAAGTCGTCCGTCTATCCTTTGGCCTGTATCTATTACAATAATTAAATTTAAGTTCCGCATCTAGCGGAATGTCCCTCTCATTAAATACCTTAACTCTTTTATTGCCCTAGAAGTTACTGAGTCGGTTATTATTACTATAGAAGCGGTTGGATTGAATTTATATTCTTGGAGAACTGTTGGTATTCTACTTGTGTTAACACAGATCCCGCAAAATTTCGTTGGATTTACCACAGGAGCTTCGAATCTCGCCATATATTGTAACAGAAACTAAAAAATGGGATATAAAATGGGATGTAAGTTGCCTCAGAAGCTATAGATTTTTACTACCTCTTACTGTAGCAAAACATTCTAACTAGCCTACTCTCTCTGATACTTTCTTACTATTGTTCTGATACTTGTTATTCTCAGTCCCTGTCAGTTACGTGTGGGAAGACATTTTCAACATTTCATTTCTGTCATGTGTCCTTCTTTGACGACTAATGAAGCTGGGTGTATTGAAGCACTTATCATCATAGGGTCATAAATGGGATAATGATGCTGAACAAAAAGAGAAATCAGACTTTCATGTCACTTGCAATCAAGTCGAAAATGAGCAGCCTTAAAATTTTACCTCATATTCAATGTTCTTACACCTGTAACTGTAGAAACTGTTGTCACGGTGGATTGAAGACTTCTAGTTGCGGTAGAAGGACATCAGCGCTACGTAGAAATGTACTGCATCCGCAGCAGAGACACATATGTGTATGTCCGCATCCAGCGAAAGCAAGAAAATGGAAACAAGTCTCTGATCTCTATGATTGTTATTTCGATAAAACTGGAATTATAAAAACGTAAAGTTACCCTATCCACGTCATGAATGTATCTAAAGGGAGAGAGGATATAGCTCTATTTATTCTTAACCTTAGGATTAGACGGATGCTAGGGGTCACCTTCACGCCCTTGGGAGACAGCCGTCGCTACCCACAGGATGGGAGGCTGGGTGGGCTGCAGAGCCGGTATTGATATTTTGGAAGAGAAAAAGGTCTCTTGCTCATGGCGAATTCGAAAAGTGGTACGTCTAGCCCTCATCTTATATCGACTACGTTGTGCCGGTTCCTAAATTTGGACGTGTGTAAGGCAAAAACACTATTCAGTTGTAAGGAATGTGCCTTTCTGTTCTACTTTGACGACGAAGGAAGTACATTCTTAAGAAATTTGCCACCCATCCACCAAACTACATGGATTAACATCGAACAAGAAAGTATTTTGATTGTCTCTTTGTAGACCTATTGAAAATGGCTTATCAAGTTGATTCATTCCTACAGTGTGTAGGGAATTGGTCAGTTCCGACAATAATGTCGTGGGTTGAAGTCCTGCTCGGCGGCCTGTGTGAGTTCTAGGTTGTTACGACGCCTTGCCATTAAGCTCAATCACCGCAAGAAAATAATCGCTCCTCTGGAAAAGATTTGAAAAGCGGAGGCTTCCGTGAATCGCACTTCAGTGTCAAAAAGAAGGAAAGAATAGCAGACTGACCATGATATCGAGAGAGAACACAGCGAAAGAAATCCTCATTGTACGTAGTTATCTGGTCCTCGATATTTTGAGTTCTGATTATCTTGCAAGATTTGAGGTTCTCCCAGTAAGGTTGATGAATATTAAACCTTCTAGGTTGTTATACCGTGTCGACTGGTACACAGTAACAGATATCACGAAGGATCGCAGTGCATCGTCGTAAACTGTTTGACCCTGAAGCTGTAAGCAACAGGATTCAACCTACCGTGGATAGCTATTCGTATCTAGGTTTTGATTTGTGCAAACCTGTACCATCTGTAACGCCAAAGAATGAGTCAAGCCCACGTCAACATTTATCATCAGTAACGTAGTTAGTATGTTACTGATGGCTGTCAATATGTTCAGACACTCATCTTTCTATTAAAAAACTGTCTAAAAATGTTAATTGACGGAGTAAAGACAACTAAATTCGCTCGCCTGTATTCAGAATCTTACATCAGGAGTGCACAAGTTTTCCGAACATCTAACAGCCACCGCAAAATTCTGGCATAGGAATGTTGACACGCAGCAAATTTTAATATAAAAATAAAAAAAAAAAAACCGCCACCACATGAAATGCAATCGTCATGGCGACCTAGCACCCGGAAAATGTGTATTCTTGAATTACATCCAACGTCCTGAAAATGCAAGGTAGCGTATCTTTCGTGCATTGCGAGTGAGGGAATGAAGGCCTAAACGAATGGGCGAGTGAGTGTCAGTGACTTAATACATATCCTGCTAACGTGGAGAATATGGTGAGATTCTAATAATGCCAGCAAATGGCAGATGGAATTTAATTCGGCGTTTAAAGAGTTAAAATATGAGATAAATTATTTTAAAACAAACGACCAACTTAGAGTGCAAGCACAGCTCATTCCAATATCATACGAAGGTAACCAGGTACATCTTGTTTTTCCCGTGTGTAGATTGGTCTTCGTTTCTTTCATATTCAAGTTTTTATTCAGCTTACTTCCCTGTGCCCATAAATTTTTCTTACTTTTCACATTCCAGTTTTTATTCAACTTACTTTTCTCTAAACCGTTTTGGTTTTCTAAATTTTTCTTCCCTTCTTATGTTTATTGGACCGTGCATCATCTTGATAGTTGAATAAAGAGAGACCAACTTGATGTCACTTGCTTTATTATTTCATTATTTAATGCTCAACATGTTTCGGATGTTAATACATCCAT
>Ga0123354_10018067_pt1 | contig 11056 bp, 7 predicted proteins | sample TergutLab28metaG_2_FD_97872 | JGI IMG/M metagenome (GOLD analysis project Ga0123354, IMG submission 97872) | Labiotermes labralis P4 segment gut microbial communities from Petit-Saut dam, French Guiana - Lab288 P4 | ecosystem: Host-associated > Arthropoda: Insects > Digestive system > Gut ... | reverse complement strand
TCTGTACAGACCGTACGGCCCATAGGGGGAGTAGAGGTATAGCTCTACTGTACAGGCACTGAGGCTCTGTACAGACCGTACGGCCCATAGGGGGAGTAGAGGTATAGCTCTACTGTACAGGCATTTAGGCTCTGTACAGGCCCTACGGCCCATAGGGGGAGTAGAGGTATAGCTCTACTCTTTCTTGATCAAGGCATTAGAAGGAGGTGAGAGTCAGAGTCACGTCTCGACCGCTCTTTACCCCAAGGAAAGAACCGGTACCCATTGTACAGAAGGCTAGGTGGGCCCCAGGGCCGGTCTGGACAGGTGCGGAAAATCTCGCCCCTACCGGCATTCGATTCCCGGACATTCCAGCCCGTAGCCAGGCGCTACACTGACTGAGCTACCCGGCCCATGAAATTTAAGAGAAGTAATTCCAAATAAATTGATGGGCTGGGCATGTGGCGCGTATTGGTGAGGATATGGGGGTGTATAGGGTCTTGGTGGGGAAACCGGAGGGAAAGAGACCACTGGGGAGACCTCGGCGTAGATGGGTGGATAATATTAGGATGGATCTCCTGGAGGTGGGATGTGGGTGTATGGATTGCATTGGGCTGGCCCAGGATACAGACAGGTGGCGGACGCTTGTGAGTGCGGTAATGAACCTTGGGGTTCCGTGAAATGCGGGGAATTTCTTGACTAGCTGCAAACCAGTTAGCTTCTGAAGAAGGACTCTGCACCATGGAGTAAGTGTATAAATAATTCCAAATAAGTTATACTAGGCCGAAATGTGGATAAGCTGACAGTGTGCAGTTGCTTTTGATTATGAGTGGCGGGTGATCACATCAAGAAGATTGAGATTGGCGGTGTGTGTAGCACGTATGGGAGAGATGAGAGGTGTATACAGAATTTTTGTGGGGGAAAATGAGGGAAGGAAACCAATTGGGAGACCCAGGCGTAGATGGGCGGATTATATTATAATGGATCTCCAGGATGTGTGATGTGTGGACAGGTGCGGAAAATCTCGCCCCCACCGGGATTCGATTCCTGGACCGTCCAGCTCGTAGCCAGTCGCTATACCGACTGAGCTAGCGTGGCCCACAATACAAAAAACTTAAATAAATTGGCTAAGTGAGGTCGACATTGAGCGTTGTAAAATTGAACGCACTGTCGACTGTACTTCGACATCGGGCCCATAAGGGATAAGATTCTTTTTCCTTCCACCCACACCTGCATATAGTGGCCATGTTCGATACGGGGGTTACTTTATGACATTCTTTGTATGAATAGTAAACTGAAAGTCATCTGGGACTTGGCACTGCATCGATTGGTAGATACTGTAATTTTGGAGGAGGTTTCTTCCTCCATCTTTGAGGTCGGCGTAGTTATTTGACTACAATGAAGCAAAAACCTCTTCTAAAATTGCGGCAACTCTCTACCAATCGATACGGCATCAAATCCCAGAAGACCTGAGCTTCCAACGTTACTTCTATGAAAAGTTCAGCTCGTGCATGTACCATCAACGAGGAACATGCTGTTTACTAAAGCTTGAATCATTAACCCTCCAATTGTCGAATTTAATAATTGTCCAACAAGATGCGACTTATTCAGTTTATTACATTTCTGTAGGCAGCTCTACGTGTTTCAGGTGTTGACACCCATCATCAGGAGCTCGTACAGCTGTAATTACAGCTTCTGGCACTGGTCAACCGGATCTACTACGATCCGCTCTCGTTGTTGAGTTGGAACTGATTCATGTGTATCGTACGATACACATGAATCAGTTCCAACTCAACAACGACAGCGAATGGTAGTAGATACGTTTAACTAATAGCAGAAGCTGTATTTACAGCTGTACCAGCTCTTGATGATGGGTGTCAACACCCGAAACACGTAGAGCTGCCTACATAAATGTAATAAACTGAATAAGTCGCATCTTGTTGGACAATTATTAAATTCGATTCACGATGCACGGACCCATGTATATAAAATTCCTCCAATTGTCCTTATTCTGAGCCAGGACATTTCGGGCCACCTTCTCACATCCTGTATCTTGGATATGAATGTTATTATTGTCCACCCTTCCATTCCTAAACCTTCCAAATTGTCTGTTTCCCTCAGGTTCCATCAATAAAACCCTGTAAGAAACTCTCCCCTTCCCCATCCATGCCACATGCCCCGCCCATCACATTCTTCTTGATGTTATCACATGAATAATTTCTGCCCAGTATACAGATCATTATGGTTCTCATTACACGTATGTAGTTTTCTCCACTCCTCTGTTACCTCGACGGTCCGGGATAGAATCCCGTTGGGGTCGAGATTTTCCGCCTGTCCAAACCGGCACTGGGGCCCACCCACCCTTCTGTAAAATGTGTACCGGGTCTTTCCAGGGGGTAAAGTGCGGCCGGGGCGTGCCGCTGACCACTCACCCCGTTCTAGTGCCGCGGTCATGGAAGAATAGAGCTATAACTCTATCCACCCTCTGGGCCACACCGGGCCTGTAACGGGATTACTTTAGCTTTACCCCTGTTACCTCGTCTCTCACCGACCCAGATGTCTTCCTTAGCACCCCATTCCCGAACGCGTTCAATGTTCCTCATTCAATGTATCTAATTTTGTTAGAGCTGAGAATGAAGAATTTTACAACCGGCAGCTAATTTGCAACCAAGGTACAATACAATATACTTGTATTCTGTTGTACCTTACTTTCAAATACTGTACTGGTGGCCAGATTGTGGTCGTTAACCGCAGAAACATGCAGCTGCATTTAAATAGAGCAAAGTTGCTGCTTTCGACCGATAGACAACAATTTGTTCTTATAATAAAACCAAATAGATGCACTAATTTCTCAAATTTATTTTTGGGATAAAACTCTATATGTTTCGGACAGTTCCTCTGTCAATCATCAGGAGCTTTTCACTCTAAATACAGCAATGGTATATGTCATACAGGTTTGCTGACAGCTTGCGAGCAGGAACAGGACGGATCCTGCTCGCAAGCTGTCAGCAAACCTGTATGACACATACAATTGCTGTGTGTACAGTGAGAAACTCCTGATGATGGAAAGAGGAACTGTCTGAAACATGTAGAGTTTTATTCCAAAAATAAATTTGAGAAATTAGTTGGTTTTATTATAAAAACTTATCACGATACACGGTCACCTGAACGTCAAACAGCGATCTGTTTTTGTATGTTCCACAAACAGAAGGGGATGTCCTCGATTAAATCAAAATATATGAATCACAACCTTACGTGGTGTGGCTATAAAATAACTGAACTTAATTTTTTTTCCGCTTCCCTGTATACTTGGCAGCAGCGTGCGGTTTGTGGTAGTAGCCTGTGCTCACGCCTGCATTCACGGTTATAATTTCAAGGTCGTGCGGCAAACAGTTTGGCAGTAGCCTTTGCTTGAAGTGGATCGTGTTCTTGTTCTCCATCGAATCATGTGAAGTGTTAACGTGGAGCAACGCGTCAATGTGAAATCCTATGTTAAACTTGGAATATCCGCTAGAGAAACGTGGGGTTTGTTGAAGAAAGTTTATGGTGATGAGTGTCTATATTCTGGCACACTCACCTCCCAACCTCAGCTCTGCTGAACCCTGAGCCATTTCCACCTGGTTCTTCACCAAACACTGATACATTCCTCGATCCTCTTTCATCACAGACGATATATGGACCCTATCCTCGGAAGGCTGACGTACTCGGGCCCCCGTGCGTAAAGGCTGGCCGTCTTTAAGCCAATTTACGGATGTACGAGGGAAGCCCGAAATGCTGCAGCGGAAAGTCGCACTCTTGCCTAGGTCGACTCTCTGGCGACTCGGGTGCATCAGCACTTGTAGCGGAGAGCTGACACTCAACTGAACTTCCAGCGTTTCGCTTCCCTCTTTGTTGCTGGCGTTACAGAGGTAGGTGCCGGCGTCAGACTCCCTGACGGAGGTAACGACGAGCGTGCCATCGCGAACGATGTACCTGTCGGTGCCTTCCAGAGCTGTCTCGTGGCCGTTCGGCTGACGGTACGTCCATCTGCAACATTAACGGAGACAAGCGTGTTATTTTGCTATAAATATTATTGTGAAGGACACCATGTTGCACGACTGCCTGAGTATTCAAAATACACCAGCAAATGGCAAAAGAGTTTTGTGTTAGGTTCGTCAATTTAATGCTTGTCTTCCTTTGTGCTTTATGCAGACAATGTTGACACTGGAAAATCTCCAACCCAACTGTTTATTAAAATTACAGATCAAACCTACAGCGACATATTGGGGATTTAAGTTATATTCAGGCTGTTTTATGTAGATACAGCGCGAAAAGGTGCTTTGGTTCGAAATGTGCTACAGTGTGAAATGTGCTACAGTACGAAATGTGCTACAGGGGGATATGTTCTACAGTACGAAATGTGCTACATTGTGAAATGTTCTACTTTTCGAAATGTGCTACAGTGTGAAATGTTCTACGTTTCGAAATGTACTACAGTTCGAAATGTGCTACAGTTCGAAATGTTCTACGTTTAGAAATGTGCTACAGTTCGATATGTGCTACAGTTCGAAATGTTCTACGTTTCGAAATGTGTTACACTTCGATATGTGCTACAGTTCGAAATGTGTTCAGTTTGAAATGTTCTATGTTTCAAAATGTGCTACAGTTCGAAGTGTGTTCAGTTTGAAATGTTCTATGTTTCAAAATGTGCTACAGTTCGACATGTGCTACATTTCGAAATGTGTTCAGTTCGAAATGTTCTACATTTCAAAATGTGCTACAGTTCGAAATATGTTCAGTTCAAAATGTTCCACATTTCAAAAAGTGCTACAGTTCGATATGTGCTACAGTTCGAAAAGTTCTACATTTCAAAATGTGCTACAGTTCGAAATGTGTTCAGTTCAAAATGTTCTACGTTTCAAAATGTGCTGAAGTTCGAAATGTGTTCAGTTCGAAATGTTCTACGTTTCAAAATGTGCTACAGTTCGAAATTTATTCAGTTCGAAATGTTCCACGCTTCAAAATATGCTACAGTTCGAAACATGTTACATGCCGATATGTGCTGCATCCCGAAGTAAACAACCACTCAAAATTAGTCTTCTGTGATAAATATATTCATACTTAGTTATTCCAATGTCCCTCGTTTTTAGAAGTCATATAAAATACAACATTTCTGAAAACGCGTACGAACATTTTAACTTTCCTACTTTCGTAGAAAACATCTAAAGGAGTATTACAGCCATCAGCTGGCGTCTAAGGGGAAGGAATAAGAGATAAGGAGGAGGATGTATAGATTAGTGATTGTAGAGTGTGGACTGAGACTGCGAAGAATGAGGGACGGATGTGTAAGGAGAAATGATTAAGTGAAATGAGTATTGAGTAGTATTCATCTTCATCCTTTCCTTCTTAATATAATTTCATGTTGTGTACCGGTACGTAACAGTTCTATTAACCCCATTATGTCATTGTACCAAGAGCGATATTAACGAACGAATCCGATTTTTACTTTGGAAGACGACGTATTTATTTGGTGTTCTTCCCTCCCCTTCAGCCCACGCCGCATAAATGATATTAAATCCTCGCGTTTTTAAGTGGGATCGTTGCTCACATTTCAACGTTGTAAGCACCAATGCCCTGCACCTCTTTTGTGTCACTTAAAAAGCAAAGGCGTTTCGACGCTATGCCATCATCGTCATAAAACACATGCACAAGTGTTCTACGGAGACTAACATAAAATTCATAAGATCCACGGAGACTAACATAAAAATCACAAGATCCATGGAGACTAACAAAAAAAAAATCACAAGATCCACGGAGACTAATATAAAATTCAAAATATCCACGGAGACTAATATAACACTCAAAAGATCCAAGTAGACCAATATAAAATTCACAAGATCCACGCAGACTAACACAAAATTCACAACATCCACGGAGACTAATATAAAATTCACAAGATCCAAGGAGACTAATAAATTCACAAGATCCACGGAGGCTAATATAAAATTCACAAGATCCAAGAAGACTAATATATAATTCATAAGATCCACGGAGACTAATATAAAATTCACAAGATCTACGGTGACTAATATAAAATTCACAAGATCCACGCAGACTAACATAAATTTCACAAGATCCACGCAGACTAATATAAAATTCACAAGATCCACGCAGACTAACACAAAATTCACAAGATCCACGGAAACGAACATAAAATTCACAATATTCGCGGAAACTAATATAAAATTCACCTGATCAACGGAGACTAAAATGAAATTCACAAGATACACATATACTAATATAAAAACTAAAAGATCCACGAAGACTAACATAAAATTCACAAGATTCGCGGAAACTAATATAAAATTTGCAGAATCCACGGAGACTAACATAAAATTCACAAGATTCGTGGAAACTAATACAAAATTTGCAGGATCCACGGAGACGAACATAAAATTCACAAGATCGGTGTCCCATTTCAAACAATATTTATTCCAAAACACTCTAGTTAAAAATCGAAATACTCTGGCAGGCGAAGAATCCCTTTTGTGCGCAGTCTGCAAAGAGCACAAACGAGTAATTTAAAATGGGGATAAACCGAATGAAATAATTGGAATCGATAGAAGTGTAACACCGTCATATATTTTTTTTTACGAGAACGTTACATTTTCATTTACGTCAGTTCAGTTACCTATATGGAGTTCGAATTCATTGTTCTAAAGCAGTCTGACAGCTGATGGGATTAAAATGAAACATAACAGCATCCTGGCATGTGTTTTAGTGATAGTCCAGCCTGATAATAGGTAACCATGTACAGAACTTTTGTTTGGACGCTCTCTAAGTGATGCATTTTAGAGCCTGAGCAGTTTTGAAGGGAGGGAAATAAAACAATATCAGAAAGCTCTCTTTTGTGGAATTGTGCGGTTTTCGACTCTACCGATTCAGCTCCACAATAATAAACAAGAATGTGACGTCTACACTAGAGTGGGCCAGTAGAGATCGAAAATGCGTCACTTGCAGAGAGCAATTATGTCGGTTGTACATAAAGTTCCCTTCCTAAATACTTTAGAAATATCGCCATTGGCCCTTTAAGGACGGAAGATTTAAAGATCGATTTCGTACCGCGCAGTAAACACACTCTGCCGCGGTTATAAAAACCTATAAGTTAATGCTGTATAGGGAAATAGTTGCTGTTTGTTCTGAGATCCACACAAAACACATAAATACATTGCGGACAGAACACAGAATTTCTGGATGTTAAACCTGGCTTTACATAAAGTAAGTCTTATGCTTTAAAAGGTTAAAGATAGACCTATGTTATTTTCTATTTAAGACCCTAAATGTAAAGTACAGCCGTCGGGATAGCTCTTTTGGTGCAGTCACTAGTCTACGGGCTTCAAGCAAAGGAAGAGTGGTTCGACACCCGCCAGAACAAGTGATTTTCATCTTTGGTATAATGCTGAGATTCATCTCATATTTTGAGGGTACCGCGGGAACGCTCCGGGGGTAAAGCGTTCGCAGCGTGAAGCTGAATCCTTATCTAGTGCAGAGTTTAAGAAAGATTGGAGTCATACCATCACTTCCCCATGCTCTCATGGTGAGAAGGGAGACAAATTTACTTTAACCCTTAACCCGCTAACGTGGAAAATATGGTGAGCTCCTAATAATGCCAGCAGATGGCAGATGGGATTTAATTCGGCGTTTAAAGGGTTAAACGTCGAATTAAATCCCATCTGCCATTTGCTGTCGTTATTAGCTCACCATATTCTCCACGTTAGCAGGATAAGGGTTAATTGACTTATCGTGATATCTCGTTGTTCTAAATAGGCGAAGGACAAAGAAGTATCCGTCAGACGCAACGTGTATGATACACAAAACTTAAATCGCTACATGTTTCGGGTCTTAATCTAGACATCACCAGTACGTAAAGGATGCTATAAGAAGCCGTAACGGAGAATGAGTAATATTAAAATTTAGGGCATTGATAAATACTAAATTTGAACATTCTGAGACTTCAGTATCGATTAACATTACTTGTACTGTCTTACATGAAGACTTCTTACAAAATTTTGTACAGATTGGTGAGGAAGCATAATTAGAAGTTTAAACATTTAGCTTCCGAACTTTCTATGCGCTTTCGCAATACTGCGAAAAGCGACTATTAGCTTCGTCATGTCTGTCTGACTGCCTGCATGTCTGCTTGTCTGTCTCTCTGTCGGTGTGCCTGTTTCTCTGTAAGTCTGCCTGTCTCTCTGTCTGTCTGTCTCTCTGCCTGTCTGTCTGACTGTCTCTCTGCCTGCCTGCCTGTCTGCCTGTCTGTCCGTATGTCTGTCTCTTTCTCTGCCTGCCTGCCTATCTTTCTGTCTGTCTGACTATCTGTCTATCTGCCTGTCTGTCTGTCTCTCTGCCTGCCTATCTCTCTGCCTCTCTGTCTGTCTGTCTGCCTGTCTGTTTGCCTAGCTGTCTGTCTGTCTGCCTATCTGTCTGTCTGCCCGTCTCTCTGTCTGCCTGCCTGTAGATCTCTCTACCTGTCTGCCTGACCGTCTGTCTGTCTGTCTGCATGTCTCTCTGTCTGTCTGTATGTCTGTTTACCTGTCTGTCTGTCTGCCTGTCTCTCTCTCTGCCTGTCTGCCTATCTGTCTGTCTGTCTGCCTGTCTACCTCTCTGTCTCTCTGCCTGTCTGTCTCTGTATCCCTGTGTGTCTGTCTGCACAGTAAAACCCCGCTCCCACCAAATGGATTTTAATGAAATTTGATATTTTAGAAAATCTGTCGAAAAAATTCCAGTTACATTAAAATCTGACAAGAATAACGTTACTTTATACGAAGACCTAAATATATTTATGATAATGTCTCACTCAGTTCTTCTCAGAATGGGCAATGTTTCGAAAAAGAAAATTGTAGAGAAAATAAAAACACAAATTTTGTGTTCAAAACCTATTTTATTTTCTTTCGAGAATCGTGTCATTTATGAGATAATGTGGAAAAGTTTGGTACAGCCGGGCAGGCCACAAATGACAACATGGCGCACGCGCTTTGCATGCCGGATACCTAGGTCTACGAACACACACTCACAATATGTAGCCATCATTGCCATTCCACTGCAATAATGATTACGCGAACGCACCTCAGTGTTAAGTACATTTTCTTGTTTTGTATAAAGCAGTATCCATAAGCTGTAACTGACGGATAGTCTTCCTTTACTGAACTTCCAAACGCCCGATCTCTCAGTCCGAAGCTGCTTTCCAAAGACCGATGCGTTTCAAAAATGTGCCAACAGTTGCGCTCTGTTCAAGGAAGCAAGCAAATAAGTGCTACACCGTTTCAAACCCACGGGACTCTGTCTCAGAGGCGTAATGTCTATATGGGATTTCCCCAACTGCTTTAGCTGCCAACCAGCTGCTGTAACAGTCTGCAATTCCCCACATCCCGTCTGCGCATGTGCGATAGACAAAAAGCAACACAGCGAGATGAAGCACGGCTTTACTAAAGTCCTTTAGGTTTAATCCTTTACGGACGAAACTGTATCTATCTGATTTAAAGACCCAGTCCGTACCGCGCGGTAAACACTTTCTGTGTGGGTTAACCGACACGTTAATACTGCATAGAGAAATAATCGCTGTTTGTTCTGAGATCCATACAAAACAAATAAATGCATTATAGACAGAACCCAGAATTTCTGAATGTCAAACCTGGTGGTAAACAAAGTAAGTCTTAGGCTTAGAAGGTGAATATAAGGACTTCTAAGGTGTGTCATCCCCGTTGTGTGTTGAAAGACTGATGGTGAGTTAATTTTAGTCAGAAATCACAACTACAATTGTATGCTAGATGATGGTATTTATTTGCAAAGTAAATAACTACCCACTAGACATCCTACTAGATAAACTTACATGTAACACGTAATACGAAGATGAGATCTCAACATCACTATGCAATATAGACATATATATGACACTCTTTGAGCAAAATTGTAATTGTGATAACTTGAAGATGGTCGCTTTTGGCCGAAACATGTAGTTATTTAATTTGCTAATAAATACCATCATCTAGCATACATTTATATTTGTGTTTTCTGACTGAAAGTGACTCACCATTAGAATATGAGGACGGTAGAGAACACATGTTTCGGCCCAGGCCATTTGAATGAAAAGAGTGAAAATGTGGTGAACTCCAAATAATGCTTGCATGATGGGTGTTACACTTCATATGATATATGTGATATGATATGCTATATTTAACTGCAATTTTGTAGCAACCCGGTGGCAGTAGTACAGTACACATTTACACACACACACACACACACACACACACACACACACACAACGCACAGAAAAACACAAAAAAAAATATATGGAACAACACTAAAAACAATACACAGAACACACAAAATACAATACATAGGACAACACAAAAACAATACATAGAACAATACAAAAACAATACATAGGACAACACAAAAAACAATACATAAGACAACACAAAAAACAATACATAGGACAACTCTTACTTACTTACTCCATGGTGCAGAGTCCTTCTTGAGAAGCTAACTGGTTTGCAGCTAGTCAAGTCTCGGAACCCGAAGGTTCATTACCGCACTCACAAGCGTCGGCCAACTATCTCTATCCTGGGCCAGCCCAATCCAGTCCATATACCCACATCCCACCTCCTGGAGATCCATCGTAATATTATCCACCCATCTACGCCTATGTCTCCCCAGTGATCTCTTTCCCTCCGGTTTCTCCACCAAGACCCTATACACCCCCTCTCCTCACCTATACGCGCCACATGCCCAGCCCATCTCATTCTTCTCGATTTTATCATCCGCAAAATATTGGGTGAGGAGTGCAAATCATTTAGTTCCTCGTTATGCAATCTCCTCCATTCCCCCGTTACCTCGTCCCTCCTATGTCCAAATATTCTCCTCAACACCATGTTCTCAAACACCCTCAGCTTCATTTCCTCCCGCAATGTCACCGACCAAGCTTCACACCCATACAAAACAACAGGCAAAATTATAGTTCTATATATCTTGATCTTTACATTTTTGGATAGCAACCTGGAAGACAAAAGGTTCTGCACCGAATGATAGCAAGCATTTC
>Ga0123354_10018065_pt1 | contig 11056 bp, 5 predicted proteins | sample TergutLab28metaG_2_FD_97872 | JGI IMG/M metagenome (GOLD analysis project Ga0123354, IMG submission 97872) | Labiotermes labralis P4 segment gut microbial communities from Petit-Saut dam, French Guiana - Lab288 P4 | ecosystem: Host-associated > Arthropoda: Insects > Digestive system > Gut ... | reverse complement strand
TTGTGATAGTTGAAGAATAAGAGACCAACTTGATGTCACTAGTTATTAAGTTTTATTTAACTTCTTCTATGCTCAACATGTTTCGGACATTAATACATCCATCGTCAGGAGCCTGCGACTTTTCTATTGTATCATCACATTGGTCGTGTGTTCTTGTTTCGATGTGTGTTGGAGTTTCGGTGTGGCTGGGTTGGGGTGGTATCCATGTAGCAGGCTGAAGCCTTTTTGCTGTATCAGTAATTATAAAAATGGTAAAACATATAATTTGAGTTTTTATTTCCGGTTCCTGTTTGTATAACACTGTCACAATAGAATGTCTAAACTGAAGTTTCCCCACGTGTGAGCTGTACACCTTACACGTGGGCTTTAAGCAGTACTGTATCCGTGTGCCTTGGGTTCCGTAGACAAAGTGTGTTGCCCTATCTACGCTGTTGTGAAGTGTAGTGCTCCATTAGCGAAAAGAAGTTCTGAGCCTGTAGGTGGCGATGTTTTGTGGGTATTAACGAGCGGCCTACCTACGCAAGCAAGGATGCGTCTTCGTTTAACATTCAGCAATCTACATGCTGTATCCACTGTAACCACTGCATTATTTATAATGCTAAATAACATACTGATTAGCTGCATGGAGTAGACCTCTGAAGTTAAAAAAAGAGGTTTATGTGTTCCTAATCTGTTAGATAGCCGATCCCAGTTGCTATGCGGTCTAAGGCCGCTCGCTGGTTGGGATTGTGGGTTCGAATCCCGCCGGGATGAATGGATGTCTTTCTGGTATGAATGTTGTGTGTTGTCAGGTAGAGGTCTCTGTAACGGGCTGATCACTCGCCTAGAGGATTCGTACCGAGTGTGGTGTGTCTGAGTGTGATCTAGAAACCTTAACAGTAAGGAGGCATAGGCCTTGAAAAAACATTAATAGAACATTTGGAGCTAATTTTTGTTCATTATTAAACGACATATCGACGCTTAATTACAATAACACCTGGGCTTGAGACTAACAAGCTGTTTTGCTCTGACTTAAATTGCTGAAGAAATTTGATGTTTGTTGGACCGTTCATATTGTGATAACTGAAGAATAATAACCAACTAGATGCCACTTATAATTTTATTGTACTTCTTATAGGCTCAACATGTTTCGGGCACTACTATGCCCATCATCAGGAGCTCGCGACTATAATGTTGATTACCACACTGGTCGTTTCGTTCATGGGTCGCTGTAGGTTGGAGGTTAGGTGCGGGTAGGCTGGAGTAGTGTCCGGGCTGCAGGCTGTAGCACCAGCAAACCAAGAACAAAACGACCAATCTGGTAATTAACATTATAGTCGTGAGCTCCTGATGATGGGCATAGTAGTGCCTGAAACATATTCAGCCTATAAAAAGTACAATAAAATAATAAGTGGTATCTAGTTGGTTCTTATTCTTCTGCTAAATGAATGTTAACTTCAGCTGTCGCCCAGCGGGTCTACCCGTTTTGTTTTATTTGCTTTCGCGCTGCCTTTTCCTTTGTTGGTGGCGGTTACTGCACTAACACTGTGCAATGTTCTGTCACACACTAATAGTGTTTATGGCGCACTTCACTGTAGTCTGCTTTTAATTACATTTAGAGCTGCGTGCTGATAGCCAGTGGTGCAAGGAAAGAAACGGCTTTGTCCTTTTGCCACTGCCCGTATATGGGAATAGAGCTGAATCATCGTGAACCAGCGTCGAACACGGGAGCATGTGTCAGAGACCCAAACGTGATAATAAACACGTGCTCCAGCACAGACCTAGCGCATGCGCATGATCTGACATACCGAAGTGCTGACAAGATAGCTGTTAGTGACTTGCTGTTTCATCAGTACGATATCTGTTGTGTTACTCTCTAAGGACAGACACATAGCCGCTTGTTTTCACAAGCGTTCCTGCACAACGCGCACATTCCTGGAAACACCGACGGCGCATTAAACGTTGTCCCACGACAGCTTACACCGAATATCTTACCATGCGCCCGGGAAGTAACAGGTCGAGTTTGGGGAATTCAGTGTTAATCTTCTATTTAATACCGATAATGACACGTTCGGCTGTTTGACGATCATTTATTTGTTGGTTGTTTTGAGATGCTTAACTGCATCGACATTTTTTGCGTGCAGAGAAGTTGGCAGAAGCAATGTGCCTCTGACAATTAGCTGTGGCGGAACCGAATCGGTTTGGAGGGAAAGAGCAGTGCTAACTTGTATGTGCCCTTGAGGGAAAGATCGCAAGATAAAAATAACCTCCGAACTGCGAACGTGAATGTAATGAAGTGTTAATTACATTGTGTGTTTGTTTGTGTGTGTGTGTGTGTGTGTGTGTTTATGTGTTTGTGTGCTATTTAACGGAACCTATGTCCTGTCCTGCCTACACTTGCCGTCTCCAATCTGTAAATCTGAGAAAAATGTTGCTTAATGCAGTATTTTGACTATGGGATGTTGCTTAAAGCTTCACTGGTGTTTTGGACAGTGTTTATCTTCTTGGTTTGGTTTTCTATACAACCGCTTTTCGAGAAAAGAGCCCTGTTTTCGTTTTCACGTGGCATGATGGAAAGGGGGGGGGGGGGGGGAAGGAGGCCGAAATCTGTTCGATTCTTTAGAAACAGCTAGTCTTTCTCGCCAGACTGAACAGTGTTTGAGAAATCTTTCAATCTACTGGCACCGTCGATAAGTAGCATACTTCAAGCAGCTTCTTCAAACGGCCCCATTAGAATGGGATTCTACCTCCACGCCTCCAACTTTCCATTTTATAGCGCAAAATCAAAACGGTCCCAATTTTTGAAATGTATATACACCTATACGAAAAGAACCCAAGATGATGGTTAATGTTCAAAACACTACCCACATTTGTTGGAATCGGGACTGGTGTATGCATGAATATGTTTATGAAGTAAACGCAAAACAGATTGTACATATAACGTAAAATTGAGGCTTGTTCTTGCAACCATTGTTAGAGTGGAAAAGAAATGTGTTACTTATTCTGAGTGTATGTATGTAGCCTTAGGTATCCAGCGTGTATTGCGCATGCGCCATGTTGTCTTGTGGACTGTGCGGCTATACAGTATTTTTGCGTATTATCTCATAAACGGCACGATTTACAACAAATGTTCAACCTAAAATGTGTGTTTTGATGTCCTCTAAAACTTGTGTCTGAGAAAATCCTCATTATAAGAAGAATTGAGAGAGACTTGAAAAAAAAATAGATTCGTCTTCACGTAAAGTACCCGTTATTCGCCTCAGAGTTTAATGAAGCTCGAATTTTCTGGACAGATTTTAGAAAAATGCTCAAATATCAAATTTCATGAAAATCCGTCAAGTGGGAGCCGAGTTGGTCCATGCGGGCGGGCGGGCGGGCGGATGGATGGACGGACGGACGGACGGACGGACATGACCTGAATGTAATATTCGCTTTTCGCAATTTTGTTAACGCGCCTAAAAATGAATCATGTTTGAAGAAAGCAACTGGCACCAAAAAACCACCCCATATATTCAGTTTTGTTTGGTGTAGAGGCGTAATTGTGTAGACCACCCTGTCTGGTATTCGAAAATGAGACGGGGAGATTTTCTGACACGTTCGCCTACTCAATTCGAAGTTGAAATCCGAAAGAACACTTGAAGGAAAATAAACACCGCATGCCACAGTAGCTGCTGCTTACTCTCCCTGTTTTAAACAAATGCAAACCATCCGCTAGCCTTCAATATCCGTCAAGTGAATGCATCTCACTTCTCGAGAATCCTCCACGGACAGCACACAGCCAGTGGATGGATGTTTATTTACTTGTAGCCATGGAACTGTGGCGGCCGGCATACTTGTCGACAAACAACAAACACCCCTTGATGACGTCATATCCTACATTGACGTCATGTGAACATTATTTTGTAAGGGGAGACAGACAAGATGTTATAAACGGCGTTGTGTGTTTAAAAAAAGTTCTTTTCAACATTGCATTTCTTCGTGTTTGGCTTCATATACAAACAAACAATGAATTGTGTACACAATATATTGTTCTTGCTTATATCGTAAACCTGACTCTAGTTGAGCTAAAAGCGAATTCCACATCTTGCGCCGTAGTTCGGCCGAAGTAGGCTATAGCTATCAAGTCGGATGTTGCGATGGTATCAGAGGGAGCGGGTGGTGGTGGTGGTGGTGGTCTGTGGGTTGGATATTAGGTATTACGTCACGAATCCGAATTCGAGGAAAGGAAGAAACAGGGTGCGCAGTTTACGTATAACGATGGGCGCGTTCGCGTGACCAAAGTCGCATTGGAAACGTAACAATGCATTGCTTGCTTTTTTTGCGCATTATCTCATAAACGGCACGATTTTCGGAAAACATTTATTGAAGTTAAAATATGTGTTTTCACTTGCTATACTTTTGTCTAAAGCGTTTCTTATTCTTAGAAGAGTTCAGAGAGATGTTACGATAAATGTACGCAGGTCTTCATGTGAAGTTCTCGTTGTTCTTTTCAGATTTATATGAGACTTGAATTTTTCCCCGACAGATTTTCGAGCAATGCTCAATATGAAGTTTTATGAAAATCCGCCCTGTGGGATACCCGGTCTGCACGTCGAGAAACAAAGCCGGAGCATCCAGATTGGGAAGGAGAAGGAGCTTATCCGAGAGGTTTTTTGAAGGACGAGCCGTTAAGTCGCCGATCGTTCACACCATGATCGGGACGAAAATTCGTTAGGATATGAATTTTGCCGGCGTATGTCCAATGGAACTCGTACATCATGTAAACCAAAACTGTACGGATTTTGTTAAAGAAACGGCTTTTCGTAATGTACAGGTTAATGCATAGAGCTATTGAAGATCTACTATTGTCGTTTGGGTGGACATCGGAATGATGCTTCATTAACTCTTACTCTATGGAGCAGAGTCCTTCCTGAGAAGCTAACAGCTCCGCAGCCAGTCAAGAAATTCCCCGCTATTTATGGAACCCGAACGTTTATTTTCCGCACTCACGAGCTCCCGCCACCTGTCATATCTTGAGCCAGATCAATCCAATCCATGCCTCGTGAGGAACAATTTTAATATTATTTTCCCATTACGCCTAGGTGTTTTAAGTAGTCTAAGAACGTAATCAAAGTGTTAAAAGAGTTTTATATTCCCATATATATATATACACGCGCACACACACGCGCGCGCGCACACTCACACACACCACACGCACGCGCACACACACGCTCTCACACACACACACACACTCTCTCACGCACCGCGCGCGCGCACATACACACGCACACGCACGCAAGCAGTCAGCATAACCCGTATGATCGATACATACCTACTGCTGTGTGTACAGTGCTAGACTCCTGGTGATGGACAGAGAAACTGTCCGAAACATGTAGAGTTCTATTCCAAAAATAAACTTGAGAAAATAGTGCATCTATTTGATTTTATTATAAGAATATATCACTATGCACGGCCCTCCAATATGGATCCCATACTGTAAGCACTGAACATGTCATGTCCATGTACTGAAATATCTGCCCGATGGTGGTTACTTGTAACTGCAACATGTAACAAACTTCACATTGTTGAATTTATTGTTGTGTTTTGACTGATCGACGTTTTAGTTAGTACTATAACTCAACGGGATGGCTCCTATAAAATAATTCCTCATGCCGCCCCCCAGAACCCTGTATGCCTGATGTTTTTTTGACTTGACGGCTTTATGTGTGTATGGTAGGATTGGCTTTACAACATTTAATTTTGGGCGGTAATCGGTTTTATGTGCAGGTCGTTAACGTTGAGGCTGGGAAGTATGAAGAAATGCGTTTGGAAAATGCGTGTTCACCATAGTGGCGTACTGCTTTGTAGTGTAGGTGCTTGTGCATCTGAGCACTAGGTGCACCACCCATGCGCAGGAGACTTTTATCATTGCCAGAGTGTGAATGGCAGTCTTCTTCATAGTCTCAGAAAAATGTCGTCATTTTTGTGTCTTCATTGACGAGGTTTGCAGTGTAAACAGGTCGACCGCAAGTGTTCCATATGCAAAAGTATTTTATCTCGGACAATGGACAGTACCATTGTCCTATAAACTGAGAATTCTGTACAGGGATGTAAGGGAGAATGGGGAGAGAATAACAGAAACTTTAGCCATCAGGTTTCTGACATCACTGCCGATTGCTCCAAGACGCGAATTGCAGCATGGAGTCGTTGCGCAGGTCAAAGATTCTGTTTTTGAGCACCCGACATTTATAGTCTTTCTTCAGAGCAAGAAACGTTGTTCAACACATGAGCACGACACTGTAAGTAATAACATTACAGCTGTTCCAAATAAAGGGGAATCTCCTCAAAAACTATACGTATAGATGTCTCGAGAAACTACGTAAGTTTTTATAAGACACTCCCAAAACTTCAAGAAAGCCACATGAACCAGAATAAGGCGGATCCCTCTTTCTCATTTCATTATGTAGAGGGAAAACAACTTAGAAAAATTGGAAAATGTCATCAAAACAACAGTAATGTGCAAAGTGCAATTAAATTTCTCACCGGATTAAGTAAGAAAGAACAGCGCGATAGCATGCCGTACATGACGTGTCCCTGACGTGCTAGTTGACAGTGGCTTAGGGTGTCGCTTGTAAGGCGACCCCTGCATTTCTGTGCAGCTAAGTCCGAAAAAAAAACCCCGTCTTATATTCGGGCTTACACGGTAACATTATGTTCAATAGATGTGTACCTTTGGTATCAGTGTAATGCTTCAAAACTTTATTTTTTCAGTTAATTTGTTGTTTTCATTGTTGTTGCTGTTGTTGTTGGCCCATACAGAGAAGTCGCAGGAAAAAAAAACCCCCCAGTTTTGAACTGTTCTCGTCTTTCGGCGTTTGTTGACCGTCAGCACATTAGATGTAGCTCAGCACTGCGTTCTCTGCGATACGACGCAGCGACTATCTTGAAGTCGTCAGCTTCACCACTGCGAGAGACTCAAGATTTGTGTCCGCGTGTGCTGCAGGTACAGCGTGTTTAGACACTTCACTTGGCACACTAGCTTCTGTCCGCAGTTTCGTTCAGCTGATCAAGGCGAACGCTGAAATGTCATGAAATATGCCACGGCAACTTGCTCATATCAAGGATGGCCAGCTAGACGAGTTTCGAGAGCATCATTTTTAGGAGGCAACTGAGGCAATGCCCGTGCATCAATAAAATACAATATTTTTCCCTTTTAATGGGCCTGTATCGCTACTCGTTATGGGCTTGACCGTCCGGGATCGAATTCCGGTGGGGGCGAGATTTTTCGCACCCGCTCACACCGGCCCTGGATCCCACCCAGCCTCCCTATACAGTGGGTACCGGTGTAATTCCCGAGGTAATACGGCCGGGGCATGACGTTGACCACCCACTCCATCTAGCGCCGAGGTTAAAGAAAGAGTAGAACTGTACCTCTACTCCTCCTCTATATCTTTATGGCAGATCGTAGGGTGAACTTTCCCTCTTATTTGATGGCTTGTTATTTGTGTTCATCCAACTGAGTCTCCTGTCGTTAGCAGGTCTTTTAAAACTTTCGCCCTTCGCCGTCAGCGTCGTGTGCATGTATGTAAAATACCCGAATATTGTCTTTACGGGCAATTTGCTGGAGCTGCATTGTTGCCATTCCTTCAGGGTACTGTTCATAACGAAACCCACATCTTACTCGACTCCATACGGACTGTGTAGCTGACATGACGCCGTGAAACTCGCGAATCCGTCACCATCATCCAATTGTCACATTTTACTCAAACGAAATTCTTGTACGACGTACATATTTTTACCATTTTGGATATGCTTCTGAACCCACGGATTGGCAGTCATTTGAGCAATCTCACTCTGCTTGATGTCGTTTCATTTTTTCACAAATTCTTGTGCTTGTTTAGGGGACCGCGGCGGCACAGTGCTTATGGTGCTGTGCTACAAATCGGTAGGTCGCTGGTTCGTTCCCAGCTGGTGTCGTTGGAATTTTTCATGGACATAAAATCCTTCCGATCGGTTTGGGGTGCGCGGTGGCCCAGTTGGTTGAGGCACTGCTCTACAAGCCGGAAGGTCGCGGGTTCGATTCCCGATGGTGTCATTGGAATTTTTCATTGACATAACTCTTCCGGCCGCACTATGGCCCTGGGGTTGACTCAGACCCTAACAGAAATGAGTACCAGGAATATTTCCTGGGGGTGTAAGGGCGGCCGGTGCGGAGGGCTTGACAACCTTACCACCTTCATTTGCCGATTGTGTTGAAATCAGGGAGCCTCAGCCTCCTGGAACCCTCAGGGCCTGTCCAGGCCTCTAATGGGACTGCTTTGCTTTTATGTGCTGTTTACGTCGAACAAGCATAATACAGTTACCAACTTCGATGCCTCGCAAAACGTTTCAATATCAGTTCGTGTCTTATGGTTGTTTGTATTTTGATTTGCGTTGCGATTCACGGCACGGAAATTTGTGGTAAGTTTGTTACGTTAGGTGTGCCAGAAGACTCAACAGTGTCATCTATCGGTTGCACGGAAACAAAACGAAGCGAGATGGGCCTGTTAGCCTGTGTGCCTGTACTGTACGTCAGAAGCGACGTGCACTTCCTTTGGGTAAATCTTCCTGTACGAGACAAGACTGGCTTTAGGCGTTAACCCAGGTAACTGCCTTTGCCGTCTCTTCTTAACTACATACTCTAAACAAATATACGGCCAGCCTAAGTAAGAACACCCTTGGCACAACTTCGTACTGATTATTGCTTCTTAGCCGGATCATCTTGCCGTTATGTCGCAGCCTCCAGTTCCTGAAGCGCTGCAACTTCATAAAGTAACACGAACTCAATAATAAATTTATGGAAATCTTATTGTTTACTTATCGTCCATATTTTAGAATGTTTTAGCAATTGATTTATAGCTTTGTGAAACATGTCTGTGTCAGTGCTCATCCTTAAATCTGGCTACACTTTCGGCTATGCTGTACGTTGTCAGGAACCTGAACGTATTTTCAGTAGTTATACAGGGTGATTCTGTCGCTAGAGGCCCCAAACTGTTTATAGACAATAGTTTGGGGCCTCTAGCGACAGAATCACTCTGTATAAACAGCCAACTGGATGCGGCAGTAATAATTTTATTAATAATTTCAATCAGCTCAACATGTTTCGGGCGATAATTTCGCCCATCCTCAGGAGCACTGGACTGTGTTTACAGCTTGTGGTATAAAGCTGTAAACACAGTCCAGTGCTCCTGAGGATGGGCGAAATTATCGCCCGAAACATGTTGAGCTGATTGAAATTATTAATAAAATTATTACTGTTGCATCCAGCTGGCTGTTTATATTAATGTATCAATGGTACACGGTCACACAGACATCAAATTTCAGTAATTAATTTATAGATTCTCGTTACCAACCAACGAATTTCCTAAATTTTCAGGTTGCACATTCCCATTTTTCTTCCAGACCAACGGTTACATAATGAAGTAGTTAACACAACTGAACGTTTAAGTGTTTAATAAAACGATATGTTGTGAACTTTCAGGTCGCCATCAGGCTAACACGTGTAGTATAAGGCATAAAAGAGAAATACAAAAATTCATTCTTTTTTGGAAACTGAGATCGCAGTTTTTACAAACCTATATCCACGTTTACATTGTTAGTAAATTTAAAAATGACATTTAAAACAGTTAAAAATATTTTCAAATACTTAAAATAGTTAAAAAGGGGTTTGTTTAGAGATGGTTTTGACAACTGGCAGTGTAGATGGCACAATCATTTATTTCCGAAAGTTTGGGTGTTTTGGTAAAGGTGATGATCGTTCCTGGTGGTAAGATGGGCTGAGCCGTTGTGAAGTGTCCGGAACCGTTACTGGTAGGGACCTGTCAGTAACGGTTCCGGACACTTCACCCAAAAGCCCATGGCAAGATACTTAGACCTCATATACCTGAATGAGAGGTTTTGAGGACTCATTGATTCTGTCCAGGAAAATTACGATATTGTAAACACCTAACATGCCATGAACAAGTTCTTAAAGATGTTCTCCAAATTACCACCGACTCCCTCTTTGTCATTGGTGTATTTACAGGAAAAATCTCAGAAATTTAGAAAATGTTCACGTTGTGAATTATGAAAACACGTGTACTGCCCTGCAACTAATACTGAGGCTTTCTCTGGAATACCGAGTGCAAAAGAACAGCGCTACAGCATGCCTCATTGGGCACTATTTAACAGGAAGTGAGGTGTCACTGACGTGTTACTGCGATATTCCGAAAGGCCTCGCTTCTAGGGCGACCCCCACTTTTCTGTGCCGCCGTTGCCGGACAAGAACCTGGCTTACGGGGTATTAATTGTAGCCATCCGGTTGTGCTGCGCTAGAAACATATGTACATGTGGAGAGAGAATCATCTTGCAAACCAAGAAAGAAATACAAAAGCGAATGCATTATTTCTTGCTGAAAAACGGATTAGAACGTACACGAGACGGCCACCTATAGGTGTGATGATACCAGAGGCTATGTAATGCAATTTTGACCTCCTGATGATGAGCACATGTGCTCGAAATATGTAGAGGCATGAAATGAAACTTATTGCGAAACAAATTTTGTGCATCAAGTTGGTTAAATACTGAGATGAATATATATGGATCTATTTTTAATATTCCATGTAGTGTTTATACGTTTTTTTTTTGTTGTTGGAACTATTTCCGGCACTTGAATTAGGAAATGCTTCTTGGCACAGGTGCAAAATGACTTAGAATCGTGTGTGCCTAGGTTAGAGAGAAACCACTGCCGTCATTACTATAAAGTGTTGAACTGTGTCCCCCTCGACCCCTTGCAGCCCACACTGCACTCGCCATCATCCCCTCTGATAAATCTCCCGTTGTAATGAGATACGCTTTGTCTTGCTGTCTTGGTGTCCCCTCTTCTCCTTCTTGCAGCTTTAAATTTTCCGAGTTTTTAAATCAATTTCTACTAACCGGGGAAGTCATAGATTTCTTTCAGGAATGAGAAATCACAGCATCAGCACCCTCCCCCCCCCCCCCCCCTTCCCCCCCACATTTTCCTTCTTTAAAGTTTCCAATAATACCCTTTTCTCCGCGCAGTTCGAATTAAATTTTCCCC
>Ga0123354_10018064_pt1 | contig 11057 bp, 4 predicted proteins | sample TergutLab28metaG_2_FD_97872 | JGI IMG/M metagenome (GOLD analysis project Ga0123354, IMG submission 97872) | Labiotermes labralis P4 segment gut microbial communities from Petit-Saut dam, French Guiana - Lab288 P4 | ecosystem: Host-associated > Arthropoda: Insects > Digestive system > Gut ... | reverse complement strand
TGTACAGATATTAACATTACAGAAACCGCATATTCCTGCCAGTTTCAATATGTATTTGGTAATCAATAAGTGAGTAATAGCTGTCAAAGTTTCAAACTTCTCTGGCCAATATCTCCGTAACCACTGAACATTGGATATAGGTGCTTTGGGTTATATCGTTATAGTTTGACCTAAGGAACACTCTCCCGAAGTTAGGTCCTTTCCTCCTGGGACACCCTGTGTAAATGGCCTAATCAGGCTTATCTTCTTGTGTCCACTGCTTTTTCATGGCTTGACAGCCTCATTGGACCAGGGCCTCCATATTGTTAAAGTTTTTGAGATCACAATCAGACACACCATACTGGTAGGACTCCTCTGGATGAGTGATCGGCCCATCGCAGAAGCCTTTACCTGACAACACACAACATTTACAAGGTACAGACATAAATTCCGCAGCGGGATTCGAAACCGCAATCCCAACAAGCTAGGGGCCGCAGACCGTCACCTTAGACCGCGCGGTCACCAGGATCGGCTTCTTGTGTCCATAGCTTTTGTAAATACGATATTTGTTTGTCAACCAAATGCGCGCTGTGTATGTTTCTCCGATTCCCGTGCATATCCTTAAATCATTTGAAATCATCAAAGTTGAAAGCCGTGTAACGGACTCTGGCTCTTCCACCAGGAGGTCCCACTATCTTCATTTTGCTGCATTAGATTGATACAGGATATTATCTCAGCTACGTTTAATTGTGTCTCCATATTAGAGCAACTTAACCCTTTGCCGACAATCACATTTTCTTACGTATATTGGACCGTGCATCATTGTGATAGTTGAAGAATAAGAGACCAACTTGATGTCACTTGCTATTAAGTTTTATTTCACTTCTTCTATGCTCAATATGTTTCGGACATTAATACATCCATCATCAGGAGCCTGCGACTTTTATATTGCATCACCACATTGGTCGTGTGTTCTTGTTTCGATGTGTGTTGGAGTTTCGGTGTGGCTGGGTTGGGGTGGTATCCGTGTACCAGGCTTCATCCGAAAAGGATAGGGTCAGTAATAAATCTGTTGTATTTATTAAAGTCAAAAATACTGCGTCCCATTAAACAGGGAGCAGATATGTCACCTATTTTATAGCGAATATTATCGTTGCCGGATGAAGCCTACTACACGGATACCACCCCAACCCAGCCACACCGAAACTCCAACACACATCGAAACAAGAATACACGACCAGTTTGGTGATACAATAGAAAAGTCGAAGGCTCCTGATGATGGATGTATTAATGTCCGAAACATGATGAGCATAGAAGGAGTGAAATAAAACTTAATAGCAAGTGACATCAAATTGGTCTCTTTCAACAATCACATTATCATCTATACATCACAGGAATGTATGCACATCACACTTAAATCTTCCAGGTATTGCTTAAGTTTCAACCTTAGATGAAAACTCTTATTCAAAAAAGTTCCGTTTTGCCACAAAAAGCAACGGAGTTTACAAGAACGTATCCAAACATTTTTAATGGATTGTACGTGTTTGGGTATTCAACCAGGAACAAGTTTTAGGTTTAATTTTTCCCTATGTGCTATTGATTACGAGAATGGCCGTGATAGAGGCTCTAAAAGTGTTCATTGACCAATGACGCAGATTACCGGTCGGGGGTCGTCCCGCCAGTGGGGGGGCCCTGTATAATTATTGGCGATATTACTCCCAGATATCAGAACACATATACTGCATACTGCGTTCTGTCAGAGGAACGGCATATAGACCGAAATTATCCATTTTAAATGAAGCCAACTAGGTGCACACTATTTCTTAGTATATTTATTTCAACTTCTCTACATGTTTCGGGAAACTATGTGGCCATCATCAGGAGAACTTACTTTTATCTATGTGGCACTGGTATTTTTCACTCTGTATGGGTGGCTGTCTGGTATGCAGACAGTAAGTTCTCCTGATGATGGGTACACAGTTGCCCGAAACATGTAGAGAAGTTGAAATAAATATACTAAGAAGTAGTGTGCACCTAGTTGGTTTCATTTGAAAAAGATTATACAAGAATGCACGGTCAACAAAACATAAAATTCGAAATTATCCATTTTAAATTTTGGTATTCTCTAGGTTCAAGGACACTCTTTGACCCACGGGGCCCTGCCCTGACACGAGGTCTACGGGGACCTTATTTGCGCCCCTGAAATTGAGTATAAGCAGTACTTTGAGCGATAGGAGTGATATTAGACACAAAATTACAAGAAGCAGCAGAGGTGATAGTTCAATACGAAATTGCAATTTCGCACAATAACGTGCAGAAATAAAAGTAAGCTTAAAACAAGAAACATAAAAACTGAGAAAGCAGAAGATAACGTTTGGCAAAGCAGGAGGACACAGCTAAATTAGGCAAAAACCACGTTTTAGAGGTACATGCAAGAATGCAATATCGAAAGTAGTCAACAGCAGTACTGCAGAATATTAGAATACGCAGCTGCGTCAAAACACGAAATGTAAGCGATTTCTGTGCGAAGGTTGAGCTGTGGTTCGAGCTGGAAGGAAATGGAATTTTCAGGCCGTTATGGGTGTGGAAGTAGCTAATCTAGGGAGACAGAATGGTGAAGGTGAGTAGGAAAATTTTTAAATTTGAAACGCGACACCGAAAACTAAAGTGAGTTTTGAGCCAGAAATTTGTGGGCGGGGCGGGGGGGGGAAGAAAATTAATAAATAAACAAACTGGAAAAAAGTAATATGATTAAATGACAAGTGGCGAGCTGCCACTCTGCTACCATATTTCCTTATCCGTTATTAGAAATTATATATGAGGGACATTGGCCACACGATTCTGTTGTCCCCTGTGTACTGCACAGCAACCGTTACGAAAAACAATAAAATTACGAATACTTACTTACTCCATGGTGCAGAGTCCTTCTTGAGAAGCTAACTGGTTTGCAGCTAGTCAAGAAGTTCCCCGCATTTCACGGAACCCGAAGGTTCATTACCGCACTCACAAGCTTCCGCCACCTGTCTCTATCCTGGGCCAGGCCTATCCAGTCCATATACCCACATCTCACCTCCTGGAGATACATCGTAATATTATCCATCCACCTACGCCTAGGTCTCCCCAATGGTCTCTTTCCCTCCAGTTTCCCCACCAAGATAAAATTAGGTATACGAACATAAATGTACATATGTACTGACAGAGATACGGGCGCTGGATAGGTATAAAGGCGGTCATGGGACACTCTGCTGGAAGATGTTTCGGATAAACAAATAAATGGGACAGTGTAACATGCAGCAAGTATCATTGGCTGCTGAATTTTATGTTGGTAAGAATCTTGGTGAACACTGCAAAATAATTTATCTCAGTAATTAAACAAGTGCACAGGATGGCCGCCTATAGGTGTGACGATACCAGAGGCTGTGTAATGAAATTTTGACCTCCTGATGATGAGCACATGTGCTCGAAACATGTAGAGGCATGAAATAAAACTTATTGTGAAAAAAAAATTTTGTGCATCAAGTTGAGTAAATACTGAGATAAATATACTGAGATGCTCGATCAGCAAAACGAAAAAAAAAAATTACCCACATCGTTCTTTCTCATCCTCTTTTCCCCATATTTGTCGTGTGACCTTAGATAAGTGGGACCAAAATGAAACTTTCCAATTACGATTCTGAAATTCCGTTTTATTATGTGTGTACGTCGGTTACATAATATTTAACTCAGAACTATTTTAGGAGATAGAAAATTATCAACTTAAAAGGAAAACGTATTTTTCTTATATTTTAAAATAAATTGTTTATTGTTCTCACGCGCGAGAATTGTATAGTAAGAGGTTACGAAATTCTATAAGCCTAGTATTAATACGAACGGAGGTTTGGTTAGTCATGTATAGAAACCTGAGCTGTTCTGGGATGTCACACTGCGCAGTTCGCCATCGACGTTTTGTAAAATCTATTGTTCCCATCATCAAGAGTTTAGCAGTATTTCTACTCTGTTTTACCGTTGAAGATGGGGCCGATACGTTCTCCCGAAACGCCAATAACCAACAACCAGCGAAAACGGCATGGCATCCAAGAGCGAAGGCCCCCAAACCCGAAATCTTTAATTCTAATTTCAACTAAGTCGATTGTCTGAAATGTACAATTCCATTAGCCAGTTCAATCCAGCTCACTCTGTTCTACAAAAATTGTTTATCGTAAATATGAACTGCGCTCTTCTGGGTTATTACGCAGCTGGTGGTGGTAATTCCTTACCGGCGTTTTGGGACAACCTATAGCTTCCACCTTAATGGGTCAAGAATTGTCCTTGAAGGATGGCAGCGATAGGTTGCCCCGAAACGTCGGTAAGGAATTATCACTACTAGCTGCGTAATAACCCATAAAAGCGCAGTTCTTATCTACTTCAAGGCTGAAGCCTGAAATCATGGTTTAGTTTGGATAGAAATGTTAAAAAAAAAAAAACTTCAATCTGAGAGAGCCCCCTGAAAGATGAAGATGTCTTAAATTTCGAAAATTAAGTACAGAGTTCCTCCTCTCCCCCCTACAAAAGTAATTTCGAGCCCTTATCGCAAATTTCAATCATGCTTCGAGAAAAACCAAGCTATACCTATAATGCGGTATGGTGCTTATTTTTAGCCTGAAAGTTAGCTCTGGCCCCTGGTTGCCGATCCTACTTTGTATCTTTTCTATAGATTCATGTCACAATAGTAGGGAACATGACAAACATCGGGAAGGATAATAGATCCCGTAATTTAATCCAGAGCACTCCAGGGCATGAGAAGGAGCGCACCTGCCACGTATATACGCGGTGTATCCCGTGGATAGCGGACACCTGCAGTTAATTAATGCATGCGACACCCAGTACACGGAAGTCCTCATACTGCAAGTAATGGAGACAACAGATAAACACGTCTGAAATTTAGCAGACCCTACAGTCTCGTGACGTATTAAAACGTTTAAGAATCAATAAGAAATTTTCTATGTTACTCCATTCTCGTATTTGCAAAATTCTAAGTCAGACCTTCATAACCAGAATCCATTTTCAGCCACGCCAATTAATTTTGTGTTCCATTTAAGAGCCAGTATTTTCCCGAAATGCTTCTTCCTTTTCAAGACTAAGATTAATCTGAATTTTATTGAAAGATTCAATTCGTACCGCCAAGTGATGCACCTCTTCTCCGTTTCAAAAACCAACCAGTTCATGATGTATAGTGAAATAATAGCTCTTTGTTCTAAGAAACACACAATATACGTAAATGCACTTGTGTTAAAAATGTAGAAGGTTTCAAGAGTGAAAGATTTTTCTTTGTTCCAGACTTTAGCTGTGAGATCTTCTAGTGATCGCGGCGGCAAATTTTAACAAGAAAGTGACTTTAACACTTATAAATTAAACTGTCAGGTCACTCAATTATTACACCAACTAATACAATTATATAAAATTTACACATTAAAACACTAAAATTGCTCCGACATGTTTCGGTCCTAAGACCATCATCAGGGAGCTGTATTTCTTTGCCTTGTTTAAGTCACATTAAAAGCCACATTACAACCAGTCATAAATTAACTTCGTTGTACTAGTAGGGTATTGTGGCTGCATGTCATGTTGTGTTGCGAAGAGTGCCCTGCTACGGATGTGCATTCTGTGCTTCACTACGTGATACGTATCACGTAGCGAAGCACAGAATGCACATCCATAGCAGGGCACTCTTCGCAACATAATATTCCACAACATGACATGCTGCCACAATACCCTACTAGTACAACGAAGTTAATTTATGACTGGTTGTAATGTGGCTTTTAATGTGATTTTAGTAAGGCAAAGAAATACAGCTCCCTGATGATGGTCTTAGGACCGAAACATGTCGGACCAGTTTTAGTGTTTTAATGTGTAAATTTTATATAATTGCATTAGTTGGTGTAATAATTGAGTGACTCGACAACATGCACGGTGTAACAATAAAAATAAACTGTCAGGGTTTTAAATTTTAAATTTAATTTGGTCTGTAGGTTATAGAAAACTCATACTGATAGACTTCCCTCGAATTTCGTTCACAGGCTGTCAGAATTTCTAATTATTTCCAAATAATGAAGCTTCTTTTGCTAAGGTGTGCATTTATGGCGTAATGACTAGGTAGAAGGGTATTAGTTACTTCTCTACTTCTAGTGATTGGGATAAATTTCTTTCCGCGCGCCAATTATTTTACGTGATGTACCAAATTCTTAGACTGCGTACAGGACGAAGTGTACAGGAGGTTTAATTCGGGGAATTCATGCTACCGTTCAGTGCAGAGTCCTTGATACAACATCGTCAGTTGGAAATCTTACAGATTAAATTAGGCAGAGCTGTAATTTTGCTTGTTAATTAGTAAGGGTGTAAAGCTTTCCATTTCATGCTAAAGGAAGGCAACGAATTAGGGAAATCTGATAATGGGTTCGTACCTAGGAAGGAGGAAGTAACGGAGGGAGAAAATAGTGGCATAATGAGCAGCTTTGTAAATTGTATTTACATGGTTATTAGGATGATCACATAGAAGAGCTTACAGTTGGGTTGTGGCAAGTAGCGTGCATTTGAAGATTAGATTCTCAAATTTGACGTTAAGCTGGCCGTGCATCATGATAAATTCTTATAATAACACCAACTAGATGCATCAATTTCTCAAATTTATTTTTGGAATAAAACTCGACATGTTTCGGACAGTTCCTCTGTCCATCATCAGGAGTTTTTCACTGTACACACAGCAATGGTATATGTCACACAGGTTTGCTGACAGCTTGCGAATAGGATCAGGATGGAATTGCGGCTCCGTCGTGATCCTGCTCGCAAGGTGTCAGCATACCTGTGTGACGTATACCATTGCTGTGTGTACAGTGAAAAAAACTCCTGATGATGGACAGAGGAACTGTCCGAAACATGTCGAGTTTTATTCCAAAAATAAATTTGAGAATTTAGTTCATCTAGTTTGTTTTATTTTAAGAATCATATTCTCATTCAAACTTTTCGCCGGAAAATTAGCAGGAAGAGACCAATTGAACTGCCACTGCTTAAATGGAAGGTTATATCAAAACACTCTGTTCATAAGCATGTGGGAAGTTTTGGTCATGGTTGTTATTGTCCGTAATGGTTGTGGTAATGAAACTTGTGACTGAATAATCATATCTGCAGGGGTGTTACGCCTTATCGTTTTCGACTGCTTCAATTTGAAGTTGTATTAATTAGGTTTAATCGAAACGTCGGTAACTAGGTACCTCTCGACACAACGTTTCACACCAGAAGGCTTCATTCTTCAGTAACATCGCAGGGAGAAACTCCGATCCTATAAACTCGGGTTTGCACAAAACTTGGAGAATTTCTTGGCTGTTTAGTGACGAACAACGTCTTCAAAATAATTCTGCCTACGATACTAATTAGTAAAGTAGGTAGCTGTACTCTATTTAATGAAGAATTAGGGGTTTCGTAAGTTATATACAGCAATTTGTATTAATGCTCATAGTTTCAAAGAACATAGAAGACGGATTAACCTCAGTTTGCTTCGCTACTAGTAAGAAGAGATTGCCTTTATATAGAAGAAGTGTAACACTACTGACCACTTCAGTGTGAGTGGGAAACGTATATGGAAAGTAGCTGACGACAGCTGTTCAGAAACGTATATGGAAAGTAGCTGACGACAGCTGTTCAGAAGTGCGTTAGGGAAAATGAAAGAGGGTGAGTAGACTTGAGACAGATAAGGAGGTTATCGTGATCTGGCTGAGAACAGTTCAAACTGCTCTGTCTCGAAAGCTGAGTTGAAGATTTTAACAATACATGGAACAGTTTTCTTCATTTACTTGTTCCTGGCCTCGTTCTGGAAGCATATCATAAGAAAGTTAAGTATATCAGAAAAGTATTGCTGAGTGAAGGTGCGAAATGTTTCAGCCTTTGCAAAAGTTAGTTGATTGTCGGATTTCGACACGATAATACTGTGTCGTGATAAACTGTAAAAGATTTATTTGAGCTGCTTAAATAACTTGTGAATTTTAGTAATAAGAATTCAGTCTCTTTTATAGGTTTTAATATTCCATACAATTGAAACCGGAATATGCAGAGGGCTATAAAATTTTCTAAACAAAAATCGCATTGAAATTTGGAAGTGAAGCTTGGGTACTGAAGAAAAGAGAGGAACAAAGTTTAGAACAGCACAGATGAAATTTTTGAGACACCTACTTGGAATAACAAAAGTAGATAAAGAAAAGAATCAATGTATTAGGCAAAAAACGGGAGCACAGAACATAGTAAAGGAAATAAAACAGTACCAGAAAAAGTGGCTAAAACATGTACAGAGGATGGACACAAACAGACTATCAAAAAAAGCACTACAATATAAACCAAAAGGACGAAAGAACATAGGACGACCGAGGAAAAGATGGAGGGACCAACTTCATCTTGAAGATCAAGGAAAAGGAAACACGCCTAATCCTTCAGGAACATGATGAAGAAGAAGAAGAAGATGATGATGATGATGATGTGTTTGTCAAAACTGAAAGAAATAAGAATATTAGTGTGGTTTTGTTAGTATATCGGTTTTATAGTAAGTTTCGGAATACTGATATTAATTACAGTATTATTTGTTTCGTAAGATAAATCTGGGGTTGATAATTCCGAGAGAGATGTGTCAAACCTCTGTTAAGTAAATTTCACCGTATATCCTGCCCTGGAGACCCAGAGGGGGAGTAGAGGTATTGCTCTAACCTTTCTGTAATTTCGATCCTAGATGGGAGTGGGTGGCTAAAGCCAGGACCCAGCCGATTTATCCCCCTGCCATGACCCAGTACACAATTTATGCTTCTAGGAGGCTGGCTGGGCGTAGAGACTGTCTGGACGGGTGAGGCAAATCTTTCCCTCATTGGGATTCGATACCTCCGCCTGCAGTGAGTCGCTCTAGCGACTTCGCTATCCCATCGCATGTCAAGCGACAATTATACTCTTTATACAACTTGAGCAAGTTTTAAAAATTTCTGAAGTGTACTTGAGGTCTACAAAAACTGATTTATTAAGGAAATATATGACAATATATCCGTTCACATTATATCGAGATTTTCGCATAGTTTCATTGAATTAACATGATGTTTTATAAGATGAAAAGCTACGAATAAATAGATTTATTGGTAATTTTTTATCTTATATCTATAAAATTTTATATTTAGGTATGAAATATGGATATAAAGCCTGTTATCCAACAATCCTGAACTTATCTATAAGTAAGATAAAAGATAAGTTTAGGATTGTTGGATTACAAACCCAAATTATTCATATCCGTCATTTGGGTTTGTGATTTGTATGTGTATTTTTTTTGCTATTAGTACGGTTTTGGGATATGATGCTTCCTCAGTGGGCAGTCTGTTATCTGATGTTCAAAGGTCAATAGGTCCTAGATTCTTGTAGGACCTATCGACCTTTACCGTGATGACGGTACTTTCCTTCGAAACCTAGAAGTCCGTTTACCTCTCTGCTACATCGCTGCGCAAAACTTTCGTCTAGTAGGGTATGCTGTTTATACAGTCACAGCATACCCCAGTATACACAGCTACACAGCTTATCGTTGTGTTGGAGACTGTTATGGACACAGTCACACAGAGCATTACAGTATATAGCAGTATCATTTACACAGTCACATTGCATACGCCCTTTCGCAGAATTTGCAAACTCTAAATGTGCAGCTGTATTGGTTTTAATGAATTAACTGATGTTAGAACGTAAATACCTGAGGGTATTTGAACTTGGTTTGGTGCTAAATTTACTGTTAGAAAGTACATTATTATTATTATCATCATCATCATCACCTTTATGCAGGGTGTTTATACTTACATTCCTGAGACAACCAATGTCCCTAGGGAGTACAGTGTTGCAGCTATTCTGTTGTTACTATTCATGGTGCTTATATCGTTAGTTCCAGTGTTTAATCTATTGTACTTTTACATTAGTACTTTCCGAAGTATGTGTGCAGTGCCCAATATTGCTGTTTTCTATAGTTCCTTGACTTCATGTTTTCCTGGTATGTTGCTCATGTATTTTATGCATGACTTTGAAATAGTCCCAGTCGCCCCTATTATTACTGGTATCACCTTGGTTTTGCATTCCACATGCGCTGTATTTCTGTTGTAAGGTCTTTATACTTTAGAATCTTCTCGGCTTCTTTTTTAATCACATTTCTGTCTCCTGAGATTACAACGTCTATTAACAAACATGTTCCTTTTTCATTATCACGGATTATAATGTCTGGTTTGTTGTTGGAGATAGTTCTGTCAGTTTGTACTTGTTGGTTCCACAATATGGTTATCTTGCCTTCCTGACTTGTTTCTACTGATTTTGGCACATGTTCATACCAGTGTTTTTTGTCCAATTGTACCCCTGTTTTTTTGCATATGTTGAAGTGTCGTTGTGCACACACACTGTCATGTCCTTTTATGTACTGTTCTTTTGCCAGTATTGGGCATGCTGATATTATGTGGTCTATTGTCTCGTCAAATAGTTGGCAAAGTCTGCACTTGCTATCTGTCTCTGCATTCAATATTTTTGTAGCATAATATTTTGTTTGTACCGCCTGGTCTTGTGCTGCCACTATTTCACTTTCAGTTTCTGTTTTTAGGTCTCCTTTTGATAGCCAGAGGAACGTGTCTTCTTCACCAATAAGCTCTCTATCTATATTTCTAATGTACTGTCCATGTATTACTTTGTTTTTCCATTTTTTCTTTAGGGACTCTCCCAATCTTACCTTTGTGTGTTGTATTCCATCCTGTTTTACGTTACTCTTCTCATTTGGTTGACTTAATTCTTCTGTAATCCTTGCTGATGTCTTATTATTTGAGTTCATATTTGGTTGAGTGCTCTCGTGGCTTTTAACAATATTTACAAACTGGTCTTCTTTATAATTTGTGTTAAGGTATTCTGCAATACTAATTATTTCTGCTTTATATGCCGCTTCGATTTGTACCAGTCCTCTCCCTCCTTCTTTCCTCTTTACATATAACCTGTCTATGTCAGCTTTTGGGTGATGCATTTTATACATTGTTAGCAACTTTCTAGTTTTCCTGTCAATCTTT
>Ga0123354_10018063_pt1 | contig 11057 bp, 10 predicted proteins | sample TergutLab28metaG_2_FD_97872 | JGI IMG/M metagenome (GOLD analysis project Ga0123354, IMG submission 97872) | Labiotermes labralis P4 segment gut microbial communities from Petit-Saut dam, French Guiana - Lab288 P4 | ecosystem: Host-associated > Arthropoda: Insects > Digestive system > Gut ... | reverse complement strand
GCATGTAGTGGCAACTTGGAATGTTGGGAACCGTCTCAGCATTTGCTTATAGACACAGGGAAACCAAGAAAAACCTGTGTCGAGATGGCCGGTCGCAGGACCTTCCGAGTACTGACTTCTAGCCAGCAGTCCGGCATCTGAAGTAAAAAAACAGCAACAAATAAACCTAAATAAAGTTAAATTTCTGAAAACGGAAGTCTGCAGGATTACTTATTGTGGGAGTTCAGGATAAACAGAAGTGCCTGGCGACCCAAGTCTGGGTCACGACCCTGGATTTGAAAATCCATATGTTCATTACGGTGCACTACAAACTATGTGGGACAAACAATGCTTTTATATAAGGTACGATCTCTGAGAAAGATCCCCTTTTCGAGGCGTGAAATTTGCCCATAAGAACCAGCAGAAAATACGCATATATTTCTGAAGTACAGAGATGAAAAGACCTGAACTAACACAGAGAATATTTCGCTAGAGCCATTATGCTGGGAACAGTTTTATTTATCGAGTTATTCAGTACAAAATAGGGTAATGAATATCAAACAGTGCAAACATCGTTACAACCAACCTCACAGCAAAGGCGTGTTGACAGCTGCTGCCATGACTACCAACCCCTATTTAGTTACCGAACAAACAAGGGGAAACTTTGACTTTGACTAATGTCAAACATCACCAATTCTTCTCGTTCAATATTTGCCACGTAACAGGCCTACCAGTAGTTAACACGGAACACTAAGCGCAACAAATCTTACAAGAGAATGTTTCCGGTGATAGTTGCATGAAAAGTAAAATCGCTTTGCCTACAAACTTCAGTGGAGTTACTCTGTCGATTTTGGATATATATTACGAGAGCATTTTGACAGGGTTGATAAGCAGGTGAATATTATGTGACCCCGTCATATGAAGGGGCCACTTATAGTTAATGAATAACATACTGCAAGGACATGAAATGAAGGAGTTGTGGCCCAGTTTGGGGAATTGGAATAATCGAGTCAAACCTCGAAAAACCTCACAGTAATTTATCTCTAGGTCAAGATTAAGAACCCGGGGATTACGGAAAATAAAAGAGTGCTGACCAACTGAATGTAATGTATAGAAAAGTTACCATCATTAAATACATAAGTTTTGTAACATTCATTCAAGTTTCCATATTAATTCATTTAAATGGTGACATCAAATACCAACCGAAAGGTAAATGAAAAACATTAAATTTTAAAGTTAAGGTGTTAAAATCCTCTCAGCGATGTATCCTATATACAGTCTCTGCCAGTCAGTTTGCACATTTGATAATATAAAGAACATACTTTAGTTTAGTAGCCCCTGACAAGATCGGCGTCAGCAACAAATAAGCACCAAAAAAATGACGTGTGTAAGGTTCTAAACAAACATGATTACAAAAATTTGTTCTTTAAGTGGAATACATCATTCTACACACACACAGCATAACAATTTGGTGTTCTGTAACCGGAAAATGAAAGTTTTGTATCCCTGTGAAGTATTTAACTGTCTACTTGGAGCTGCTAATACTACAACAAACTTGCTAACTCTCTCTTCACAACCCAATGTGGCATCCATACATCTACAGGATACGGACGCGATAATATCCTGACAAGTAATTGCTGTGAGTTAATATTTACAGGCAAGAAAAGAACAACAGTGCTCATTAGATCTATTAAACATTGTATTTACAAGTACTGAATATTTACTGTTCTACACAATTTGAAGGAAGCCATCCCATTGTGTACGTATAACTATTTATTATATTATGCCGTCGTTAAACAACATATAAAACAGTTGCATTATTACAACTGGTTACATTCGGCTACATGTTTCGGCCGTTACCCGGCCACCATCCGGCCAAAAAGGAATAGTGTTAATTAAGGCACATCCATTAGTTAATGGATGTACCTGAACACTATTCCTTGTTGGCCTGATGATGGCCGGGTAACGGCCGAAACATGTAGCCGACTGTAACCAGTTGTAATAATGCAACTGTTTTACATGTTGTGTAACGACGGCATAATATAATAAATAGTTCTACACAAAGTCGCAGTAACCCTCAACTGTCACTATAATTATTATGGTAATGGGAAAATGTAAGTAGAGTAACTAGAGCTGAGTGACAAATGTAGAATAAGGAACAGGAAGCGAACCGTTTCTATCTCGAAAGGCATAATCCAGAGTGACAAAATTCAAGTAAGGCAGACAATAGTACAACAGTGTGTCTCTAATATTAAAAAAATAGTCATTATTAAAACACAAACGTAATTCTTAATGTACTATAAATAAATAAAAATTCAGTGGCAGGCCTGTTTAGTATTGTAAACCTCTGTTCTCTCTCTTTGGACTTGTCATGAAGGTCGTTCTTTCCCATGTGGCGAAAAGAGGCCAATAATATTACAAAAAGTATGTAGATAATATGTATAATTTCCAATAAAAACATTGAAACGTAAAAGAATCTTGTTTTGTTACTTTGCCAACCGACCACGCCAGACTGCTATACTGGCGGTGTGGTGGTGGTGTCGCAGCACCCATACTGCCCCGTCTTCATCACAGGCTGAGTCCTTTCCTTCAACCGCAAATTGAGCTAAGAAATTAACTCAGTAATCGCTTAAATGTCTACAGGTTACATCTCGACAATGGCTGCACCTCTATGTGGCCCTGTGACGCTCATACCGCAGATCAAGCTGGACACTGTACAATATCTAAACCAAAACATACTCAGATTCTAAAATCTTAGTGTGTGCCATGCCGTTACGACTTGTTATATAACACAAAGATTATTGTTTTGACTCAGTCGACACACATTTGTTTGCAAATAAACACTTTTTCTTACACCAAACAGCTGCAGGGTTCGGCTTTTTTTTTTAACAGAAGGCAACACCAGGCTAAACCGCTCTAAAAGCACATCAAGGAAAAACCTAATATCACATCATTTCATAAGTGGTGCAAACTGTAAGACCCCAATACCTAAGTGGATTTTAAAATGAGTATTGAAGAGGGTTTTCTTTAATATATATTTATTTTGGTTTAGTCTGATGATTGCTTTGGCATAAAGTCCCAAACATGTAGCTACGTACTGTAAAAAAATGTATAATATTTATTATATATTATTATTATTATTAAAATATTTATTATATATTACTATTACAGTTATTTCGACTGAGCCAAAAAGTATCCTTGGTTTCATACACGAAGTCTGCATCCTGTGCTAAAATCTGTGACTGGCAGAATACGTGAACTTAGTTGGCACATTTAGTTTATCTTCTCAACAGTAGTGATATTTAAATATACGTTATATTGGAGAAAATCCAAGTAATTTCGTGGCATAGCTGTAAAGCAGAACACTCTGTTTCAGGAGGTATCAGGATCTGACATCGGCTACGTTACAGACAACCTTCACTGATTCTTATAATAAAACCAACTAGATGCATTAATTTCTCAAATTTACTTTTGGAATAAAACCCTACATGTTTCGGGCAGTTCCTCTGCCCATCATCATGAGTTATTCACTGTACACACAACAATGGTATATGTCATACAGGTTTGCTGAGAGCTTGCGAGCAGGATTAGGACGGAACTCAGTTCCGTCCTAATCCTGTTTCTCACTGTGTTCCTGTGTTTCAGGATCGGGACGGAACTCAATTGCGTCCTGATCCTGTTCGCAAGCTGTCAACAAACCTGTATGGCATGTACCATTGCTGTGTGTACAGTGAAAAACTCCTGACGATGGACGAAGGAACTGTCCGAAACAGGTAGATTTCTATTCCAAAAATAAATTTGAGAAATTAGTGCATCTGGTTGGTTTTATTATAAGAATTTATCACGATGCACGGTCAACTGAACGCCAAAAGCCTTCACTGAGGTTTCTTTCGTGGCTTTCCTAAATATCTCCATGTGAATGCAAGTAATTACCTGCATCGTACCAAAATTTTCCTACTCAGCTTTCAAGAAATTCTCACATAACTCGATGCATGATGTTCAACGTCTACAGTGGAAGAATTTCTCAGGTACTAAATGAATCAATGAAATCATCTGAAGAGTAAAAAAAACCAACCAGTTACCACTTGATATTTTATTGTACTTCTTATGGGCTCAACATGTTTCGAGCATTACTATGCCCATCATCAGGAGCTCGTGACCATGATGTTTACCACTGTGCTTGAGCCTGCAACCCGGACACTACTCCAGCCTAACTGCACCTAACTTCCAACATACAGCAAACCAAGAACGACATGACCAATGTGGTAAACATCATCATAGTCACGAGCTCCTGATGATGGGCATAGTAATGCTCAAAACATGTTGAGCCTATAAGAAATACAATAAAATATCAAGTGGCATCTAGTTGGTTTTTGATTCTTCAGTTATCACAACGATGCACGTTCCAATAAACGTCAGAATGAAATCATCCTTTGCAAATATCCTCACATTTTTTATATGTTAAATTATTCACAAAATATTAGAAATTCACAGGATTTTTAAAGAATTATCTGCTGATTATCGACATCATTCTTTGAGTTACTGAGTTACTGCCGTCAGTGGCGTACCGAGGGGAGGTTTGGGGGGGTTCAACCCCCCCCCCAAAAAAAAAATTCCGAAGGCCCTCCAAAATCGTGCAAACTCAACCCGATTGTGAAAACTGTTAAAAATTTCTGAACTTAGGACGCCAACACTCCACGATGTTCGGAAAAAATGCAGTAAAATTCTAAAACTACCCAGGTTCGCAATTGTTTTACATTAGCAATGACAAATAAATTGATTGTCATCATAAATAGTCTTAAAGTACCAAAAATTAAGAAAATTTTACTATATGGAATGAAATTTCTTGTACCAAATTACAGCTGCCTCTAGAACCCCCAACTAGGGGGCTACCGCCCCCAGATCCCCTTTCTCTCTGCCCTCTGTCCTAAATTGAATTTGTTGAACCCCCCCCCAACAAAATTCCTGGGTACGCCACTGACAGCCATGATACAACAGAAGCGCTGACAATGAAGTGATCTCTAAGCATTTTAAGGAGCAGACATTAGTAGCTTTTGGAAACTTCCAGAAGGTATTTTATTTCTATTCTTGTAATTTCAACATGTCACTTTATTTCATTTACAATAAAACTGACACAACAAATTAAAACAAATGACACTATGAATGACAAATGTAGTCTCAAAACCACTTTCACGCCCTAATGACGGACTGTAAAGTCGTTGTCAAAGCACTAACCTACAGTAAGATGCTACTTTAGAGATACGTAATTTGTTGGGCTGGATTTTCCTTAAGATAAGTGACAGTAATCCTTTGGCTCTGTCGCAACCTGCATTACTTCTCTGTTACCCGCAGTGTAACAAACCAGGTATTAAACAAACGCCTGTCTGTTTCTTGGTTAATTCAACCGTTTTCTAGAAGATCAGGAAGGATGGTGTCGAACTGGGTGATCACGGAATATCAAGCAAGGAAACGCCCTCCGTCTCTTTACGGTTCGATCCGAATATGTCTAAAGTGTTGGGGTAAGAACGATAAGTGGGTTAAGATACCAAACTAGCGGGCACAGATTCAGACCTGAAATCTCCCCAGTATGAATCAGAATTTCCATCCACCCGACCACAAGTTTCGGTCACTGCATTTAACTGAAGCCATAACTCCGTATGCGAGAGTCAGTCCGAAAATAAGTTTCCGTGCCACGTGAATTCTTAAGTTCAGAATCCAGACTGACTCTTATTATATCAGTGGAATAAGTCGCCGGGCGATTATTGTGTCCTTCCAGCGCTGGAGCAAAATCTTGGTTGTCACGAACTTGAAGATTTTTTATTTCAAACATTCGCCGTGTTCTGAATGTTGTATTCTTTCTTTTGTGTGATTCCCCGACGTCTGAATTTTGTGTGTCGAAGTTTCGGGAACACTCCGTCAGTTCCAGCTTCATAGGCGGTGTAGATTACACCACCTATGAAGCTGGAACTTACAGGTTGTTCCGAAACGTCGACACAAAATTCAGACGCCGGGTAATCACCCAAAAGGAAGAATACAAATTGAAAGATGATCCCACGGGAGGGCGGGGAGGATAGTTGTCACACGATGGCTTGTAAACATAGGATACGGACTTCAACAGGGAATATGCAAACTCTTCCCAAGATATGACAAAGGCATCATTTGTGGCGTGGAGTAGTAGCAGTAGCAGCAGCGGCAGTAGTAGTAGTAGTAATAGTAGTATGAACTGTTCTTATTAGAATCGGAAGTAAATCAGCCAAAACACATGCACTGTACATTTCTCACTGATCCTCATATCATCAGAGTGCCAGTAGTAAGTGACATGTATTATCACAAGAAGACGTCTCATGGTGCTGTGACGATCCAAATACGCCGAAAAGCTTGAGTGGCATTCCAGAAACAGAGAAGGGTGAAAGCTGCAAGAGCCAGAACGTGTGGTGGGCTTTGTGTTTTACGTGCCTGAAAGTACCGAGAAAAGCCACGGAAAATCTTTCTGAAGAGTAGCGTGTCTCTGTGAACGATATACTCGGACAGGCGCATAAAGGAAAGAGTTATTGTTTCGTGAAACATGCCACACAATTCAGAGAATCGTCGGTCTATAGCGAGAGGAACTTTCTTAAAATTTTAGTATGTATTGATTTTACGAGTAACAAAGCAAGAGAATGTGATCTGCCGGTCATTTCCCATCCAGCCACGCTCACGACAGGTAGCAGTAACGGTCTCAGCAATGCCAGATACTGTACATACAGTGATATGAGCTCCTGATGATGGGTGGAGATACCACTCGAAACATGTAGAACAGTTTGTAGATATAAATAAACTGTATATCGTTGCATCTTGTTGGATAATTATTGACACATGCCGGACAGGCGTTAAGTTCTCCAATAAACCAGAGTAGCTCCCTCATTCTCGAAGAAGAGACACCCATTCATCTGCGTAGCCGGTATAAGCTTCACATTTATCTAGGCGGTTGTCAGACACCTCCAGTATTTACAATATTTTGGACACCAGTATTACGAAGACGGAGCTTTCTGTCTTAACAAAGCCTTTCCAAATTATCCCGTCAGTACCTATAAGAATAAATGGCAGTTGAGAACCTATTATCAGCCGGTAGGCCTAATAATGAGTCCACAGGGCTGCGAACTCAGAACCTTGAAAACAGCCTGTTACGATATCAGTCGCAACGCCCTGCAACTGGAGAGACAGTTTCATATCGCCTAAGCGTATCGAAAAGCAGGACGGTCAACTAACGAGGAGTTACACATTCCGTACTACTAACTACGAGGACATTTTCAGGTGAACAATAATAAGTGGACACGAGGAGGGTGTTTCTTTTGTCGTGGCGTTGAGTGCTTCGGTCTTGTCGCAAGGAAACCCCGAATCCGCCAGGGTATTCTTTATCAGCTGAATTGCTGAAGGACACCAGAAAAAAAGATCCACTACAGAACACATCACATTCAGCGGAAAGGTACACACTGGCTCGAAAACGTCAAGGAAAGGAACAACTTGGAGACCGAGTAGGAGATTGGAGCAGAGTGGAGAAACGAACCCGATAAAATAGGTTTCGATACTGCTCATATAGCAGATAAATAGTGCCCCCCAATTACATGGCTGCCAAACACAGTCGCTGTCCAGGTGGTGGTTACCTCGAAAGATTCACCTGTCTGAATTTGGTACAAGCAACAGTGCATACCATCTCCACTCGCAAGCGTCCAACTTACTGCTAACGGCCATCCTGTATTTCGTATTGACATTGAACCAAATTTGCAGTTGATATAGAGACGCTAAACATGCAGTCAACACGCTCTGCCCGACGCACGACCTACACTGGACTCACCCCATGAAGAAGACATTAGTGGGTGCAGTATCGGCGATACGTCAGAATTTTGTTACAATTTTGCGTTGTCTTCACAATCAATCACGTATGTACGAGAGAAGTAGAACAGAGTTTGGGGCCTACCGTTTCGCCTACCTTCTTCTCCCACTGCAGCACATAGGGCACCGGGTGGTCGCTGGGGAACTCGACGTGGCAGTTGAACACAACTGACTCGCCCAAGATGGCGGTGATGTGGACCGCATCTTGGTGGCAAAGTCCTGCAAACACACAGTCGTCACACAGGGAAGCTACAGAGAATGCTGCAAAGACCAGAATCATATAAATTAATGTTCGGGAAAATTACGCAGCCAGCTGTCCGAAAGGTCGGTGTAGAGACTCCAGCTTACATGGCGTCATATCCCTAAGGACTAGAGTCCTCATCAAAATTAATGTCACGGAAACGGAAGTGTGAATCTGTGACCTGGAATGAATTCGCTGAAGCCAGGACCCTAGAGAGAGACTTTGTAAGCACGGTTGTATAAAAACGGATTTATGTATCAGTTCCATAACCAGGAACCGACCGTTATGGAATGCTTCGAGGTGGGAAAACTTCAACATGGCACGGTGCACACAAAACGGGCGTAGTAACACCGTGGCCTTTCTGAGCGAATGTTTCTCATTTATAACTAGAAAGTCGTTACGTGTTATAGAGTCTGGGAGAGTCGGTGGTGGTGGTGGGGGGGAGGGGGTGCGCTCGTCAATCCCACGTTTTATTGAGCGAAATATCAAGGGGCGCGAAGCCATCCCGCACTTAATCCCTGGAGTAGCTACTAAACCAGATTAATATAATATGTACGTCTAGTGTGGGATTCAAACTAGATGGTTGATTATTGCGTGGCAGTAAGGACTGTCACGTGATGACGGTTAAACCAATCACCGTCAGGCAGTCCTCGAAGGCCATACTATCTGCCCTTTCTCGCGGATTTTGCAACTTGTTTTCTCGTGAAAACAAAGTGTTTTCAAGAATCTTTGCTGGAATACACTGACGACACTTCTTGGAAGCCATGGGCGTTGAAGGAAGGATAATATTAAAATGCATATACGTAGAACTACATTGACGCAACTTTAATCCGAATCTTTCCAACCACTTTTTCCATACTGACGGGATTAAAAATTAATCACTCTTAACAAGGAAAGGTGATGTATAATTAGGCACAAAGAATATATTAATGTTAAACTGCATCCATTTAGTTATATGTAGTTTATCCTAATTCGTACAACAATATGCGTGCGCTCCCCAATCTAATTTAGAAATTATCGCAGTTCAATATTGCATGTTACCATCCATATTCTGTACTTTCTTCAGATAGTAGACGGCATAATGTTTGTTTAATCATGAACACAGCAAACAGTCGTTCTTGGTAAAAGAAGAGTGCAAATCGTCTTCTGATGAAGTAATAAGCATGAATGCTGTTCAGAACACAGGAACAATTTTCAACTTCCTTTTGGTGCCAAAATAAAGCATTTGTAGAATTTAAAATTGGTTACTTAACAATAAACTTAATTTTTAACGAACGTAGCAACAAGTACAACAACTTCAGTATCGATAAGTATACAGACGCACTCAACGCAAGTTTGCTAAAACACTCAACACGGTACCAGAATATGGAGAGTACTTTAAGAAACTGTGAACCGTGGTGGCATAGTCGGTATTGCTGCTTAAGCTACTGGCTGGACGGTCCGGGGTTTGAATTCCGGTAGGACAAAAATTTTCTCCTCTCTGACAATTCCAGACCGCCTCTGGGGCCCAGCCTGCCTCCTATTCAGTGTGTATCGGCATTGTTTTCTTCGGGCAAAGTCCGGAGCCTGAAGTTAACCACTCACCTTCATCTAGTGAAGCCGTGAAGAATGAAGGGACCCATATATTTACTTCTACCACATGTCTTCGTGGTGTGGACAAGGAAAACACTACTCTCCTTATTTTACTAAGAAAACTTTCCCACGTGTTTTTTCATAGATTCTGTCCCAAGTACCCTTGTCCTCCTACGTGAGCTCCACGTCTTTCACATGTCATCCGTTCCTTATGCTAGTAAGGTTTCGTGAATTTCTCCAGGCACGCAATTATATTCATAGATCTCAATACGAGTTAAAATCGATGCAAATACGAGTCTCCACCCCACACAGTTCATGGACGCACATTTACGTGCGTCGTGTATGATGTCTAGCCCTCTGTGCACCTTAATGAAAGCCCATGATTAATCACCTCAAAGATTCAGATCATAAAGTGTGTACGAATAGATGTAACTATGCCCTTTGAAAATTCAATGAAGAGTCTGTTGACCCTGTCATTTGTGAAGCATCTGACTACACAAGCTGTCACGAAAGGTGATTAAATTTAAAGCTTGAAATCAGAACGGTAGGGGTGATGGACGCAACACAAAGCGTCCCTAGCCCACAAGGTAGAGGGGCGGGGAATTTGCCATGATGACAGGACAAGGCCCTGTCTCTAAGGGATGCAACTACCTCTTCACAATTATTACACTACATCGCCTAAGTGAAGGCAGAATATGTCGTGAAATGTAATATTGTGCACAGAGAGCTGCTGCTAGCTCGATAACCGAAAGCTCTGTGCTCAAACGGGAACAAGAGCCCTTGTAAGTGGTAAACTTAAGCGCATGAAGTACCACAGCCACATTTCATTACCAGCAGAGACCCAAGTTCGAGTCGGCGAGTAATACATCGCAGCAAATAATAGCGTGCCAAGTGTAACACTAACACAGTGCTTGGGGCTTAAGATGGCGTATCGGAACAAACTTGGCAACAAGAAATAAACAGGCGACCTGGAACTTGTGATGTGAGGAGTCTGCACGTTGGGGTCAGTGAAGACGCTAACAATGGACATGACAAAGTAAACGTGAGTTATATAGAGAATATTTTTGAATAAGGAAAGCATATAAGCCATTCAAAGGCACGTTGTCGGTGATACAATGCATCATGAGAACGTGTGTGTGTGTGTGTGTGTGTGGTGTGTGTATGTGTGTGTATGGTGTGTGTGGTGTGTGTGTGTGGTGTGTGTGTGTGGTGTGTGTGTGTGTGGTGTGTGTGTGTGGGGTGTGTGTAGTGTGTGTATGGTGTGTGTGTGTGTGTGTGTGGTGTGTGTGGTATGTGTGTGTGTGGGGTGGTGTGTGTGTGCTTGTGTGTGTATGTTTGTGTGGTGTGTGTGTGTATGTGTGTGTGGTGTGTGTGTATGTGTGTGTGTGGGGTG